>Ga0210086_1000351_pt1 | contig 27762 bp, 23 predicted proteins | sample China_Galinas_PW_3_FD_184867 | JGI IMG/M metagenome (GOLD analysis project Ga0210086, IMG submission 184867) | Wetland microbial communities from San Francisco Bay, California, USA, that impact long-term carbon sequestration - China_Galinas_PWB_D2... | ecosystem: Environmental > Aquatic > Marine...
TCGCTCGACAGAACCGGCGGACTGTGGTCGAATACCGATTATGCAACCGTGGGTGAAAATGGATGTGAAAACTGCCACAAGCCGCATACCGCCGGAAGCAAAGAACGGCTGCTGTTATTTGCATTCGAGGAGGACAACTGCCTTGATTGCCATGGCGGAAAGGTGGCATCCACTGACATTGCATCGGTACTGACAAGACCATATCGTCATGGGGTTCAGGACTTTACGGGTGTTCACGATGAGGCGGAGGATTTTACGTTGAGAACTGTTCCCAAGCATGTTGAGTGTGTTGATTGCCACAATGCCCACCAGGCAAATGGCGCCCCGTCTCCCGGAGGAGGCGTGGTTTCCGGTGCGACAAGGGGTGTATCGGGCGTGTCTGCGGCGGGTCAATGGGTAACTTCGGCCCAGTATCTTTATGAAATATGCTTCAAGTGTCATGGCGACATCGACAACAATGTCGTCAGCACACCGCCGGTTACCCGTCAGATCAGTGAACTCAGTAAGCGAAATTCCTTCGATCCGGCAAACCCGTCGTTCCATCCGGTGGTGACCCAGGGGAAAAATCCGGATGTCCCGAGCCTGCTGCCGCCATATACTGCCACCAGCATCATCAGCTGTACGGATTGCCATGGCAACAGCGATACATTAGGCCCCCCGGGGCCCCATGGCTCTGATAATCAATACCTTCTAACCGATACCTATATCACCGATGATAATACTCCGGAGTCGTTTTCCAGCTATGCGCTATGTTACAAGTGCCACAGCCGGTCCGTTGTGGTAAGCAGTATTACCTTCGAGCACGATCTACATGTAAGGGATCAAAAAGCACCATGTTCAGCCTGCCATGACCCTCACGGTATAAGCGCCATTCAGGGCAATGCCGTAAACAATAGCCACCTGATCAATTTCGATCTATCCATTGTTTCACCGAACAGTTTTGGACGGCTTGAATATATTGACAACGGCCGCTTTACTGGTCAATGCTCTTTGAGATGCCACGGAGTCGCCCATAATGGGACACGTTATCCGGGGGGGTAGAAAAAGGTGTTTAACTTCATGGTAATAAGGAGGGGTATATGAAAAAAAAATATTACCGCTTGTCACGGTATATGTTGATACTGCTGGTGCTGACGATTTCCATGGGTTGCCGGCAGGCAACCGGCCAGGCTGAAGCGCAGCCTGCCGGAAAAACATCCGGGAGCAATCAAACCCCTTCAGTAAACCCGGAAGGCATGTCGGAGATGTTTAAAGGCACGGTGGTGGAGGTAATCGATGCCGGCAGGCACATTTATGTTCACATCGACACCGGAAAGCAACGGGTCTGGGTGGCGGTGCCGGCTTTTGACGGAAAACCCGGAGATAAGGTCCTTGTGCCTCCAGGCATTCCGGTTGCCGACTTTAAAAGCAGAAACCTGAATCGCACGTTCGAAATGATGTACTTTGTGGGCGGCCTCCGCCAGGAGGATGAAGGCACATCGAAATAGCCGTCATCAACATTGCGGAAAGTCCATTCGCCAGTGGGTGCACCGGCGAAAAACCGAAAGACACATGCCCCGATAGATGAGATTGGCGACAGCAAAATTGGCTTTTGACAATTTTTTCCTCTTCTGATATGTGAGCTATTTCGTTTGTCCTAACCGAGAGAATACAGGATGAAAAAGACAACTCTGATAATAGGATTACTTGTGGGTATGCTTTGGCCCTTACAGGTTTACGCTGGAGGTCTATTCAACGAAGGCGTGACCGAATGGTCATTTAGCGTTGGTTATGGTAAAAACTTCAACGGCGTAAGGAACCCAATTGTGAGTGAAGATATCAAGTTCGTGCCCTTACTTGTATCCTGGAATAAGGTATTTAAGGAATTTACTTCTGATGCAAGTTTGGAGTATGGTGTGGAAGGCATTATCAGTTATGCGAAACAGGACAGCGAAAACAAATATTTGGCCGGTGTAACTCCTTTACTTATCTATAACTTTAAAAAATATGGGAAATGGACGCCCTATGTTGACGCAGGGGTCGGTTTTGTTGTAACAGACCTTTCCCCTAAAGGCTTTGGAGGGAATTGGGGTTTTACCCCCCAATTAGGCATCGGGTTTCGTTACGCAGTAAAAGATGGCCAATTCATAAAGTTCTCCTATCGGTACCATCATATTTCCAATGCTGGTTTTAAGGACGATAACAAAAGCATCGATTCCAATTTCTTTTTTGTCGGCTATTCATTCTTGCGATGATAAGGGGATTCCAAATTTCCACCCCTTGTAAACTTTAGTTCAAATCCATGGTTTTGAAAGGAATATCAAAATGCGATTATTTTTCCAAGGGATAAACTTATTGATTATTGTCGCCGTGGCCTTGTCCCCTTTTACCGGGCCGGCGTGGGCAGATGAGGCAGCATCTTCCGGTAAAGAAATCGCCTCAGTCAACGGCAAAGCTATTTCCAAAAGCCAGTATGAAAGCAGGCTGTCTATTATTAAGAAACGGTCTGCACATTCAGGCCGGCAGTTGGACGACGCAGCTCTAACGACCGTTAAAAATCAGATTCTGGAAAACTTGATTAATACTGAATTGCTTTATCAACAGAGTCAAAAAGAAGGGATTAAAGTCGACGACCAGATTATCAACGAGCAAATTGAGAAGTTTAAAAAGCGTTTTTCTGACAAAACAGCGGAGGAAACGGCGTATAAAAAAGCGCTAAAAAGGATGCATGTTTCCGAAAAAGAATTTCGTACCGAGATTCAACGCGCCCTGGCCATAAACCAGTTGCTCGATACCAACGTTCTCCAAAAAATTACAGTAACCGATGAAGAGGGCAAAAAATATTATAACAACAACTTGAATTTGTATAAGCAGCCGGAGCAGGTAAAAATCAGCCTTATTTGGATAAAAGTAAAGCCCGACGATAAAGAATCCAAAAAAATTCAAGCCCGCAAGAAAATTGAAATGGTTCAAAAAAAAGTCAAACAGGGTGAGGACTTTGGTAAACTGGCCAAAGCCTATTCCGAAGGGCCCAATGCCCAGCGCGGAGGTGCTTGGGGCTATTTAAAGCGAGGCAAGACGGCAGAACCCATAAGAGATGCAGCCTTTGCCTTGAACGTTGGTGAGGTCAGCGGAATTGTTGAGACCAAATTTGGTTACCATCTGATCAAAGTAAACGACAAAAAGCCGGCCGGATCCACTCCCTATAAAGAAGTTCAACCGAAAATCGAAAAACATTTAAAAAAAGAAAAGGAAAAAACTGAAATCCAAGGTTACATCGAAAATCTGAAAAAATCAGCAAAGATCAAAAGGTTTAATTAATACCTGCCAGATTTAAACAATTTAAAGGATTATATTTTTAAAGAGAAAGCAGCGTCATTCGTTATGAAAGATCATTGACAACAGCGCATTGCTATCTTCGAACTGTTTTTTCAACGGCCTTCTTTACAATTTCTATAATTCAATATCGGGTGTTCTCAACAAGTTATGTCCGAAATCTTCAAATCAATAACAGTTTTTTGTTGACGTCTGTACCACATTGTGATAGAAATTTTGCTATTCGGTTTTTCAGAAAAGCATTCGATTCTGTTATGGCCCGCAAAGATGAAAAATTATGTTGGCCGAATGATTGGGCATTTCAGGGAGTAACATATGGGCCCTTAAAATCACTCACCCCTTCACCGAAAAGTGGACGCCGTTCTTTTTGGTTCCAAGTGCAACGACTACATGGCGTCTCGATTTAAACCTGTGAGGAAAATTTCCATGACCGATACACCCAAATTCCGGAGATATCAGATACGATTCGTTGTTGTATGTTTGATTTATCTGCTTTTTATTCCAGGGGTTATCCAGGGGAAAGAAAACGCTGTCGCGCCTGACCCAGCCGTTAACCCCCCAAAGGCGGAAGCAGAAGTATATCCGGTACCGCCTCCGCTGGTCTACCAGGGGCTGTTTCCCTGCCAGGCCTGTCATCGCAAAGATATCCGCGGTCTTAACAGTCAGGTGGAGGTGGGAAAATCATTTCTTGGAAAGTATATTCGCCTTCCAAATCCTAAGCCCAGGATTCTCGTACGCATGCACAGGGACATCAGTCTAAAACATGCCGATTGGATGTGGTGCCTCAACTGCCACAATCTTGAAGAGAGAAACTATTTAGAACTCATCACCGGAAAAGCGGTTTCTTTTGAGCAATCCTATCGGCTTTGCGGACAGTGTCACGGCCCGATTTATAACGACTGGAAAATAGGCATTCACGGCAGGAGAGTCGGCCAGTGGAACGGCAAAAAACTGTATCTGCTCTGTGCCCATTGCCATGACCCTCACCAACCCAGGTTTCGCAAGCTTCCTGCCAAAGATCCGCCTAAAAAACCCAGTTACGGGCGATGGGAAACGGCGGCTGATCATTAATAGACAAAGGCGGACCCCCAAGGATGTAAGATAAGGATCATACATGACAAAAGAATATGCAAATACCTTGAGCAGGCGGACGTTTTTGAAAGGCGCCGGCGCAGCTACCGCTTCGCTTGCTCTCGGCGGTTGCGGCTTTGGGGAAAAGCTGTTCTTCTCACGCGATGTCGCCGAAAAATTATTTCAGAGTCATTTCAAAAAGATGGACTCCGATGAAATTGAAAAGGTGAAGACGCGTTTGCAGAAGCAGTACAAAAAGAAGTACGGTCGCGAGTTTGTTTTGGGGACCGAACCGCCCTATCCCGACGTGCTGTTCGCTTATGCCCTGGACCTTTCCAGGTGCATCGGCTGCCGTCGATGCGTTTATGCCTGCGTGCAGGAAAACAACCAGAGCCGCCGTCCTCAAATTCAGTGGATTAGGGTTCTGCGTTTCAAGGATGGAACCCTTAAATTTGAAGACGCAGAGCACTACTACGAGGCCGGTATGGTGCCGGTAGAGGGATATTATACCATGCCGGTCCAGTGCCAGCAATGCGAGAATCCACCGTGCGTCAAGGTGTGTCCGACCAAGGCTACCTGGAAAGAGCCGGATGGAATCGTTGTCGTTGATTATGATTGGTGTATCGGATGCCGGTATTGCATAGCGGCCTGCCCATATTGGGCCCGGCGGTTTAACTTTGCCGATCCGGAAATCCCTAAGAAGGAATTGAATCCAAATCTTCACTACCTGGGCAATCGGCCTAGAATGAGAGGGGTCGTTGAGAAATGCACGTTCTGCATACAGCGATCACGCAAAGGCCGCTATCCCGCCTGCGTGGAAGCCTGTCCGGTGGGTGCCCGGAAATTCGGAAATATTTTGGACCCCGACAGCGAAATCAGTATGGTGTTAAAGAAACAAAGGGTCTTTCGGCTCAAGGAGGAGTTGAACACCCAGCCTAAATTCTATTATTTCTTTTCCATTTGAAAAGGAGTGTTTTCTTGGAAAAAAGTAAGAGATCTGCAAATTTTATGTCGAAAATCATACATTTATTCAAGCAAATTATACAGCGCCTGGTTAAAGGACCACCCATATACTATGGTTGGGTCTTGCTTCTTATGGTGTTGATTGGTCTCGGTATCTGGGCCTATGGGAAACAGTTCGGGGCGGGTCTGACCATAACGGGAATGACCGATCAGGTCTCCTGGGGTTTGTATATCGGCAATTTTACCTATCTGGTCGGTGTGGCGGCCGCAGCCGTTCTGTTAATTATACCGGCCTATATCTACGATTTCGGCCCCATCAAGGAGATCACCATTTTAGGAGAAATCCTGGCCATAACTGCTCTTATTATGTGCATGCTTTTTGTAACCCTGGACCTGGGGCATCCGGAACGGGTCTGGCATCTTTTGCCGTTTTTTGGGACCCCCAACTTTCCCTCATCGATGCTGGACTGGGACGTATTGGTTCTAAACGGCTATCTTTTTATCAATATTTTTATTTCGACCTACCTTTTGTCCATGATGTACTTGGGCAAGCAGACTAAAAAATGGCTCTATATGCCCTTGGTTTTACTCTCTGTTCCCTGGGCTGTCGGCATCCATACGGTAACAGCTTATTTATATAACGGGCTTGGGGCGCGACCTTTCTGGAATGCCTCCATCCTCGTACCCCGTTTTCTGGCTTCGGCATTTTGTTCAGGACCGGCCTTTAGTATCATTATCTTCCAGTTGATCCGCAAGTTCACCAAGTTCAAAGTAAAGGATGAAGCCTTATTTAAAATCGCGGAAATGGTCTGTATCGCCATGGGGATAAATTTGCTTCTTCTGGGTGCCGAGGTGTTCAAGGAACTCTATACGGATTCCTGGCACAAGGCACCTATCATATATATGTTTGCCGGACTCCACGGACACACGGGGCTGGTAAAATGGATCTGGACGGCCCTAATTTTTAACATTTTAGGGTTTTTATTATTTCTTATTCCGGCGACAAAGAAAAACTTTGTGAGTTTCAATCTCGCCAGTGTTCTTATTGTAGTCGGGGTCTGGATCGAAAAGGGTTTGGGCTTCATCGTTCCCGGTTTCATTCCTACCCCTTTAGGCGAGATATGGGAATACGGACCGAAAATGCCGGAAATTCTGATAACTGTGGGGGTATGGGGTGTCGGCTTTCTCTTTTACACCCTTGCCGTGAAGATCGCCATTCCCATTGAAACCGGGGAAATGAGGGTCCTTGAGATCTGAGACTTCCACGATTATCGAATGGCTTTAGAGTTGATTTGGCGTGCCACAACGTGATGTGTAAGTTAAGTTTTGGGTACCGTCGTGCCCGCGTTATAATGAAGATAAAAAAATGGCAGTTAATTTTAGAATTTGGAAAAATCAAATGCGATTTGTAATTGTAGCCCTGATCTGCCTGCTTGTTCCTTGGGGGGCGGCGGCGGAACATAAAAAGATTGATGGGCAGGGTGTGGCCGTTTCTAAAGAAAAAACAACGGTGAAGGTATATCCTGTACCGCCCCCGCTGGTTTACCAGGGGCTGTTTCCCTGCCAGGCCTGTCATCGAAGGAACATACGGGGTGTGAGCAGCGAACTGGAGAAGGGGAAATCATTTCTTGGAAAGTATATTCGGGTCCCCGATCCCAGGCCAAGGATTCTGGTGCGCATGCACACAGACATTACCCTGCAACATGCTGAATGGATGTGGTGCCTCAACTGCCACAGTACCTATGAAAGAAACACACTGCATCTCATAACCGGAGAAAATATTTCTTTTGAGGAGTCCTACCGGCTTTGCGGCCAGTGTCACGGCACGATTTATCGCGACTGGAAAATAGGCATTCACGGCCGAAGAGTCGGCCAGTGGGACGGTAAAAAACTGTACCTGCTCTGCGCCCATTGCCACGATCCCCATAAACCAAGATTTCGCAAGCTTCCAGGGAAAAAGCCGCCCCGGTTTATCAAGCCGGAGCGCTGGAAAACAGTTGAAAATAAAGAGTAAAAACCGAAGAACCTGTCGAGCATTTAACCCCTCAACTTGTTAACCATATCTGAAATAAGGATCGATATGAAAAAAGTACCTAAAAAAGGCATCAGCCGGCGGACGTTTATGAAAAGAGCAGGCATTGCCACAGCGTCACTGGCCGTTGGCGGTTGTAGTTTTGGGGGCAAATTATTGCATAGTGATCTGCTGGAAGAATACTTTCAGCGCCATTTTACGGAAATGACGCCCGAAGATATTGAAAGGGTAAGGGTGCGTTTGCTGAAAGAGTATAAGGAAAAGTTCGGCCGGGAGTTTGTATTAGGAACCGAACCGGCCGTACCGGGGGTTCTTTATGCCTATGGGCTGGACCTTTCCCGCTGTATCGGATGCCGCCGCTGCGTCTACGCCTGTGTTGCTGAGAACAACCAGTCGCGCGATCCGCAAATGCACTGGATACGCGTTTTCGAGTTCAAACGCGAAGACACTATCCGCTGGATCAATTTCGAGCAAGGGACCCCGTTTTTTGATCACGGACTTCAGCCTGCAAAGGATAAGGTTTATCTCCCGGTGGCCTGCATGCAATGCGAGAATCCCGAATGCGTGAGGGCCTGCCCCACCAATGCGACCTGGAAGGACCCGGACGGCATTGTTGTCATCGATTACAACTGGTGCATCGGCTGCCGGTACTGCATGTCGGCCTGCCCATACGGAGCGCGGTACTTCAACTGGACCGAGCCAAAAATTCCTGCGGACGAAGTCAACCCGGATGTGCACTATCTTGGCAACCGGCCTCGCATGGGCGGTGTTGTAGAAAAATGTACCTTTTGCATTCATCGCACGCGCAAGGGCCGTTACCCTGCCTGTGTCGAGGCCTGCCCCGTAGGCGCCCGCAAGTTCGGCAACTTTCTCGATCCTGACAGCGAGATTCAGCAACTGTTAAAACACAAGCGGACGTTTGTTTTAAAGGCCGAAATCGGGACAAAGCCGAAGTTCTTCTACTTTTACAGCTTCTACGGGTAACGCGAATCGCTTTTTCAAGAATTGACGACGACTCTCAAAGACCCGGAGGCGGGATCTTCGACAAGCGGGATTTTCGATTTGCAAATCTATTCCGCTTTAAACGGGATAGATATATCCGTATTCAGTAAGAGGTGACCCCTGTCGCCGGTCTTGACATTGGAGAACATTATGGTGAATATAAAGGAAAATGTAAAGGAGACGATACAGAAGTTTGTCTCATTCAATATCTTCTGTCTTAAAGAAGTCTCGCGCGGTGGGTTGGCTTACTACGCCTGGTTAGCCTTTCTCGGGGTCCTGATTATGATCGGCGTTGCCGGGTACTATCAACAGTTCGTTCACGGTCATATCGTTGCCAATATGTCCGACACGGTTCCGTGGGGGCTCTTTATCGGGACTTATGCTTTTTTGGTTGGAGTTGCCGCGGCGGCGGTGGCCCTTGCCGTGCCCGGCTACGTGTATCATTGGCAGCCCATCAAAGAGATCGTGGTCCTGGGCGAAATAATTGCCATCAGCGCCGTTGTGATGGCACTCTTGAACGTGACGGCTGATTTAGGGCATCCCGAACGCATCTGGCATGCCTTTCCCATACTGGGGAAACCCAACTTGCCCCTATCGCTGATAGCCATGAACATATTAATTTTGAATGCGTATTTAATCCTTAACATCGTCATCGTGACCTACTTCCTCTATATTTCGTATTTGAGGCGCCCTTACAACAAGATCTTCTTCATGACGCTGATGCTCATTTCCATACCAGCGGCAATCAGCATTCATGCGGTGACCGCATTTATCTTCAATGTTCTGCCGGCCAGGCCGTACTGGAACTCGGCGATTCTGGTCCCCCGGTTTATTTCTACGGCGCTGTGTGCGGGACCGGCAATCATGATTCTTGCATTCAAGGTTCTCAGGAAAGTAGCTAATATCGACATCAAGGATAAGGCTCTCTTTAAAATTGCGGAGATAATGGTGATCGTTTTGTTCGTTAATCTTTTGCTGTTTCTGGCCGAGGTGGTTACCGAATTCCGGTCTGCCACCGTTCATACGGTTCACATCCAGTTCTATTTTCAGGGACTGCAAGGCCATCAGCAACTGGTACTCTGGGCCTGGTCCGGCGCCCTGTGCAATATTTTTGCCTTTCTTTTGCTCCTGATCCCCAAAACACGGAATACTCACGCTACCCTGAATATAGGATGTGTTCTCGTAATTGTCGGGGTGTTTATTGAGAAAGGAATCGGCCTGGTTCTGCCGGGTTTATCTCCGGGTACTCTCGGGATGTTGTACGAGTATAGTCCCTCAAAGGTTGAAGTGATGATCAGCATTGGCATCGTCGGTGTCGGCGCGTTTATATTTACAGTTTACAGCAAGGTTGCTATCCCGCTTGCATTTCGTGACCCCTTTAAAGGGCATGGCGAGACCGGGATTGAGAAGTCGCCTGAATCGGCCCATGCGGCCCTGGAATCACACTCATAGCATTTATTGAAACCGAGCCGATTCCGAACTGGCTGCTCGTTGTTTTTTCAAATGTATCCATCCAGGATTATTTCCTGGTGTTTATATTAACTGATAGAATTAAGCACGGCTGCACTCAAAACAGGTCAAACAAGAAAGGAGCTGTTATGCTGCGAACGGAAAACTTAATTAAAATCCTTTTTTTGATAGTTGTCGTTTTCATTCTTTTTCCCAAGGCGGCCGGAGCGTATTATGTTGACCCCAAGAAATTCGGCTCGCCTGAGGGTCAAGTTTGCCTCACATGCCACCGTGAAGCCACTCCCGGCATTTATAATCAGTGGAACGCGAGCGTTATGGGCCAGGCAGGGGTTAACTGTTACGACTGCCATAAGACGGAGAAGGGCGATCCCGATGCGTTCGAGCATAAAGAAATGATATCTATTGTGGTCACTCCCAAGGATTGCTCCAGATGTCATGAAGACGAATATAAGGAATACTCGTTTTCTCATCATGCCGATGCCGTCAATACCCTGAAAAATTTTGATAATTATTTCGGATGGGCCGTATGGGGCTCTGGTGCGGATCGTACCGGGTGCATTCCCTGTCACGGATCGATTCTGAAAGTCCAAAAAGACGGCAGGCTGGATCCTGCGACCTGGCCCAACACGGGTATCGGCCGGATCAATCCGGACCAGAGCAAAGGCTCCTGTTCTGCGTGCCATACCCGTCACATCTTTTCCCGGGAGCAGGCCCGCAGACCCGAATCATGCGGCCGCTGCCACCGAGGACCGGATTTCCCCCAGTTTGAAGTATATTCTGACAGTAAACACGGGGAAATGTACCATGCATTCCGAGACAAAATGAGCATGGACAGAAGCAGATGGCGGGTAGGCGTGGATTATTTTCAGGCACCTACCTGTGCCACCTGCCACATGAGTGCCATTCCTCCCCAAATGGTTGTCAAGGACGCCGATCAGAGGCTGGAGGAAGCCTTGAGATCAGTTTTGTCAGGGGGGGGCGGGAAGGAGTTTAAGGCGCTTTTGCCGCCGCCAAGACCCAAACAAATCCGTTACGGGGCCTCCCATGACGTTCAATTAAGACTTTCCTGGATTTTGCGGTACCCAGTTTCGAAAAAACAAGATAATTGGCAAAAAAATAGAGAGTTAATGCAAAGTGTATGCTATCAATGCCACTCGGAAAATTTTATTAAACAGTTCTACACCCAGTTTGACAGCCTCGTTGAGCTCTATAATAAAAAATTTGCCGTTCCGGCGACCAACATGCGCAAAGCGCTTATGGAAGCGGGAAAACTAACAAAAAACAACTATGATGAAACGCTCGACCGGATCTATTGGAAATTGGTGGATAATGAAGGGCGGCGGGCAAAGTTCGGTACCGCCATGGCGGGGCCGGTCTATGCCTGGAGGAAAGGCATGCAGGAGGTCGCTGAACGCTACTACATGGAATTTATTCCCGAAGTTAAAAAAATAGTCGGATGGAAAGCCGACAATTTTCTGCGCAAACACGGGTATATCGAGCCCGGTTCACAGAAAAGGCATAAGTAAAGAATCTACGCCGGAGGACCGGGGTTTACGGATCTAAATGAACACAACTAAGATGGGAAAAAAAATAATAACTGCAGGTGTCGTCATGCTGTTTATTAGCTTTGGGGGGGACGTTTATGCCCAAAATTATATCTCCCATTTGGTGAGAAACCTGCTTAAAATGGAATATCCCCTGACCAAGGAAGACGTCCTCGCGCTCGATAAAATCGGGATGAGGTTCGATTCCAAGAACCGGATTACCGTGCTTGAAAAAATACTCATGGATCGAGATGATATCCACAGCCGGAAGGAGATCGATTATTTTGTCAGGACAGAGACGATTTGTGACGCCTTGCGTTTGTTGGATGAGCTTGAACTGCCCGTTGCCAAAACGCTTGTTGAAAAATTAAGCCGGCAACAAGGCTGGGAAGCAAGGGAAAAAACGCTGCTGGCCTATATGGCCGCTAAAAGAGATATTCGTTATCGAGTGAACGTTGATTACTTGCTGCGTATTTTGTCGCAACATGGGAGTGATTCGGAAAAAGCCGACAACGGAGAAGCTTCCATGGCCATCATCGATGTTATGAATTGTCTATCTTATTTGGCCGATCTTTTTGTCATTAACGGCGACACGTATATTCTAAATTCCTTAATCCGATATGGATCAAGGGCCTATGGGTTCCCGGCGGAATATTTGTCCCATGAGTTTGTGGACATGTTTCTAATGAGGCCCAGGGTATTTGTTTCTACCCTGGCGATCAAAGACGATCCAATCGTAAACTCGGTTATCAACGGACTGATTTTCGGAATCCGCAACAAGCAGATTAGGGAAAAGGTTAAGGAGGTTTTAAGCAAGAACTTGTCTTCCATGGAAGCGCCCGGCAAACGAGTGGTTATCCTTTTAACGGACAAAGTTCACAAACAAGATGAGCTTGATGACCTTGCCGGCCCAAAAGCCTCACAGCAACATACAGCGCCGCCTGTGGTTTCAGGAGAATGATTTTTAATAAACCGGTGAAGAAAAAAGCATCACATGCCAAACGGAATTCATGCGGCGCATGGTTTTTTATATTTATTTGCCTGGCACTGTCAGCGCCTTTAGAGCTTTACTGCCAGGAAATAAAACATATCCGGGTTAAGCATGTTTTGGACATTTACGGTGATTTCAACCAGCCTACGGAGGTTGCCGTTGGGATGAAGGGGAGCGTATATGTTCTGGACGGGGCCAACAACAAGATAAAAATTTTCACCCGGAACGGAAAGTTTGTCAGGTCCGTCGGGAAATCCGGCAAAGGGGAGGGAGAATTTGGTTATCCTGTCGGCATGGATATCGACGCGCAGGGTGATATCTATATCGCCGATACGGGGAACCGGAGAATTCAGGTGTTGGACCCCAATGGAAATTATCTGCGAAAAATTGATCTGTCCCGCTGGCATGCTCGTCCCGTTGCGGTAAAGGTGAATGGATCGACACATCATATTTACGTGACCGATGCAAACAATCACCAAATACTTTGTTTCAATAAAGACGGCACTTTCAAATTTTCCTGGGGCGGCTTAGGGGAAGAAACCGGTCAATTCAGGTTTCCGGGAATGACGGCCATTGATCCAAACGGAAATTTTTACGTTGTCGACATTCTCAACGGCCGCGTTCAGATATTCAGTGCTCAGGGTAAACATCCCCAGCCGATCAGCGAATTGGGGGTTTCCCCCGGTCAACTTTTCCGCCCCAAAGGGATCGCGGTTGATCAGCGTTTTCTCATTTATGTCTCCGACAGTTATACAGGTATTATCCAGGTGTTCGACAAATCCGGGAAATTTCATGGTATTTTATCCACGGACGGCGAAACTTTTCTTCGTCTGACAACGCCGCTGGGTTTGGCTTTTGATACCCTCGGTCGACTGTATGTCGTCCAGGCGACGCTGAACAAAGTCAGTGTCTTTGTATTAAGGGGAAAATGATCATCGCAAGATTAATTTTAATCGTCATATTAGGTATTTTTTTCCAAACCAGTCCCTCGCTGGCGATAACCAAGCGTACCTCCAAAGAATGTCTTTTGTGTCATGTCCTTTGGTTTGATGTGTTTAAAACCGACCAGAAAACCCTCCTTAAACACAAAGACTCATCCATTGTGGTTGCAGGTTCCATTGGGCTGGCTTCATCGCGGGAGATGTGCGAATCCTGCCATGACGGATATCTCGTCGACAGCAGAGTTAAAATTGTCAAAGGAAATCCGCATCATCAGCTAAAAAAACCTCCGGATTCGCTCCAATTGCCAAAGGGCTTTCGTCTGGATATGAACAACGAAATATACTGCGGCACCTGCCATACCCTGCACGACATTCGGGGCGGTGAAACCGTGGGAAGCACGCCGTTTCTCCGATTGGACAACGAGCGTTCCCAAATGTGTATGGCCTGTCATCTCAACAAAACAAATCGGCAAGATATTGCCAACCATCCAGTTTTAAAGCAGGTGAAAGATATCTCCATTCTGGAACGCCTCCCCCAAAAACTAAAATTCGGACCCAAGCGGGAAATAATCTGTCAATCCTGCCACAATGCGCACGGGAACAAGGCCCTGGTGGCCCCATCGAACAATTCAACGCTTTGTCTTATTTGCCATCAAATTAAGAAAACCCTAATCGACTCCAAACACGATCTTCGGCTGACCTTGCCGGAAGCAGTGAATATCAAGCAGCAGAATTCATCCCGGTCCGGACCTTGTGGGGCATGCCATATTCCCCACAATGCGGGCAATAGAAGATTGTGGGCCAGAAAACTCGCTCCCGGCAACCCGGCAAAGCAGATGTGTTTGTCGTGTCATGGCGAAAAGAGCGGTTATCAGACAACACATATCGGAGAGCACTCGCACCCGATGGATATTGAACCGGATTCAAAAATTCCTAATACCAGCGGGTTGCCGTTATATTCACCTTCTTTGGCAAAAAATTCCAAGGGGCGGATTCAGTGTTTCACCTGCCATGCGGTTCATCAATGGGATCCAAATAATGCGGACAACCGTGGCGCCCAAAATGTTGAAGGCGACTCCTCGAACAGTTTTTTAAGGATAGCGAACCGCCCGGCATCCGATTTGTGTATTGCGTGTCACGGTGACAAGAAACAGCTCGTAACTTCCGACCACAACCTCGCTGTAACCGCGCCGAAAGAGGAAAATCTTCAAAAATTGACCGCAGCGGCTTCAGGACCATGCGGTTCGTGCCACGTACCCCACAATGCATCGGGGAGACGGCTATGGGGTAAACAGCTGTCCGCCGATAGAGATTTTGTGTCCCAATTATGTATTGGTTGCCACAGCAAGGACGGGGCCGCTAAAACAAAACTCATCCACGACAACAATCACCCTGTCAATGTGGTTTTTCAAATGTTGAATATCGACGCAACCGGGAAAAAAGAGGCCTTTTTGCTCCCATTATATGATGGCGATGGGGACAAAAAGGCCGGTATGAAAATTGTCTGTTTGACCTGCCATGAGCCCCATACCTGGGATCCGAAAAATACAGGTCCTTTATTGAATTATACCTTCAAAAACATGGAGGGGGACACGACCAACAGCTTTTTGAGAAAAGCGAATTTCCCGGCACCGGATCTTTGCAAAATATGTCATCCTGATGAAGCAATGGTGGAAGGAACAGCTCACGACCTCATCATAACGGCTACGAAATCGGAAAATCTGCTGGGCCAGACGGTAGCGATGTCGGGACAATGCGGCGCCTGCCATCTGGTCCATAACAGTCCCAACAAACTTAAACTTTGGGCAAGGCCCTTCGGACCGATTTCCAAGAAAGAAAGCATCATGAACGCATTATGCACCAGTTGCCATTCCAAGGGGAAGAACGCAGCGAAAAAAATTCCGCCCATCGCAACCCATCCCGAAAAAAAGTTGATAAATAATATTATGCGGATAAATAAAGACAACAAGAACTATACACTCATATTTGATGAAAACGGCAAAGAGGTAAATGTCGGCAATCTTTCCTGTCCTTCCTGCCACAACGCCCATCAATGGAACCCTGAAAATCGTATTGCCAAGGATGATCCGGAGAGGAAACTTACGGGAAAATTTTTAAGGACTTTGAGTTATAAAATGGTTTGTATGGACTGTCATGGACTTGACGCGCTATTAAGATATGAATATTTTCATGACCCGGATAAAAGAACCGAAACCATCGGAAAATAAATAACCGGTTCTACTATTTTTACATAAGCATTTTAATGTATTGTTAAAATTAGGATCTAATGTTAATATATAAACTTTACATAAAACTTTTAATTTGGAAACATAAGTCTCGTATCCTTAATTTTAAGAAACGCCATTACTGCTGATCAGGCCAGAAAAATGTTTTAAAGACTTGTGTTACCTTAATAAAAAAATTTGGCCTGCGATGTCAAAAGGTTATTAACCGTTTGTGGTTCGGAAATCCGAGTTGGAAACTAAGGGAGGGAAATAGTGGACAGGCTTCAAAATGATTTGTTTTTACGCGCTTGCAAACGCTTGCCGGTTGAAAGAACTCCGATATGGATCATGCGTCAGGCAGGGCGGTATTTGCCGGAATATAGAGCGGTTCGCCAAAAAGCCGATTTTCTTACCATGTGCAAAACACCTGAACTTGCGACCGAAGTCACATTACAACCCATCGATTTGATCGGGGTTGATGCTGCTATCATTTTTTCCGATATTCTGGTTATTCCCGAAGCAATGGGTATGCATCTTGAAATGCATGAAGGCATAGGTCCTGTGTTCCCCCATCCAATTAGAAATGAAAGTGATGCCAAAACCCTTAAAGAAATAGACCCGACAGTTGACTTAAAATATGTGCTTGATGCGGTAAGTTTGACAAAAAATGAATTAAACCGGCGTGTTCCATTGATCGGTTTCAGCGGCTCTCCATGGACTTTATTGGCGTATATGGTTGAAGGCCAGGGATCTAAGACATTTTCAAAAGTTAAATATTTGATTTACAGTAATCCAAAACTGGCCCATCGTATTTTGGATAAAATTGCTGATGCCGTCACAATTTATTTATGCGCCAAGATCGAAGCTGGTGTAAATGCGGTTCAAATATTTGATACCTGGGGCGGCATTCTTTCCCAAGATGATTTTGAAGAATTTTCTTTGAATTACATGAGAAAAATAATCTCCGTGGTCAAAGGAAAAAAGGTGCCTGTCATTATGTTTGCTAAGGGTGTGCACTATCATTTAAACAAACTTGCTGATAGCGGCGCTGACGTGTTGGGTCTTGATTGGACAATGAATATCGGTGAGGTCAGGAAACAGGTTGGAGATAGAGTTGCTCTTCAAGGGAACCTTGATCCCACAATTCTTTATGCCGGTCATGAAAAGATTAAATATGAAGCAAGGAAAATATTACAATCATTCGGTAAGGGAAGCGGACATATTTTCAATCTTGGTCACGGTATATTGCCTGATGTCCCACCGGAAAACCTTAAAGCTTTAGTGGATTTTGTTAAAGAAGAGAGTGTTTCTTATCACCTCGATGATAAAAACCAGAGCGTAACTTAGTTTAGGGGTCGGGGAGTTTTTATTTGTTAAATCGCTCCATGGATAATGCTTTTTTATCAAACCGTGTAAACTCGTGGTTAAAGGATCGTAAAGAAAAAACAGAATTAAATATAAAAAAAAATGACTTCGTCTGGAAAAAATGAGTTATGTTTAAGAATATTCCGATATGCGTCTGTTCTTTCTAACGATCCCTAAACCACCCTGCCCGCTCGTGCCTTACGTGGCAGGCGGGTCAAACAGTACACGCTTTTTAAAAAAGATTATCCATTCCGCTTTCCCTCTCTCCTAACTGTAGGCTTTACGAGCAGAAACCTGACATATATGTGCTTACAATAAAAACTCCCCGGTCCAACGCCATATATTTAATAAAGCCGATATGAACATTGACATCGCAGCGTGGAGTAATATTTTAGGAATTGCGAAATTTGAGTAATATAGAAAAGTCAATAAAGACTAAAGTTTGAAGTTAATGATGTTTATTCATTGACGACTGAAAAAGAATCATATTGGGAGAAGAACCGTGTTAGATATCGATATTGATTTAATAAAAAAGTATGACAAACCCGGACCGCGTTACACAAGTTATCCGACAGCGCCTCATTTTAATGAATCGTTTACCCACAAAGATTATCTTGATGAGATCATCAAGACCAATCAAGGAAAGGATTTGCCGGACCTGTCGTTATATTTCCATCTGCCCTTTTGCGATACACTTTGTTACTTTTGTGGCTGCAATATGATTGTAACCAGAAACAGAGACAGGATCAAAAGGTATATTGGTTATCTAAAGCGTGAGATAGACTTGATTACGTCCCATATTTCACATGATAGAAGAGCAACCCAACTGCACTGGGGCGGCGGCACGCCAACGCATTTGAATCCGGATGAAATTGCTGATTTGAGTTCCTTCATTCATGATAAGTTTAATTTTAAAGCTGATGTGGAGGCCGGATGTGAAATTGATCCCAGAGAATTGACCAAAGAACATCTTGCGGCTTTGAGAAGCGGCGGTTTTAACCGCATCAGCATGGGGGTGCAGGACGTCAACGAAAAGGTTCAAAAAGCGGTTAACCGGATACAACCGGAAGCGCTGACAAGACAGGTCGTTGGTTGGGTGCGCGAATTGGGATTCGACAGCATTAACCTCGATTTAATGTACGGGCTCCCTTTTCAATCTGCAGAAACGTTTGAAAAGACAGTGGATACCGTTATCGATATTGATCCTGACAGAATTGCGCTATTTAATTTTGCTTACGTTCCCTGGATGAAAAAACATCAAAAAGTAATTCGTCCGGAAGATTTGCCTGTTCCGGAAGAAAAACTTAATATTCTCAAGATGTCAACGCGAAAACTGACACAAGCAGGTTACGTGTTTATCGGCATGGATCATTTTGCCAAACCCGATGATGAACTCACGCTGGCGCTGAAAGAAAAAAAACTTTACAGAAATTTTCAAGGCTACAGCACCCATGCAGGTGCGGATCTTTATGCCATGGGCATTACCAGCATTAGTCAGTTTGGACGAATTTATGCTCAAAACATAAAAAAAGAAAAAGAATATCATGCGGCACTTGATAAAGGAATTTTGCCGACAGCCAAGGGATGTTATTTGGATGACGATGATCTGTTGCGGCGGCATGTTATTATTAAGCTCATGTGTGATTTCGAACTCGATTTTGCGTCAATTGAAAATGAGTTTAACATCAATTTTGAAACCACCTTTAAATGGGGGCTCAACAACTTTGGTGAGATGATGGCCGACAACCTTATCTCCATTGAGAACAAAAAGCTAAAGATAACCGAGATGGGCAGGCTTTTGATCAGAAACATCGCCATGAATTTTGACGGTTATATTGAAAGAAAGGAAGATCATGCGCGATACTCTAGAACCGTATAACCCTAACTGAACGAAAGCCGATAATACCCTCTATTCTTTGTTATCAAGGTCTCGCAGTAGACGACTACGGCTTCACCCTTGATGCCTCGAATATTGGGCATCCTCAACTTTCGTTCAATTAGGGTATAGATTATCAGCCTTTTTTGAAAACACATGGCGATGTGGTTTCACTGCCAACATCGGATGAAAACACGCCCTTGAATATGTATATAATATAGGTGCGAAACTTGAGTTATGAATTTTAGTGGGTTCATATGAGTAAATACGCGGTGGTTCTTTTTAACCTGGGCGGACCGGATTCTTTGGAAGCCATAAAGCCTTTTTTGTTCAATCTGTTTAGTGATCACGATATCTTTAAAATACCGGTTGGGCAAAAATTATTTGCAAGAATAATGTCTGTTTTTCGCACACCGGAAGTAAAGAAAAAGTATGAACGAATCGGCGGGAAATCTCCCATCAATGTTTGGACACAATTGCAGCAATCAATGCTTCAGCAAGAACTGCAAAAAGTGTTTGCCGGTATCGAAGTCTACACAGCAATGAGATATTGGCATCCGACAATAAAAGATATCGCCCAAAAGGTGTCACAAAAAGGATTTGATAAGATAGCACTGCTTCCCCTCTACCCGCATTACTCGATAACCACTACCGGATCTTCATTTAATGAATGGAAACGAGTGTATAAAGGAGACGCCGGAAAGCTAACATATGTATATGATTATTTTGATAACCGCCGATATATTGATGCGTTAAATGAAAGAATAGATGAAACGATCCTGCGGTTTCCTGAAAATGTTCGGGACGATATTCAATTATTGTTCAGTGCTCATGGTCTGCCTGAAAGCATCGCCGAACAAGGCGACCCATATCCGGAACAAATAGAAAAAACCATTGCGTGTGTGATGAAAGCCCGCAACTTTTCGCATGAATACCATTTGTGCTTTCAAAGCAAGGTCGGCCCTGCCAAATGGCTTAAACCGTCAACCGATGAAATGGTTAGAGCTCTGGCTGAAAAAAGAAAAAAACAATTGCTCGTTATTCCCATTAGTTTTGTATCCGATCATATTGAAACCCTGTTTGAACTCGACATTGAATACAGGATGATCGCCGATGAAGAAAACATCGAAAATTATATTGTCATGAAAGGGTTAAACGATTCTAAAACATTTGTTGGTGCGCTTAAAGAGCTATCCGTTCGAGCGCTTCATAACCAAAGCGTGACAGATTCAGAACCTATTGAAATAAATGGATAAGGACACAATTAACATTGCGGTTCTTGGTGCAGGCATATCAGGGCTTGCAACTGCTTTTTGGTTAAATAGGCAGGGATTTGAGATAACGGTTCTTGAGTCAAAAAAAGAGCCCGGTGGATCGATGGTCACCCGGCGTGAAGATGGGTTTCTGATTGATTATGGACCTAACAGCGGATTGGAAACGACACCATTAATCGGACAGATTGTTGAGCATGTGGGTCTTACAGGCGAGATGATTTATGCGTTAAAGAAAGCGAACAAAAGATATATTTTAAAAAATAATCAACTTCATGCTCTGCCGACCCATCCGGTTGCTTTTTTAAAAACTAAACTGTTTTCACCTAAAGCTAAATTGCGTCTTTTGGCTGAACCGTTTTCGAGAAAATCTCATGAAGGATATTACCAAAGCATTTCTGAATTTGTAAAAAGACGATTGGGACAGGAATTTCTTGATTATGCGGTAAATCCTTTTGTTGCCGGGATATTTGCAGGAAATCCCGACAATCTAAGCGTTAAATCTGCGTTGCCCAAGTTATATCGATTGGAAGAATTATATGGCGGTTTGTTCAAAGGATTTGTTTTAGGTGCAAAAGAAAGGAAAAAACGAGCAGAGCACTCCAAACAAAGCGCGAGGATGTTTTCATTTAAGAAAGGGATGCAAAGTTTTCCCGAAGCCATTGCCGCCAAATTAGGCGGTAAAGTCAGATACAACTGCAAGGTTGAAAGGGTCGTAAAATCAGGGTCTAAATTTAAAGTATTATACAGTTATAACGATAGATCAGAAGAAATTATAGCGGATATTGTACTGTCTACGGTTCCGGCATATCATGCCGCGTTTATTTTTGAAGATTGGGAAGGCAAATTGGTCGACCATTTGAATAACATTTATTATCCTCCAGTAAAAGTGCTGTATTTAGGATTTAGGAAAGAGGATGTGGGTCAGGTTCTCGACGGCTTTGGATTTTTAATTCCAGAAAAAGAAAATAAAACTTTTTTGGGAGCCATATGGAGTTCAGCCATATTCCCTTACCGGGCAACTGACGATATGACAGCATTTACACTGTTTGTCGGAGGCGCACGATCCCCCGAGCTGGTTGATAATGGGAATGATAAGTATATCAATAGAGTGATCAAAGAGTTCAAGGAAATAATGAATATTGATGAAGAACCCGTATTTATAAAAGAAAAAATGTGGCCGAAAGCCATTCCACAATACAGTCTTGGATATATTGAACACGAAAGATACTTTGAACAGTTTGAGTCGAACAACCCCGGTATTTTTTTGGGCGGTAATTACCGGGGAGGAATTTCTGTGGGGGATTGTGTAAAAAATTCAGAATTGACGGTTAAAAGGATTTGCGATTATATAAACCGAAACACCATTAAATAAGACGATTAGAGATGGATTGCAAAAAATTTAAGTTTAAGATAAAAAGATAAGGGTTTTTGGAATTAATGATCAAAAAAATGGAGGTATCTTCTGAATAATTCAAATACATTATGGAAATTTTTTACATCTGTTAAGCTCTCTGTAGTTCTTCTGCTGTCTCTTGCAACCACTTCGATTATCGGAACGGTCATTCCGCAGAACGAAAATCCTGCCGCATACTTTCAGGCATACGGTGAGTTTTTTTACAGGTTATTTAAAGTTTTTGACTTGTTCGATATGTATCATTCCTATTGGTTTCAGATGTTGATTGTTTTGCTGACTTTAAACATCGTTGTCTGTTCGATCGATCGGCTTTCCACGACATGGAAGATTGTTTCTATAAAAAAGCCGCCGTTTATTCTTTCAAGATTCAAGAACAACGGCGACAATGAATATTTTGTTGATAGTCGTTCGGCTGAACAGTTAAAAGATATATACGAACCTTTTGTATCCAAGGGCTTTGGCTACATCAGGACCGAACAGACGGACAACGGGTATAGCATTTTCGCTGAGAAATGGCGATGGACACGTATGGGTGTTTATGGGGTGCATCTGAGCATTATTTTGCTTTTAATAGGAGCACTTATCGGATCTTTTTTCGGTTTTGACGGTTATGTAAACATCCCGGAAGGCGAGGTGGTAAACAGCATCACGATCCATAATCCCGAACGGACACAATCTTTAGATTTTGGGATCAAATGTGAGGATTTTAACGTTACTTTTTATGATTCAGGAACACCTAAAGAGTTTCGTTCCAGTTTAACCATCATTGAGCAGGGCAAGCCGGTATATAAAAAAGATATTGTTGTAAACGATCCCCTTCGTTACAAAGGGATAAATATATTTCAATCGAGTTACGGCCCTCTTCCTCCAAATGAGGTGACACTGAATTTTACAAGCAAAAAAACAGGGGAAGTGTATAAGAAAAAGGCGCTGGTCGGTCAGCCGATTGATGTCCCGGAAGACGGGGGGAAGTTTATCCTTAAAGATTATTTCAATTCCTATAAATTCAGAGGCCAACCCATTGGAGAAGCCTTTACCGGAATTCTTACCCATAAAGATGGGTCATCCGCTGGAATTGTTCTTTCATTGCGTTTTCCGGATTTTAACCGGATGCAAAAGGGGGATATGGTTGTTTCAGTGGCAGAATACGCCCAGCGTTATTATACCGGTCTTCAGGTTACAAAAGATCCCGGTGTTTGGTTTGTTTACTCTGGATTTATTTTGTTGATTGTCGGGTGTTACATTACTTTTTTCATGTCACATCAACGGCTTTGCATCAATATCGAAAAGAAAGGGAAAAAATGCAGCGTCATGGTTTCAGGTACCGCTAATAAGAATAAATTTGGTATGCAGAACAAGATAAAGAGGATTTCTGAAAAACTGATCGATTTGAAACAGAGCTCATTGACCTAGAATCTTAATTAACATGATGCGGCAAAACTAATAGAGAGGAAAAATAATGAACAGTTCACTTGTGCTATCCATCACAACATTCATATACGGTTTCGCGGCTATTTTATATATTGCCTTCTGGATTTTCAAAAAACCGTTGCTGGGTCGGTTGGCAACCTGGACGGCAATAATCGGTGCCGTATGTAACCTTGCAGGCCTCATCATGCGATGGGTTGAGTCTTACAGTCTTGGCTTTGCTCATGCCCCGCTATCGAATCTGTATGAGTCTATGGTCTTTTTCTCATTGACGATAACTATTGTTTATCTGGTCATTGAAAGAAAATACAAAAACCGTGTTATCGGTGCATTTACGACGCCGATTGCTTTTTTGGCAATGGCTTACGCCTCGTTGAACCCAAATATCAGTGATCGCATTCAGCCGATACTTCCGGCATTGAAAAGCAACTGGCTGATTGCCCATGTTATGACCTGTTTTGTCGGATACTCTGCTTTTGCCATTGCTTTTGGTATCAGCTGTATGTACCTTTTCAAGCAAAAAGATACCGAGGGCAAAAGCAGTTTGCTTGCACACTTCCCGAATGCCAGGGTCTTGGATGAACTGAACCATCAAATGATAATGTTCGGGTTTTTATTTTTAACCATCGGTATCATCACCGGGTCGGTCTGGGCCAATTCAGCTTGGGGCCGTTATTGGGGCTGGGATCCCAAAGAAACCTGGTCTCTGATTACTTGGTTCATTTATGCAACAGTGCTGCATGCCAGGATGATGAGAGGCTGGAGTGGTAAACGAATTGCCTATCTTTCCATTCTTGGATTTATTGCGGTACTCTTTACATATTTCGGTGTTAATTATCTGCCAGGTTTACATAGCTATGGATCATTATGATGGACGATGGTTATCGATATCTATCAATCTCTTTTCTTTAAATTTTTAATCAAATTTGATGGTTTCGAAAAAAGTCAAATTTTGCTCGCTCAGTGATTATTTTGGGGCGTTTCAAACCGTGCTGCTAAATTTCAAGAACTCGTCGCAAGCCCCTCAAACAGCTTGAAATTTTTAACGCATCACCGCTTGAAACGCTGGATTTCCAAAGGATCAAATATCGTTCACAAAAGATTTTTTACGAATGCATTAGAATTAGCATTTCAACAGGTTGTAGAAAAAGAATAATGATAGGCATCCATGACCTCTTTTTCCAAGATGTGTCCCTGCCCCTGATATCTGGGTGAAAAATGAAAGGGGGTCAGCTGCTTTACTTTGGCCTTACCTGCAATGAGGCCAGCCTGCCGGGCCGTCAGGTGACATTTTTTTTCGGCAATATCTCTATCTTCTTCTAAAAAAGACGCTTCAATAAAGAGGTGGTCGGAATTTTTCACCAGTTCAACAATCTTTTGGGCGTTCGATTCGTTGTACACAACATCCGCAACATAGGAAACCTTCTGACCCGGAGTGATTAGGGCAATTTGTTTTGCAAGGTCCCCAAGGACGAATATTGTTTTATGTTGTCTTTTGCCGAATTTGACCTCAAATTCTGAATCGGGGTTTTGGTTATTAAACAGTGCTTGTTTGAATTGTTTTAGCCAGGGACCGATTTCCAACCCAAGCCCAGCAACAGCATCTTTTATGATATTAACGTGAAATCGTTCCTTTAAGGTGAATCCAAGACAGGGAATACTGTGATCAAGGATCCGGGTAAAAACGGAAAAGGACGGTTCCTTATAAAGGGGTTCGCTAAAAGGGTGTTTAACGGTCTTTGAGGCTGGAATGAATCCGTTCTGGCAAATGTAATCCTTTGTCACCAGATGATCGTCATGTACCTCGGTGACATGCAAGGCCAGCAGATTCGCGTAGTTCTTGACAAGATTCCATGAATATCCCGCGAGTTTTCCCTCAACATTTTTTATAAAATTTTCAGGACCATACATGAAAAGATCCTGATCACGGCCAAGGGAAAGTCTCAGTAGTTTGTCAAATCCGATAAAATGATCCATATGGGTATGGGTAACAAATATATGACTGATTTTAAGAATATCTCTGGATGAAAGTGAACAAATATCTCCGAGATCAAAAATTACGGCGCGGTTTTCATAAAAAAAGGGGATATACAGACCTGGATCGTCAAAAGGTCCGTTCACTAACCTGGGGAGGAAGGAAGGGCGCATGGTCAGGTCAGTTTTTTTATAACTTGCCGGTTGATACAAAGATATATTTCTTCGTCTGAACCGTAAACATCGACCACGGCTTTGTGATTGATAAGGGTTTCTATAACAAATGCGGTAATGTAAAGACTCACGACATGTGGATTTTGCACAAGATGTCTAAATGGTGAAATCTTGTAGTCGACATCAAATTCATCGCTGCGGCTCAACTTGTCTATACATTTTGTTATCTGCTCTTCAAGAACAGTTTTATTCGTGGTTTCAACAAGATTATTCTCGACAAGCTTCATGGCAATGGCATTGGAAAGGGGTTCGATACAATCTCTCGCATCTTGTATCGCTTTTCTGCGGGCATATTCTTTTGAAGACTCGATTCTTGACAGTATCTTTGCTTCACGACTGCTGGGTCGAAATACTTTAGCCATAATATGTCACCTAACCTAACATCTATTATTATTTTTATGTGTCAGACGGAATAATAATGCCGCGTATTGTCTATTGCAAGAAAAAATTTAATTATACCTGAAGCTTCTTTGAAATCGATTTGTTTCAAAGGACCAAACTATTACGAAACCGCAGATATTATATCTCTTCAATAACAATTTGAGCATTTTTCCTGCCGTTCCATCGATTCCAGCGAAGACGGTAAGCCATCTGATCAAAGGTGTCTTTTAAGGGAATTCGGGAATCCACATGAAATTGTATTGCGTTGAATGTTTTTATCGTCTTTCCAATCTTTTGTTCCAATACCATTTGCCTGTGATGATCACCGACATATTTTGATGTCACAATATGGACCTTTTCCGTCATAAAAAGGGGTTCATGGTTTGCGATACCAAAGGGTTTCAACGATTCAAGTTCATCAAGCAGTTTATCTGAAATGTTGACAAAATCGAGTCTGCAATCAATGCTGATTTTGGGTATAAAATCAACCGGATTTGCCATTCGGCTCACAATATTTTCAAAGTGGTTTTTAAACCGGTCTATATTTTCGGTCTTGATTTTCAGACCTGCTGCCATTGAATGCCCCCCAAAAGTTTCAAGGTCGTCTTCACATGCAGACAACCCATCATACAGATTGATCTCGGGAATACTTCTGGCAGATCCTTTTCCGATTCCGTCTGCTGTCGTGATCAGGACAACCGGGCGAAAATATTTTTTTATAAGTCTTGATGCAACAATCCCAAGAATTCCTAAATGCCAATCTTGATGGACCATGACCAATGTGTTTTTTCGAAGCAGATGCGGATTTTTTTTCAAGCGATTGTGGACTTGAGTCAGTATGTTGTTTTCGATCTCTCGCCGGTTCCTGTTCAGCCGGTTGAGTGAATGTGAAATTTTCCTTGCCGTCTTGACATCTTTTGCTCTTAAAAGTTCAACAGCAATTGAAGCGTGATCCATTCTGCCTGCTGAGTTTAATCTGGGGGCCAGCTGGAAAACAATATCATCGGTATCAATGGCATGTTTATTAATCCCGCAAACCTCGATCAGTGCATTCAAACCCAGCCGGTGTGATGAACGGATAATGTTCATACCGGCTTTAATCAGTATCCGGTTTTCACGGGTTAAAGGAACCATATCCGCCAGGGTGCCAAGGGCGACAAGATCACAGTAATTTTTTAGATTGGGTTCCGGACGGTCTTTCCAGAAATTTGTGTCTCGAAGCTTTTTTCTAAGGCAAATCAGCAGATAAAAAGCGATGCCGACTCCGGCAAGATCGTTAAAACCGGATGAACAATCGTTCCGTTTGGGATTTATCACCGCGAGGGCAGGCGGTATTGTTTCCGATATCAGGTGGTGGTCGGTAATGATGACATCAATTCCGGCTTCTCTTGCGGCGTTAACCGCATCTTGACCTTCGGACCCGCAGTCTACGGTGATAATGAGGTGTATGCCGTTGGGCATCGCGACATCTGAAATATGTTTTTTTTTCAGACCAAAGCCTTCCTCTATTCTGTGAGGAATGTAGTAAGACACATCCGCATTTACGGATTGGAGAAATTCCAGAAGGATGGTTGTGGCGGTAATTCCGTCGACATCGTAATCGCCAAAAATCAAGATTTTTTCTTTTCGCTCTATGGCTGCTAAGATTCGGTCAACCGCGGCATCCATATCCTTTATGGAAACGGGCGGGCTTAACTGGGTGAGGGATGTGTTGAAAAAGTTTGATACATCTTCTGTGGAAAAAATATTACGATTGATCAATATTGAGGCAACGGCTGGATGGCAATTCAGTATCCCGCAAAGTTTTTCGACTAAATGAATGTCAGGTTGAAGTATTTGCCACTCTTTTTTCATTAAAAGACTTTTTATCTTAAACTACCTTAAGTTAGAATCCCATACACCATACAATTCAATAAATTGAGACCTTTGAAAAATGTTCAATTTTATTCAAGTTCAAGGAAGGCGAAGATTTTAACCGGATGAATACATTGTGTATTTTGAGGATTAAAATCTGAGCCTGACGCAGAAATTGGTTAAAAGGGGACGTTTTTCAAAGGTCTCAAATTCATATACCGGGGTGGTGCTCGATGTCAACGTGCAATTTTAAAAGTCTCAACAGATTTCGGAAAGGCATAAACAGGTGGAACGCAAGTATTCACGGGAAAGGGTATCCCGTGAACACTTACTTAAGGAACATTAATCGATGAAGAAATGTTCGCGTAAAGCCATAATGACCTTAAAAGGTTATATCGTTCGATATGC
>Ga0210086_1000352_pt1 | contig 27678 bp, 28 predicted proteins | sample China_Galinas_PW_3_FD_184867 | JGI IMG/M metagenome (GOLD analysis project Ga0210086, IMG submission 184867) | Wetland microbial communities from San Francisco Bay, California, USA, that impact long-term carbon sequestration - China_Galinas_PWB_D2... | ecosystem: Environmental > Aquatic > Marine...
GTGATCTGCAACGGGTGCTCGGGGCAAACCCAACCGCCTGATGCCCGGGTTTGGCTCGCAGCGGTTCCGGGCAGTCCAGTAGGACCACCGTTGAAGTCACTGGAGATTGGACGGCACGTGAGCAAACAAGACACCGGCCAGCAGGAAGACACCGGTCAGGAAGACACCGGCCAGCAGGAAGACGTGGAGCGCTACGACTCGGGCCAGATCAAGGAAAAACCTGAGCCCAGCGACGATCAGAACAAAGAAGCCGAGAACATGCGTCAGTCCTACATCGAGGAACGGCCGACCACGGCGCTCCCCGGCACGGGTTCAACGGTTACCGGAACTGCGGTCAACGAGTGGCTCGACGACGAGGGCAATCCGGTCCACGGAGAGATCAGCGAAGAACGGCAGGAAGTCGCTGAGCAAGACCGCGAAGTCAATGAGCGGGCGAGGAAGCCTGCCGACGACGACGATTCCGAGTAAGACTCCGACGGGGTTCGGCTGGCCAGCCGCCCGACGGCCAGAGGTTCGGCGCACATCTCGTACGATCGGTGAGGTTTTTTCCGACGATATGCCTGCGGCAGGCGCTGAACAGGACTGACATTGCCCGAAACACCAGCTGACGGTCACACGCTGAAGCCCCACTTCGAGGACGTTCAGCACCACTACGATCTGTCCGACGACTTCTATCGGTTGTTCCTCGACCCGACGCAGACCTACAGCTGCGCGTACTTCGAGCGCGACGACATGACGCTGGAAGAGGCCCAGATCGCCAAGATCGACCTGACACTGGGCAAGCTCGGCCTACAGCCGGGGATGACCCTGCTCGACGTCGGCTGCGGCTGGGGCGCCACCTTGATGCGCGCGATCGAGACGTACGACGTGAACGTCATCGGGCTCACGCTGTCGAAGAACCAGCAGGCGCACGTCCAGAAGTTGTTCGACGGCTCGCCCAGCCGACGCGCCAAGCGTGTGCTGCTGCAAGGCTGGGAGCAATTCGACGAACCCGTGGACCGCATCGTGTCGATCGGCGCGTTCGAGCATTTCGGCTTCGACCGCTACGACCCGTTCTTCAAGACGGTCCACCACGTGCTGCCGTCGGACGGCGTGATGCTGCTGCACACGATCATCCAGCCCAGCGCCGAGGAGTTCGAAGAACGCGGCATGCCCATTACGATGCGGCACCTGCGGTTCTTCAAATTCATCATGGACGAGATCTTTCCCGGCGGGCGGCTGCCGTCGGCTGCGGTGGTCGAGGAGCACGCGGCCAAGGCCGGCTTCACCATCACCCGGGTGCAGCCGCTGCGGTTGCACTACCAGCGCACGCTGGAGGACTGGGCCGCAGCGCTGGAGTCGCACAAAGACGAGGCCATCGCGATCCAGTCGGAAGAGGTCTACGAGCGGTACATGAAATACCTGACTGGCTGCGCGGAACTGTTCCGCGACGGCTACACCGACGTCTGTCAGTTCACCTGCGAGAAGGGCTGAGCGCCCAGCGGTCAGCTTCCCGGGATCGCCGGGATCGGCGGCGGCGACGGAATCTCCGGCGGCACGACCGTCACCGCGGTGTCTCCCGGCGGCGGTGACACGGTGACCGTGGACTCGCCCGGCGCGGGAGAAGTTGGCACCGCGGGGCTCGTCGTCGGTGCCGAGGGAGTGCTGCTGGTTGTGCTCGACGTGGTTGTGCTCGACGTGGTGCTACTTGTCGTCGGGCTCTTGTCGGAATCGCTTCCCCCGCAAGCGGATAACGCAGGCTTGAAATCCAGGATCCGGGCGGGCACAGAATGGACGAAGCGATTCGCTCGGTCGAGACCCGAGTTCACACCAAGCCGTGCTGCCGAGGTTGCCGCTCAGGCAGGTTTTCGAGCGCCGACCTTCTCGATCGCGCCGACGACGGCCTCGGGGTTGTCCAGGGCTACAAAGGTCTTGGCACCTGGCACCTCGGTCATCGTGGCGTTCGGGAATTGTGCGGCCAGGCGTCGTCCGAGCGACGGCGTGAAGCCGCGGTCGGCTTGCCCCCACACGACGGAGACCGGCTTGGTGAACCGCGGAAGGCGAGTTGCCACATCGGCCAGGTCAGTCTTCGCGATGTGTCTCAACAGCCTCGCCAGATCGCGGCAGATGCGGTCGTCCTCGCGGCAGGGTTGCAGCCAGGAATCTGTGAGCGCCGGATCGGGATCGCTCAGGATCAGGCCATACCCGAGTGGCGAGTGACGCAGCGCCTTCACCCGCATCGCCGTGAACAACGCCTTGATGGATTTCGGTCCCCGCAATAGCGCGAACACCGCGTCGAACGGGAACGGCGGGAACTTGTCGAACGCATCGCAGTTGGTCAGCACAAGGCGACCCACCTGCTCCGGATAGGCGTCGACCACCAACTGGCACAACCCGCCGCCGGTGTCGCTGCCCACCAGGGTCACGTCGGACAGGCCGAGGCCGACGATCAGGTCACGGATCATCTCCGCCACCCCGAGCGGCGATAGGTCGGCGCCGTCGTCGACGGGTGATCGGTGCGAGCCCAACGGCCAGTCCGGCAGGATGCATCGAAACCCTTTAGCGATCGTGACCTCGGCGGGCGTGACGCGTGGCGCCCTGTACCACCAGTTCGACGACAAAGCCGCACTGTTCGCCACGGTGTACGAGGAGGTGGAACGCGAGCTGGTGGCCGACGTGGCCGAGCCCATCGTCGCCGTCGGGCCCGCCGACCAGCTGCAGGCGATGCGGGTCGGCGCGCGGCTGTTCCTCGATCTGTGCTCGGCGCCCGCGGTTCAGCGGATCGTGTTGATCGACGCACCGGCCGTCCTCGGCTGGGAGCAGTGGCGGGCGGTCAGCGTGAAATACGGCCTGGGTGTCATCGAAGCCATGCTCGGTCAGGCCATCGCGGGCGGGGCCATTCCCGATCAAGCCGTGCGTCCCACGGCCCACGTGCTGCTCGGCGCGCTCGACGAGGCGGCGCTGTACATTTCGCGGGCCGACGACGCGGACATAGCGCGCACGCAGATGTATGCAGTCTGCGACAGGATGATCGCGGGCATCGCCGGCCGTGACGTCGACGCGCTGACGCCGGTGCGGCTCACGCCGTCTCGACTGCGTTCTTGATCCGCTCCAGCTCGAGCAGACATGGGACCGCATTCACTAGGCTTGAAAGCGCCGATAGAGGGCTCGAATCATGACAATCGACAGCAAATCGAGAAGACGGGCCGGCCCGTCGCTGGTACTTGTGCTGGTGCCGCTGCTGGTTGTTCTCACCGTTCTGGTGAGCGCCGGCGTGGCCTTCCTGGTGGTGCGGCGAGAGGCGGTAGATCGGCCGGCAGCACCGCTAAGTGACGAGCAAAGCATGGCGCAAGTCCTCGAACCGGCACGGGAGATCGTCGCCGTGGCCCAGCTCGACAGCGCCGCCGGCAGCTACATCCTGATGTCGTGCAACAACGAGACCGATCCGCCCTACCAAGGCGCGATCTACTTGACATTCGACCTGCCGACCGCGGCCGGCTACTTCGATCGGGTTGCGGCAGAGCTGGTTTCCCATGGCTGGCACAAAGCGTCGCAACCGTACAACTACCTGCCCGGGACCACGGTCTCCAAGGACGGCGTGACGGCCGTCCTGTACCGCGACCCCGATCACGGCGGCTCGGGAATCATGAAGGTCTACGGCGAATGCCGGAATGTGGTTGACCATCGCAACGACCCCACCGGCTGGGTCGACATCACCGGCCAACTTCGTTAGCACGGCGCGACTCGCCAACACCGCAGTGTGCGCATATCTCACGCAATGGGCGCAGAAAGTGGTTTCCTAGAACTGCACGCGACGAACTGCACGCGACGCGGGAGGTTGTCAGTGGCCGAGGTGAGGGGCAGGCTACGGCGGGGCCCGTCGGTTCGCGTTTCGCTGACCGTCGGCTTCGTCGGCACGGTCGTCATCGTTCTGATCGGTATCGCCGGGCCCTATTTCAAGCAAGCGACGAATCCTTATCCGGCGGCCGGCCCGCGGTTCGTCGCTGCACGCTCGGCACCGGCGCAGGCCCCTTCTTCTCCGGCAGCCGTCGCTCCCATGACCCCGCAACCCGCGACCGACGACCGGGGCTTCGTCAACTCCTTCGCCCGCTGCGACGGTCCGCAGTCTTTGGTGGCGCTGGGCCGTACCGAAAACTCTGCGGTGGCCATCTGCGCGGCGGCGGACGGGCAGTACGTATACAAGGGCGTGCGGCCCAGCCGCGGGACCACTCTGAGGGTGGACGGTGTTGCCTTCACCGCGGACGGATTCGAGGCACGAAACGACGGTATCGTCTATATCGTGTCTGCGCACGAGCTCGTCATCACCTCCGGCAACACCGTTTTGACCCGCGAGCCGATGGTCACGTACCAAACGCGATGATGGCACCCGATCGCCCCGAGTGGGTGCCGACCCGGCTGTACCCGTTTGAGGACCGCTATGTCCAGATCGACGGTTCGATGGTCCATCACGTCGACGAAGGCGCCGGACCGACGCTGCTGTTCCTGCATGGCAATCCGACATGGTCATTCCTGTACCGCGAAATCATCATCGGGCTGCGAAGCGAATATCGCTGCGTCGCATTGGATTACCCAGGTTTCGGGCTGTCCGTCGCCCGCCCCGGTTACCGGTTCACCCCCGCCGAGCACGCCGACGTCGTCGCCCAAGTCGTCGAACGGCTCGAACTGACCGATGTGACGTTGATGGTGCAGGACTGGGGCGGCCCGATCGGCTTCGCTGTCGCCACCCGTGCGCCGCAACGGTTCAGCCGGTTCGTCATCGGCAACACCTGGGCCTGGCCGAAGACCGATGCCGGCACCCAGGCGTTCTCCCGGATTCTCGGCAGCGCTGTCGGCCGATACCTGATCGAGCGCCGCAACTTCTTCGTCGAACGGATTCTGCCCGCCGGTATCCGTCGCCGCCGGTTGTCCGACGATGAGATGAATGCCTATCGGGGACCGTTTCCCACGCCCGCGTCGCGGCGGCCGGTCGCGGTGTTTCCGCGCGAGATTCTGCGCAGCGGAAAGTTCTTGTCCGATGTCGCCGATGCTCTGCCGGAGCTGGCCGACCGGCCCGCGCTGGTGCTGTGGCCCACCGGGGACTTCGCGTTCAGGGAACGCGAGCGCACGCGCTGGGAAGCGCTGTTCCCGACGCATCGCACCGTCCTGCTCGACGGCGCAGGCCACTACCTGCAGGAGGATGCCGCCACCGAGATCGTCACAGCGATAACGGATTTCGTGCCGCGCTAGCCGCCATCGCGCCGACCACGGGGCCGAGCGCCTGGGCGTAGGAGATCGTGACGTGGTTGTCGTCGCGGTAGACGAGGTTGTTGCCGACGATCACCGGGCAGCGTTGCGCGGTGCAGAAAAGGGCCGTGAGGTCGGCGTACTGCCCCCCCGCCGCCGTGACGGCGTCCGCCTCGGCGGCGATGCCGGCGTCGTTCACCGCCTCCGGGCGCGGCGGCGAGCAGGCCTGCACGTCGTTCAGGTGACCGGATACACAGATCGGTACGGTGCTGCGCGGGTCCGGAATCGGGCCGAGCACCAAAATGACTGCACCCGTTGTTCGCAGGCGGCTTACCAGCTGGCTCAAACCGCTCACCCAGGCCGGGTCGTAAGACGTGAACCCGAAGTCCGCGCCGTACCGGCGCGACATGCTGACCACGATCAGCTGGGGCCGCTCAGCAGCCAGCCGGTTGAAGACGTCGGCTCGCCACTGCTCGCACTCGGTGTACTGCCGGCCCAGGTAGGGGCTGGCGATGGGTAGCTCCATCAACGGACACGTGACCTTGCCGAGCGTCTCCAACCGCCAATGCCGTTGCTGGGCAACGGTTTCAAAGGCCGGATTCCACATCGCCGCATGCGAGTCGCCGACCAACGCCACCGTGGTGGCCGCTGCGGTGTCACCTGACGCGCATTCTGGCTGGCCGAGCTCGCGCCAGGACCGCACGCATCCGTTGAGGAAGACCGTCGGCTTGTCGCCGGCCGCCTCGGCCAGCGCTGGTGACAGGTTTGACGGAACGGCTTGCACCCCAACCGATGCGCTGACAGCGGCCTGAACCTGTGCCGTCATCTGCGCCACCGAGCCGTCCTGCATGGCGGTTGTGGGCGCGGGCGCCGTCACCGTAATCGCCGCTGCCGCCGCTCCCTGCCCGACGGGCAGCGGGCGAATCACCAACAGTCCCACGGCCACACACACCGCGACGGCGGTGACCGCCGTGCCCAGCACCAGACTGCGCACGGTCGAGCGCAGGAAAAGCGCCGCGAATCGGACCGGGCTCTCGATCAGTCCGAGGGTCAGCACCGCGAACACGAAGGACACCGCTGCCGCGGCGAGGCGACCTCCGAGCCCGAGCGAATGCCCCACAAGGGGCGGCGCGAGCAGCAGCACGGGCCAGTGCCACAGATACCACGAGTACGACACCCGCCCGATCGTGCGCATCGGCGGTACCGACAGCGCGCGACCGACACCCCGGTCGGAAACGGCGCAGCCGGCCCCCACCACCAACGCGGTCCCGAATACCGGCAGCAGCGCGGCGGTACCGGGATACGGCGTCGTCTCGTCCAGTTCGATGCTGGTGAGGACGATCAGAAGCAGGCCGCCCCACCCGGCGATCGCCGATGTTCGGTCGGACAACCGACGCCATCGGCTCGCTGTCAGCGCGACGAGTCCGCCGACCGCTAGTTCCCAGGCGCGAGTCGGCAACGTGAAGAACGCCCAGGAGGGCAGCCAGTGCGTCCACGCGAGGCAGATCAGGAAGGAAGTCGCGGCGACGATCGCGAGCACGAGAATGTACGGCGCGGCTTCGACGCGAGGCCGGCGGCGGGCTCGGTGCCCCAACCACATGGTGCAGATGATCAATGCGGGCCAGAGCAGATAGAACTGCTCCTCGACGCCCAGAGACCAGTAGTGCTGCAACGGTGACGGGGGAGCGTCGGCTGCCAAGTAGTCCGTGCCGTTGACAGCGAATCGGTAGTTGCCGACGTACAGCGCAGAGGCGATCGCATCGCCGAGCACGCCGCGGGCCTGCAGCGGGGGCAACAGCATGCACGACATCGCTGCGGTGGCGATGAGCACCGTCGCCGCGGCCGGCAGTAGCCGGCGGGCCCGCGCGGCGTAAAACCTCGGCAGCCGAATACTTCCGCGCGTACTGACATCGCGCCACAACAGCCCGGTGATCAAAAAACCCGAGATGACGAAGAAGACGTCGACACCCACGAAACCGCCTGTGACACCGGGAAATCCCGCGTGGTAGAGCACCACCGCCAACACCGCGACGGCGCGCAGCCCCTCGATGTCCGCCCGGAACTCACGACGACGAACCGCGCGTGCCGACGTGCCGCGTCGGGGTGAGGCGGTGGGCGCAACGGTGTTCACTCGAGCAGCGATCTTGCCACGCGAACCGCAAAGTATGGGGAGGTCGACGGGCACGTCGCCTACGACGCCATCCACCTCAGTTCGTCGGGCAGATGGGCTCGCCAGAACGACTCGTTGTGGCCACCGGCCGAGAACCCTCCGGCGACGGGCCGACGTAGGCGCGCGACGAATTGCCTGCTGGCTGCGTAGAACCGGTCGCTGGTGCCGCAGTCCACCCGGATCGGGATCGACCCAAGCGCCGGTAGGCCGAACACCGTGTTCTGCACCCAGTCGTGATAAGTGTCGAAGGCGCCGTCGTCGGTGGCCAGATATGACGTCCACAGCGCCGGGCTCACCGCGCAGATCCCGGCGGTTCGCGCGGGGCCCAGCCGGGCGCCCAGCAGCAGCGCCCCATAGCCGCCCATCGACCAGCCGAGGAACCCGACGCGTGACGTGTCGAGGCCTTGCGCGGCAAGCATCGGCAACAGTTCGGTGAGTACCATCGCCCCGGAGTCCGCACCGGAAGCGCGCTTGTGCCAATAGGTGTCGCCGCCGTCCACGCTGATGACCGCGAAGGGCGGCATACCGGCGCCGGCCAGGCCGGCCAACGCCTCCGGTACACCCAGGTCCATCACGCTGGCGGCGCTGCCGCCTCGACCGTGCAGCGCGATGACGGCGGGCAGCGGCTGAGTTTGCCCGGGCGGACGGGCGATCGCCCAGTTCGTTTGGATACCCCCGCGAGCCGCGGAGATGAACGAGCCGGTGAGAACGGTCGGTGCCGCCGACGCGGCCGGTGCCGGTTCGGCGCGAGAAAGCGTCGACGGCAACAGGTTCGCCAACGTGTAGGTGCCGGCCGCCAAGCCGCCGGCCTGCAGCACCGACCGGCGTGTCACCTCCACCACACCGCAAATCATGGCAGCGACAGATCGGCTTGGCCGAAACACGTTTGCATCAAAGCGATCACAGTCTGGACACCCGCGGAATCGTCGGTCAAAGAGCCGGATCGACGATCTGCACCAGGCCGGCCGTCACCCCAGCGATGAACAGTCGGCCGGTCGCGGTGTCGACTGCGAGCGTGTAGGGGTTCTGAACGGTCGGCAGTCGCCGCACCTCACGGGGCGGGGATCGGGCCATGTCGTAGCCCATCACCTCGTTGGTCCCCGACGATGCGACCCATAGCCGGTCGCGCGTGGTGTCGTAGGCGATCCCATACGGACCACCGGTCTGCGCGATGCTGCCAACTTCCTGCGGTGACGGCCGGGGCAAGAAGACGCGGATGGTGTCGCCGCGCGTATCGATGGCGATCATCCGGCCGTGCCGATCGGCAATGAGGTGCGTCGGACCGGCGCCCGCGGGTGTCGATCCGACGACGCTCAAGCTCGCGGTGTCGTACACCGTCAGATTGTTCTCGCGCACGTCCAGCATGCCCATCGACTCGCCGACCGCAGCCAGCCCGGCGGGTTGCACACTGTCGGTGAACACCTTGACGATCCGCTCACCGCGCAGGACGGCGACGGATCCGCCTGCTTCGTTTGCGACGAAGACGGCGCCATCGGGTGCCTGAGCCGCGTCGTGGGGACTGCTACCGGTAATGATCTGATGCTCGGGCCGGCCGCTCGGCAGCTCGACGCGGACCAGAGCGTTGGCGCTTTCCACCGGCACCAGCACAGGCCCGCCGGGTGCGCCGAGCTGCAGGTGCCGCACGACGCCCGGAAGCGCCGTTCGGCCGATGATCGCGCCGGTGTCGGCGCTGAGGAGGACCAGCTCGTTCGGGTCCCGTTTGGCTACCGCCACGGTGCGAGTCGTCGCGTCGACGACGATGCCTTCGGGCGCCGCGCCGACGGGGACTGTCCGGCCGGGGATCGGATTGCGTTGCGGCGGAGCCGACTGCGGCTCGGCGGGCGGTGGCAGACCATCGGCCGATGGGTGGCTGCCCCCGGTCGGGACACCAGATGGCAGCAATCCCGTGGTCGTGGCCGGCGGTCCGGAATGAGTCGGTTCAGCGGCTCGCACACCACACGCCGACAGCATCACCACGGCGCAAACGGCCAACTGCACGCAGCGTCGCATCGACATTGGGAGCCAATACCCGTTTGGGCCCGGGTTATCGCCTGGCTCGGTTCATACGGAGTTGACCAGCAGTGATGGGTGCTCGCGACGTGCCCCCGTTAAAGTACGGATATGCGCAGAGCGTTCGGGTACGCAGTCGTCGTGATGGCGATGGCGGCGCCTGCAGCCGCCCCGGGCCTCAGCCGGGCCGCGGTCGCACCGTCGCACGACCATGCGGTGATCGCGAGCGTCGAGCCGCCGGCAGGCCACGTCGTTGGTGTTGGGATGCCGGTGACCGTGCGGTTTTCGAAGCCGGTCGTCGACCGCAGCGCCGCAGAGCAATCCATTCGGATCGTGTCGCCGGCGAACACCCAGGGACGATTCACCTGGCTGAACACGAATGCCGTGCAGTGGGTTCCGAGCGAATTCTGGCCGGCGCGCAGCCGCATCCACATTCTCGGGACGGACTTCGCCACCAGCTTCGACACGGCGGCGGCCGTCGTCAGCGTCGCCGACATCTCGGCGCACACTTTCACCGTGAGCATCGACGACCAGGTTGCCCGCGAGATGCCTGCCTCGATGGGCAAGGCGAAATATCCCACCCCCGTGGGTTCCTTCACCGCGCTGGAGAAGCAGCGTCGCGTCAAGTTCGACTCCCGCACGATCGGGATCCCGCTGGACTCACCGGAGGGCTACCTGATCAACGGCGAGTACGCCGTGCGCGTGACGTGGGGTGGGGTCTACGTGCATTCGGCCCCATGGTCGGTGGGCTCACAGGGCTACGCGAACGTCAGCCACGGGTGCATCAACCTGAGTCCCGCCAACGCGGCGTGGTACTTCGACACCGTCAGGATCGGTGACCCGATCATCGTGCGGGCGTAGCTGCCTACGTCGGCAGCCGGTCGCCGTGCAGACTCTTAGCCGTCGGCGACGTGACGACGATGGCCGGATCAGGCGACGTCCGCAATATCCGGTCCGCCGTTCCCGAGCTGGTGACGGTGAACCAGTAGTGCTCGTTTTTGAAGTGGTGCAGCCGGTGGTGCCGCCACACAGCGCGGTAGAGCCCGGTTTTCGGCTTGTAATCGCTGTGGATGAGATAGTGCGTCCACTCGTACCCCAGTCCGAGCACGGTGAGAAACGCCAGGAAGGTCAGCCCCAGTCCGACACGCGGAAATGCCAGCAGCGCAATGGCAATCGCCAGCGGCAGCACCCACAGCAAGGACTGCCAGGGGATGAAGATCGACGGCACATCGCGCGGATCGACGTGATGCTCACGGTGCTTGCGGGCCAGCAGCGGATCAACCTTGACTCCACCGATGCGGCGCGGGCGCCAGTGCAGGATGCCGACGTGAATCATCCACTCGAAGAACGGAAACGCGGCGATCATCACCACCGGCACCACCGCGTCGGTGAGCTGCCAGTCACCGACCGCGACGCGCGCGACGAACGCGGCCACAAGTGTCGCGGCGATCATCCACGGGGACGGGTGCTTCCAGAACCGACGGCCGGCATCTGACAGCGTGAACACAGCGATGCGGGTCGTGGTGGTCATCGGTGTTCCTCCAAGCTGCTCAGCGCGCTGATCAGTGCGACGGTGGCAGGTTCCAGCAGCTCTCGTGCAGCGCTCGCGGCGCCGCCCGCGTCGCCCGCGACGATCGCGTCGGCGACCCGGCGGTAGGCATCCGGTCGGCCGACCTCGCTTTGCATCACGGTCGCCAGCGCCGGCAACGCCGGCTCGTATGCCGCACGAAGGGTGTTGTACATCAACCGGAACACGATCGAGTCGGCACCGTCGACGACGTGGTCCCAGAACGCCAGGGCAGCGCGCTGGCGTTCGATCGGGTCGTTCTCGGCCTCCAGCCGACGAACCGAATCATCCAGCAGCGCCGCCAAATCCGGCCGCCGGCGCAGGGCGGCCAACTCGGCGGCCTTGGGACCGTTGTGCAGGCGAGCCTCCAGGATGCTTCGGGCGACAGCGAGGTCGAGTTCACCCGACCGCAGCAGCAGGCTCGGCAGCAGATCAAGCCCGGCATGCCTGCGGAAGTCACGCACCGTGGTCGAATCGCCTTGGCGCACTTCGACCAGACCGGCCGCCGACAACCGCTTGAGCGCCTCACGGACCGCCGGCCGAGACACCCCGAGCACCTCGGCCAGTCTGCGCTCGCTGGGCAGGGCCTCCCCGGGCTGCATTTCGCCGCTGAGAACCTCCGAGACGATCTGCTCGAACACGTCCTCGGGTACCGAGCGGCGATTGACAGGTTGCAGCCCCATGGAGGTCAGAGTGCACGCCAATCGCGCCAGACGTCAAGTGGTCAGACCAGTAACGGACCCACCGCCGCCGCTTCGGTGGCGACCGGTAGGCTCAGCCGACGTAACTGAACGAACGAGCTGGTTCCGGCGCAAACCTTCGGGACCGCACGAGGTGCGAACTGGACACGGTACTCGGTCTTTCGATGACCCCGACGACAGTCGGCCTGGTTCTCGTCGACGGTGAGGGTGCCGACGGCGAAATCATGGAGCACGACGGTTTCGACGTCCCCACCCGGCGGGGTGCGGCCGCGATCAGCACATCCGACTATGTGGCTGGTGCGATGTCGCGGACCCGGGCGATGGCGACCGGTCGTCGACCGCACGCCATCGGCGTGACGTGGAGCGAGGAGTCCGAGTTCGCGGCGTCGCTGCTGCTCAAGTCGCTGACCGACGCCGGGTTCAACAACATCGTCGCCGTGCGCTCTCCGGAGGCCGGGGAGGCGTTGGCGCGGGGAATCGGACACGCGGTGGGCTACGAGCAGACCGTTGTCTGCCTGCTTGAGCCCGAGACGGTGGTGGTGTCGATGGTCGACACGCACGACGGGGCGGTGCAGACGGTCAGCCATCACGAACACGACACCGACGCCGAATTGATCGACTGGCTCATTCGGGTTTTCGACGTCAACGACTGGCGTCCTGAGTGTCTGATCGTCGTGGGACCCGACGCCGATCTCGCCGCGCTGGTGAAACAGCTCGAGGCAGCCCTCGACCTGCCGGTGTTCGCGCCACCAGAGGCCGAGTTGGCGCTGGCTCGTGGCGCCGCGCTGGCGTCGGCGCACAACCCCGAGTTCACGTTCGACGACCGCGACACCGACGAGCCCGATCCCGCGCCCCGCCGGTCGTGGCCGCTGCCGTATACCGCCGCGCTGACCCTGCTGGCGGTCGGCGTCCTGGCGTTCGTCGTGTCGATCGCGTTCGCGGCGGGGCTCCGGCTGACGTCGGACAGCGGCACGGGCACCGCCCCCGTGCAGCGGCCGACCGTTACCCGGCCAGCGTCCCGCCCGGTCGCCGAAGCGATATCCCCGTCGGCCGTGCCGCCCGTCGTGGTCGCACCGCCGGTGCCGGAGCCAACTGCGACCCCGGAAGACCAGGTCACCGTGCCCGAGGACACGTCCGCCGACGTGCCGCTGGCATCCGCTGCCGCTCCCGCACCGGCGGCCATGCCTGAGCCCGAATTCGTGCCTCCGCCGCCTGTTCCCGACGCGCCCCCACCCACGGTGTCGGATGCCAAACCACCGCTGTTGACCCGGATCCTCGGCCACATACCAGGCCTGCACGACGACCCGCCGCCTGCGACGACGGCACCGCCCGCGCCGTAAGTCACGCCGAAAGTGGGGGCAAATGCCCCAGGCGCGGATGCGGGCAACCGCGCGAGCATCGGATCATGACCACGTCAGTTGCACCCGGTGAAGCCGCCACCGCCGTCCTCGAGCACCCGGTGATCCCGGCCGGAGACGACGAACGTTTCGTCGGTTACGGCGTGATGGGGCTCCCGTTCGCCAGCGGGCATTATCTGGCGCTGCGCCACTTCCCGGCGGCGACGTTCGGGGCCGCATACCGGTCCGTATGGCACCGCGATCCTTTCGGGCAGTGGACGTTCTACGCCACCACGCCCGGGTCGCAAAGTTGCGCAAGCTATTTCAGTGCGGCCCCGGTCGGCGTCGTGCAGTGCGACATCGACGTGGACTGGATCTCGCAGTGGTCGCTGGCGGTTCGGATACCGGGACTGCTCGAGTGGCAGGTCGTCATGGCCGCGACACCGGCCACCCGCCTCATGAGCCGCGTCGGGCAACGTCTTGCCGAGTGGGCGTGGACCACCCGGACGGTATCGACCGTGATGAGTCGCGTCGCCGGGCCGCTGCTGGGCGCCGGACGCGTACGGCTGTCCGGAACCGCACCCAATGGCCAACGATTCCTGGTCGCGCCCCGCACGTTGTGGGCGGTGACGGCCTCGCAGGCCGCCGCAGCGGGGCGTCTTCGTGTTGGGCCATGGCCACTTCGAGACATTCGACCCGCAACACCACGTGCTGCCCGGACAATCGGGGCATAGCCTCGCAACCGGCGCTTGACGCTGCACCGCCGGCCCGACTGCCGACCCGTGCCGAATTGCTTGCAGCGCTATCGGTGGCGATCGACCTCGGACTGGGGCAGCCGGCGGAGCACATGCTTCGGTCGGCGCTCATCGCGACCAGGATCTCCGACCGCCTTGGGCTGGCCCAAACCATTCGGGACACAACCTATTACACGACGCTGATCATGTGGATCGGCTGCCACGCCGACTCGCATGAATAGGCGCGTTGGTTCGGCGACGACATCGCGGTGCGGCACGACTCATACCTGGTCGACTGGTCCGGCGTGCCCTACTGGAACTTCTTGCTGCGCAAAGTCGCTCGCGGTGAACCGGTGCTGCGCCGGCTGTCCGTCACGGCCACGTTGTTGCGCAACGCGCGGGGACACCTGTCCCGGTTGATCCACTCGCACTGCATGTCAGCGGGACTGCTGGCGGAGCGGATCGGCGTGGGATCGGATGTCCAAGCGGCGCTTGCCTTCACCTTCGAGCGCTACGACGGTGGCGGCCTACCCGCCGGTGCGCAGGGCGGTCAAATTCCGCTGGCAGTGCGGGTCGCGCAACTGGCCGACATGGCAGAGTTTCACCACCGCAGCTATGGCCTCGAGGGAGCCGTCGCGATGGCGCTCAGCCGGCGCGGCGGCCAGTTCGACCCACAAGTCGTGGATGCGTTCGTCGGCGATGCCGAGCGCATTCTGGCCGGACCGCCGACCGGAGACGCGTGGCGGGCAGCGCTGCAGGAAGCGCCCGATCGTCACCAACAGCTCGACGAGCAGTCGCTGGACGACTTGCTCATCGCCCTCGGTGACTGCGTCGACCTGAAATGCCCGTTCACCATCGGCCATTCGCGAGTGGTCGCCCAGCTTGCCGGCGACGCGGCCAAAGCAGTCGGCCTGGACGCCGACACGGTGGCACTGACCCGACGTGCCGGACACGCGCACGACCTGGGCCGCATCGGCATCTCCAGCAACATCTGGTCGAAAGCAGGCCCGTTGACCGCCGCGGAATTCGAGGGGGTGCGATTGCACCCCTACCTGACCGTGCGGATCCTCAACCAGGTGCCCGGCCTCGGTCAGCTGGCGCAATTGGCCGGCAACCACCACGAACGCGTCGACGGCCGCGGATATCCGCGCGGTCTCGGCGAAACGACGTTGGGTCTGCCCGATCGAGTGCTCGCCGCCGCGGTGTGCTACCAGTCCGGGCTGCGAGAACAGTTGCGCGAGGGGGGATTCGACCCCGTCGCCGTCGATGCGGTCCTGCACGCCGCGGACTGAAATCCCAACGGCCCAAGCCGCGCCCGCACGGCACCCGACAAGCAGATCGCCGCGGCGCTCGTCATCAGCCCTAAGCTAAGACCGCGCGCAACCACGTCGAGCGGATCGACGCGAAGATCGGGGTCTCCAACCGGATCGGCGCGAGCATGTACGCGCTGCGCCACGGGCTGATCACGTAGCTGCAGGCGCGCCTTCGCCGGTGTAGTCGACCTGCCAGTGCTTGATGCCGTTGAGCCAGCCCGACCGCAGCCGCTCCGGCTGGGCGATCGGCGTCAGGTCGGGCATCTGGTCGGCGATCGCGTTGAACATCAGGTCAATGGTCATTCGCGCCAGGTTCGCGCCGATGCAGTAGTGCGCGCCGGTGCCGCCGAAACCGACGTGCGGGTTGGGATCTCGCAGGATGTCGAACCGGTACGGGTCCTCGAAGACGTCCTCGTCGAAGTTGGCCGACCGGTAGAACATCACCACCCGCTCGCCCTTCTTGATCTTCATACCGCCCAACTCGGTGTCCTCGAGCGCGGTGCGCTGAAACGACGTGACGGGGGTGGCCCACCGGACGATCTCGTCGGCGGCGGTCGCCGGCCGGTCGCGCTTGAAAAGCTCCCACTGGTCGGGGAAGTCGGTGAACGCCATCATGCCCTGGGTGATCGAGTTGCGGGTGGTCTCGTTACCCGCCACCGCGAGCAGGATGACGAAGAAACCGAGCTCGTCGTCGGAGAGTCTGTGTCCCTCGATATCGGCCTGGACCAGTTTGGTGAAGAGGTCTTCGCCGGGCTTGTCGGCCCGCTCCGCGGCGAGTTTCATGCCGTACGAGATGAGTTCGACGGAGGCCGTGAGCGCGTCGTTGCCGGCGAACTCCGGATCCATGTCACCGACCATCTGGTTGGACCAGTGGAACAGCTTCATCCGGTCCTCTTGCGGCACGCCCATCAGCCCCGCGATCGCCTGAAGCGGCAGCTCGCACGACACCTGCTCGACGAAGTCGCCGTAGCCCCCCGCCGCGGCGGTTTTGACGATGTTGTGCGCCCGCTGGTTGAGCTCGTCGCGCAGCCGCTCCACTGCGCGCGGCGTGAACGCACGCGAGATGATGTGGCGCAGGTGGGTGTGGTGCGGTGCGTCCATGTTGAGAAGGACGAACTTGCCGCGCTCGATCTGCTCGCCGACGGTGCCGTCTTTGTACCGCGGCAGTGCGGTCTTCTTCTGGCTCGAGAAGGCGTCGCTGCGCCGCGAGACCTCTTTGACGTCCTTGTGCTTGGTGATCACCCAGAAGCCGCCGTCGTCGAAGCCGCCCTTACCCATCGGCTGCTCGTTCCACCAGATCGGCGCGGTCCGGCGCATCTCAGCAAGCTCTTCGACCGGCAAGCGCTGGGTGTAGATGTCGGGGTCGGTGAAGTCGAATCCGGGCGGCAGGTTCGGTGTCGGCTCCAGTGTCGGCATGGGACGCACATCCTCGCTATCGTGTGGCGCTTACCGCATTGCTACACCACTTTGCTGCGTCCGTCACCGGGTCGCCGAAGGTGACAGTCCCTGTCAGTGAAGAGCAGCGGCAGTGGCCTGGTCGGCAGGGAGAAATGCCTCGATGCTCAGCTCGGCGGCCGTCAAGTCCAGTGCCGTGCCAAAGGTCGTCACGGTGCTCAGGAACTTCAGCAGCCGCCCGTCGGTGGCGTACAGCTCCAGTGGCATCGCAACTCCGCCCACGTCCGTGGTGTTCGTGAAACCGCCCGGATACGAGATGATTTCGGCCAGCAACGTCGAGAGCGGCTCCGGGCCGCCGGCGGCTATCTCGCGCCGGAGCCGTCCGACGACCTGGTGCCGCCACTCCGCCAGATTCCGGATCCTGGCAGCCAACCCGTCGGGGTGCAGCGCGATCCGTAGTGCGTTCGGCTCCTCGAGCAGGTGCGGCGCGACGCCCTCGATCAGCACCGTGGCGCCCGCGTTCAGACGCAGCACGCGCCATCCCCGGTCGACGGCCAGGCACGGAAACGGGTCGTAGGCGGCCAGCACCCGGTCGACGCCGTCCCTTACGGCCGCCATGTCGGGATCCTCGAGGGAGCGCTCGGCGTAGACGGGCGCCAGGCCCGCCGCGATCAGCAGTTGGTTCTGTTCGCGGGCAGGCACTTGAAGCGCGGCGGCCAGGCGCAACACCATCGCGCGACTGGGTGTCGAACGTCCGGTTTCGATGAAGCTGACGTGCCGCGACGAGACGTCCGCCGCCAGAGCCAGGTCGAGCTGGCTCGTCCGGCGCCGCTGTCGCCAGTGGCGCAGCAGCTCACCGAATTGCGAGATCTGGGCCGAAGGTCGGCTCACCGCCCCAATGTGGGCCGGCTGAGTCAGCTCCACCACTACCTGACAGGTAATTGCATCACCTACCTGGCGGCGGCACCCTGAGGACATGCGGACAGAGTCGACACCCACGGCCCCGGTTCCGCGGTGGTTACGGTTTGTGCTGGTTTCGGATCGCGCGGGTTCGGCGTGGTACATCGGCACCGGGTTCTTCTTCGCGCCGGTGCTCGCGGTGGTGTCGCCGTGGCCCGCGGTGACCGCGATCTTGTGGGTGCTCATCGGCCTGGCGGGACTGTGGCTCGGACTCCTGGGCATCGCGATGGCTGCGGGTCTGGCGAAGGTGTTGCGAACCGGCGCCGAGATCCCGGAGGAGTACTGGTGGTCGATTCTCGACTCTCCTCCGCCGAAACCGCCCACAGACCGCAGGAACTCGGGAAATCGCGATCTCACCGCAGTGCCGGCGCGGGGAACCGGCTAGCGCCCTGGCGCAACCTCGCGATAATCGAGCACCGGCTCACGGCGGAGAACGGTGTTGCCGGCGGTGATGACGAGCTCCTTGACCGACAGCGCATACGTGGCACCGTTGTTGCGCGCGACGAACTCGCGCGCGGCGGTGTTGTCGGCTGGGGCATTCAGCTCCGCGCCGTCGCTGAGCCGCACGCCGTGGTACTGGTAGATGCCCGCGGAGTCGGTGCAGATCGCCACCAAAGATCCCAAAGTTCGCACCACGGCAACTCCCGTCAGCGTACCTTCACATCGCGCGGTGGAGTCGACGAATCCGCGGTCGTCGGTGGGGTAGGACGAATCAGACTGGGCGATAACTGAACTGGACGGCGGTTCGGCAACAGAGGATGGCAGCGGGCTGGCCGTCCACGATTTCTTGGCGACGTCGTTGGCGAACGCCAACGTGGCAATGACGGCGCCGATTCCCGCCAGGACCGACAGCGCCGACATCGTCCGAGATCGCAAGCCAGCCACCGACTGTCCTCCACGCAGTTGAGCATTTCCCGGCAGGGGAATCCCTGTCGCTTTCTGCATACCTTGCGCGGACTGCGCGTTCGATCACGTAATCGACACGACTTGGCGCTGTTTGCGCCGACTTAGACGCAGCCGCTGACGCTGACCCGGCGGCCGACGTTCGCGCACACACTCACGTTCGGCGCCGGCGGCGGTGGCGGCGGGGGAGGCGCGGTGTACTCCGGCGCTGGCTCGTCTCCGGGCAAGGGCGCGTAGTAGGACGGCGGCGGGACGTAGTCGGCGATGGTGTCGGCGAGGTTGGCGCAGCCGCTCACCGATACGCGCCGACCGACACTCGCGCAGACGTCCGCGGTGGCGGCGGGGGCTTGGATGATCACGACCGCTCCGGGAATCGCCGCGAAGCCCAGGAAAATCGCGGCCACCGCCTTCCACCCGCGCGTCCAATACCTCATTACACGTGTCTCCTCAGCCCCGGCGTTGATCCCGGATGTCCCGGATGTCCCGGATGTCGAAGTATATAGAGCAAAGCCAACCGTTGGGCTTGGATCACGAATCGGTTGCCGTGTGGTGGCCTTCGACGTTAGACAGAGGCCGCCTCGTTGAGCTCGTTGAGCGTGTTCGTCGCCTCGAGGTATTCCTGCACCCAGCGTTCGATGACGGCGGAGGTTTTCTCCACCTTGATGAACTGGCCCACGACCTGGCCAACGGGGTTGAACGCCACGTCAACGGTCTCGTTGGGGTACTTGTGCGTCGCGGCAACGGCGATACCGGACACCATGAACTGCAACGGCATACCGAGCGGCTGCGGGTTCTCGGGCTTCTCCCACGCCTCAGTCCAATCGTTGCGCAGCATCCGGGCCGGCTTTCCGGTGAACGAACGGCTTCGCACGGTGTCGCGGCTGGACGCGTTGGCGTAGGCCGCCTGCTGAACGGGAGTGTTCTCGGCCTCCTCGACCATCAGCCACTGCGAGCCCGTCCACGCACCCTGCGCACCCAGAGCCAGCGCGGCAGCGATCTGCTGCCCGCTGCCGATGCCGCCGGCCGCCAGCACCGGTACCGGCGCGACCTCCTTGACGACTTGCGGCCACAGCACAATCGACCCGACCTCGCCGCAGTGGCCGCCGGCTTCTCCGCCCTGCGCGATGATGATGTCGACGCCGGCGTCGGCGTGCTTGCGGGCCTGCGACGGCGAGCCACACAGCGCGGCGACCTTGCGGCCCTCGTCGTGGATGTGCTTGATCATGTCCTCGGGGGGAGTGCCGAGAGCGTTGGCGATCAGCGTCATCTTCGGGTGCCGCAGGGCCACCGCGACCTGCGGGGTCGCTGTCGCCTCGGTCCAGCCGAGCAATCGCAGCGCGTCCTGGTCACTGTGCTCGACCGGCACGCCGTGGTCGGCCAGGATCTTGCGGGCGAAGTCCAGGTGCTCCTGGGGCACCATCGACTGCAGCATCTCGGCGAGTTCTTCGGCGGACAGATTCGAATCCATACCTTCGTACTTGTTCGGGATCACGATGTCGACGCCGTAGGTGTAGTCGCCGATGTGCTCGTCGATCCAGTTGAGTTCGATTTCGAGCTGCTCCGGCGTGAAGCCGACGGCGCCGAGCACGCCGAAACCGCCGGCCTTGCTCACCGCGACAACCACGTCGCGGCAGTGCGTGAATGCGAAGATCGGAAACTCGATACCGAGTTCGTCGCAGATGGCGGTGTGCATTACCTGCTCCTTTGGACGCGGCCGACGAACTGAAACGTGTTCTAGTTTAGTACCCGCGTTGACAGGTGGACAGAGGCGGGTAGGGCGGACGGTGCTCCGGCGCACCTTTGCGCGAAACCCGGGTTTCGCACGTCTGCACGCGCGTTTCCCGTGCGGAGCTCCGGTTTCGCCGAAGCGTCGGCTTCATCTCGGTTCAGTAATGGTCACACGAGTCACTTGAGTAACTTTGGTAACACCCCTAGCTTCGGGTTGGGCCTTGACGTCAACGGGAGTGGGGAACACACATGGCACGCATCGGCACTCGCACTGCCACCATCGCAGCTGCAGCGGGAGGCCTGGTCACGGCCTTTTTCGCGCTCAGCCCGACCGCTGGCGCCGACCCGGCACCGGCCGCCCCCGGTGCGCCGGGCATCGATTTGATGCAACAACTCGGCAACGCCCCCGCGATGGCGTCGCAGTTTCTGCAGAGCGCGGCGTCGATGCTCGCGCCGAAGCCCGCGGCGATCGCCGCGCCGGCCACCGTTCCGGCCGCGGCAACACCGGCCGCCGCGCCGGCACCGAACGCCAGCGCTTCGCTCACGCTGCCGCAGGCGCCCACGTCGCTGGTGTCCGCACCGATGAACTCGCTGGTGGGCACCGTGCCGGAGGGGCAACTGAACCTGCCCGCCTCGGTTCCGGTGGGGCCGCTGCTCAGCCAGCTGGGCCTGCCGGGCAACCTGAGCAGCCTTCCGATTCCGAGCCTGGGTGCGAATCCAGTCGCACCCATTACGGCGCCGGCCGCACCAGGCCAGCCCGCGGTGCCGCCGAACCTCAACCCGTTCTCCGCGCTTCCTTGATGGGCACACTGCGCGCCCGCCGACATGAAACCGGCGGGCGCGCAGTGCATGTCGGGATAGGTTCGCCACATGGATGAGCGAAAGTACAGCCAGCTCGACGGGCTGGGCCTGGCCCAGCTGGTGGCAGCCGGAGAAGTCCAGGCCGCGGAGCTTCTGCGAATCGCCCAGGCGCGGGCAGACCGGTTCAACCCGAGAGTCAATGCGATCTGTTCCCGCCTGGACCAGCGCGCCGAGCAGCGGGTGAGTGCAGACCTCCAGGGGCCATTCGCAGGTGTGCCGTTTCTGATCAAGGACCTCCATCAAGACTTGGCCGCGACGACGGCGACGGACGGTTGCCGCGCTCTGGCCCACCGAACCGTGTTCGACACCAGCACGGTCGTACAGCGCTGGCTGGACGCCGGCGTGGTGATCTTCGGCAAGACCAACACCCCGGAGTTCGGCGCGAAGGGCATCACCGAGCCCGACCTGTTCGGGCCGACGCGCAATCCGTGGGATCTCGACCGAACGCCGGGCGGCTCGTCGGGCGGTGCTGCGGCCGCCGTCGCAGCGGGAATCATCCCGGTAGCCGGCGCCAGCGACGGCGGCGGGTCGATCCGCATTCCTGCCGCCTGCACCGGGCTGGTGGGCCTGAAGGCGGGCCGCGGCTTGATTCCGTCCGGTCCGCATGCCAGCGATCCACTCAACGGGCAGGCCACCCACGGCGTGATCTCGCGTTCGGTGCGGGACACCGCGGCGATGCTCGACGTGCTCGCCGGACCCGACGAGGTCTCCGCGTTCGCACCCGCCACCCCCGTCCGCTCGTTCCTCGATGACCTCGACCGGCCCCCGGAGCGCCTGCGTGTCGGATTCACCACCCATTCGGCGATCCGCGGCTCTGCTCATCCCGAGGCCACCCGTGCGGTCGACGCGGCGGCTGCGCTGCTGACCGGGCTCGGCCATCACGTCGAGGAGGTCGCCCCGCCGTGGGACGACCGCCAGCTCGCGCACGACTTCTTGGCCGTCTGGTTCGTGAATCAGGCGATCGAGGTGGCGCGGATCAAACGCGAAACCGGCGCCAAAGACGACGGCTTCGAGCAGGACACCCGCATGATGGCCGCGCTGGGTCGAGCGATCAGCGGCGCCGAGCTGCAGGAGGCGCAGGAACGGCGGCACGACCACATCGCCGGGTTGGCGCAGCTGCATGCCAGCCACGACCTTCTGATGACACCCACACTCGGCGAACCGCCGATCCGCATCGGATCCCTGGAGCTGCCCGCGCTGCTGCGCAACCTGGCCGACGGATTTCTGCGCACCCGGACCGTCCGCATCCTGCAGCTGACCGGCATCGCCGATCAGATCATCCAGCGCAACCTCGGCTGGGTCCCCTACACCCAGCTGGCCAACATCACCGGCCGCCCGGCCATCAGCCTGCCGCTGCACTGGACCGGGTCGGGCCTGCCGATGGGTGTGCAGTTCGTCGCGCCACTGTCCGGCGAACGACTGCTGCTGCGGCTGGCCCGCCAGCTGGAGCTCGCCGCCCCCTGGGCGCAGCGGCGGCCCGCGCAATTCAGCTAAGAGGTTGCACGGCAGCTGATTTCCATGCTGTCGGCATCCCTGGCGGCGAAGTTCACGGTCACATACCCATTGCCGGGGTCACGGACATAGTCCAGGTACGGTTTGGTGTCGTCCATGTCGGTGTTGTCCGCGACGACCAGCGCCCCGGGCGACAACCGCGGTTCGAGCAACTCGACCACCGGCAGATACAGCTCCTTCCAGCCGTCGAGCAGCACGAAATCCACCGAGCTGCCCAGCGTTTGCAACGTGGTCAGCGCGTCGCCCTCGAGCACCGTGATCACGCCGTCCAATCCCGTCTGCGCGAACGTCTCCTTCGCGGTGGCCACCTTCGCGGCGCTGAGCTCGGTGGTGACGACGTGCCCGGCGCCGTTGTCGCGGACCGCGGCCGCCAGGTGCAGTGCCGAAATCCCAAGGGACATACCGAATTCGACGACGGTACTGGGCCGAGTTGCACGTACCAGCGAATACAGCAGTCGGCCGGCCGTCGGCGTAATGGGCAAGTAGAAGTCGCTGAGCGCGTCGGCGCGCTCCTGTGCGCTTGCCGACGACCGCAGGCTCGGCCATTCCCGCGCCGTCATCTGCTCGGCGGCTTCGCGATACATGCGATCGAGGGCATGGGCGACTTTGGGGTCGCGAAGTGTTGTCGTCACCACCCGAGACTAACTGCGACGAGCCACACGCCGAGGAAAGCCAGCATCAGCCCGAAGCACAGCAGGTGATCGCGAAAGATCGACCGCGCGAGCCGGCTCTGATCGGCGAGGGTGTCCGCCCGCCGGCCCAGTCGCATTGCATGAGGCACCGTGCGGACCAGCGCCAGCACGATCGGGGCACCGGCCAACCCGGCTGTCGCGGCAACCAGCAACTCGGGATCCGCACCGCACACCGCCCGCACTGTCAACGCGGTCAACAGCGCGACCATGACCACCGCGATGAGCCAGCTCATCGGCCGCGACGATGTCGTCGCCCGGTGGTAGTACCCGGCGATGGAGGCCAGGACGGACTCCGGCAGTTCCCGGCCCGAGCGCCGGTGCGCCACCACCTGAACGTCGAAGATCAGGTCCATCCACAGCACTGCGAGCAAGAAGCCGGCGCAGGTGGCGGCCAAGACGCTCGTGACGCCGATCACCGGCGCGGCATCGCGCTGGCGGCATACCGCGTGAGCGCCGCCCAGCCGACGGCGGCCACAGTGCGCAGCGACCGTGCCCGCGTGCGGCCCTCGGGACCGGCGACTCGAAGTATCGGCCAGCCGCGCTGTGCGGCCGCGGCGGCCAGCCCGGGACGCGGATTCACCGGTCGGGGATGGCCGACCACCGACATCAGCGGGATGTCTTCGTCGCCGTCGGCGTAGAAGAAACTATGTTGCAGGTCAACCTCATTGGCGATGCAGAAGTCGTTGACGGCGGCGGCCTTCTGCGATCCCCAGACAACGGGCTGCACGATCCCGCCCGTCAGTGCACCATGCTCGTCGACTTCGAAGTGGTTGCACACCACCTCAGATATCCCCAGGAAGCGGGCAACCGGTTCGGCGTGGATCGTCAGCGCCGACGAGCTCAAAACGACGCTGTGCCCGCGCTCCTGATGCGCCGCAACGATTTCGCGCATGTGCGGGTACACCCGTGCTGCAACGTGGCGGGCGAACAGCTGCTCGCCCAGCTCGTCGAGGTCGTGAATCGAATTGCCACGCAGATAGCCTGCGGCCCGAACGAGCAGCCGCTCGAACTGCATCCGGCCGAACCGGTATCGCAGCGATGCCTCGAGGATGCCCATCACCTCTCCGACCCGGGCCTGGCCGCGCCGAATCCGGTCACCGGCGTGGACGGTCGCGGTGAAGCCGGAGACGAGCGTGCCGTCGAGGTCGAAGAACGCGCCGACGCGCGGTCCTTCCGGACCTGCGGCGATCGCCGCGACCGAGTCTGAGGCTGAATCGAGCACTGCCTAGCACGGTAGCCGGTGTCGACTTGCTACGGTGCCGGGCATGGCAATCCGCGTCGCACACGTCGGGACCGGAAACGTCGGTCGGCTCGCGCTCAGCGGAATCCTGACAAACCCTCAGTTCGAACTGACCGGGTTGTGCGTGTCGTCGGAGGCCAAGGCGGGCAAGGACGCCGGCGAACTGGCCGGCCTCGACGCGTCCACCGGAGTCATCGCGATTGACGACCTCGAGGCTGTGCTGGCCGACAAGCCCGACTGCGCCGTCTACTGCGCGATGGGCGACAACAGGCTGCCGCAAGCCATGGACGACGTTCGGCGCATTCTGGCCGCCGGTGTCAACGTCGTCGGTTCCGCGCCGGTGATCTTGCAGTACCCCTGGCACGTCATGCCCGACCAGTACATCAAGCCGTTGGAAGATGCTGCGCAACAAGGTAATTCGAGCCTGTTCATCAACGGCGTCGACCCGGGGTTCGCCACCGACTTGATCCCGCTGGCCTTCGCTCAGACCTGCCAGCGCATCGAACAGGTGCGCTGCATGGAGATCGCCGACTACGCCACCTACGACGGCGCCACCGTGATGTTCGACGTGATGGGCTTCGGCAAGCCGCTCGACGAGATTCCGCTGCTGTTCCGGCCAGGCGTGCCGAGCATGGCGTGGGGGTGCGCGATCCACCAATTGGCCGCGGGCCTGGGTATCGAGCTGGACGAGATCACCGACTCCTGCATGCGTGAGCCGGCACCCGAATCGTTCGACATCGCCGCGGGTCACATCGCGAAGGGGACGGTGGCCGCGCTGCGCTTCGAGATCCGCGGCATGCTCGGCGGCCGGCCCGCGATCGTCGTCGAGCACACCACCCGGCTGCGAGAAGACCTGCGCCCGGACTGGCCGCAGCCCGCGCAGCCCGGCGGCTCCTACCGGGTGGAGATCACAGGCGAGCCGTCATACACGGTCGACATCTGCCCGACGAGCAGCCGGGGCGACCACAACCACGCCGCGATCGTCGCCGCCGCGGGGCGCATCGTCAACGCGATCCCGGCCGTCGTCGCAGCCCCTGCCGGCATCCGGACCACGCTCGACCTGCCATTAGTCACCGGCAAGACGGTGTTCGCCCCGAAATGAAACAGGTTCTAGTTGCTGCGGTAGCGTGACCCGTCATGGGACGCGTTGACGGAAAAGTTGCACTGATCAGTGGTGGTGCCCAGGGCATGGGCGAGGCTCATGCCCGCATGCTCGTCGCCGAGGGCGCCAAGGTGGTGCTGGGCGACATCCTCGACGACAAGGGCAAGGCGCTGGCCGACGACATCGGCGAATCGGCGCGTTACGTCCACCTCGACGTCACGCAGCCCGACGACTGGAAGGCGGCGGTCGCCACGGCGGTCGACGAGTTCGGCAAGCTCAACGTGCTGGTGAACAACGCGGGCACCGTCGCGCTCGGGCCGCTGAGGACGCACGACCTCAAGAAGTGGCAGCAGGTCCTCGACGTGAACCTGACCGGAACGTTCCTGGGGATTCAGGCCGTCATCGACCCGATGACCGAGGCCGGCGGTGGCTCGATCATCAACATCTCGTCGATCGAAGGTCTGCGCGGCGCGGCGTGGGTGCACGGTTATGTCGCGTCGAAGTGGGGGGTGCGCGGCCTGACCAAGTCCGCGGCACTGGAGCTGGCGCCGCAGAAGATCCGCGTCAACTCCATCCATCCCGGGTTCATCCGCACCCCGATGACCAAGCACCTGCCCGACGACATGGTGATGGCGCCGCTCGGCCGGCCCGGCACCCCCGAAGAGGTGGCGACGTTCGTGCTGTTCCTCGCCAGCGACGAATCCTCGTTTTCCACCGCCGCGGAGTTCGTCATGGACGGCGGCCTGGTGGCCGACGTTCCACACAAGCAGTTCTGATCGCTGCCTAAGCGGCGTGAAGCTCAGGCAGTTCGAGGCCGATGCGGGCTTTTACGTCGATGACGATGATCGGTGGCGGTCCGGGAGGAGGCGGGGCCGTAGACCGGTACCGTGCGCCGGTCGGCGTGACGAATTGGGCTGTGTGCTTGCCATTTTCGTCGCCGGTGACGACGCCCCAGCCGGGTGATTCCTTGACGTAGTTGCAGTGTTCACAGGCGCCCAGGCCGTTGCGTGCACTGGTCGGTCCGCCGAGGTTGTGGGGTTGGGCGTGGTCGCGATGCCGAATCGGCGCATCACAGAACGGTGTGCGGCAGGTCTGGTCGCGCAGCCCGATGAAGGTGGCCAGCCCTTTGGGAAAGCACCGGGATCGCGACTCCATCGCCACCAACGCGCCGCTGCGTGGGTGCCGATACAGCCGTCGCAGTGTGGCCTTCGAGCGCTCGTCGTTGACTGCGGCGTTAACGAGCCCACGCGCCACTGCTGCCGGGATCGGGCCATAACCATCGACCATCGCAACGCTGTTGTCCCCACCCAGCAGCGTCTCGTCCGAGAGCACCAGGTTGACCGCCACAGGTTCGGGTTGGTCGGCGGGCCGCCCGGTCACCCGCTCCACCAGCATGTCGGCCATCACCTGTCCGCGCGAGCGCCCGTCGAAGGTCGTGTCGGCAGCGCGCTTGAGCGCCGCATAGACCCCGACCCCCTGCGCCACCGGCAGCAACGCGGTCAGATACGTCATGGTGTCGGGTGCGGGGCGAACCGTCACCGTGCGGTCGTCGGCGGCTTTGGCAGCCCGATCCACCACCGCTCGCGGATCCAGCCGATAGGCGATCGCCTTTGCCGCCGCCGCGACCCGCTTGTCGCCCATGCCGTCGAGTTTGGACATGTCAGCACACATCTCGGCGTCCAAAGTTCGCCGGTCCTCCACATCCAGACATGCCGACTCGCGCACGATCAACGTCGCCCGCCACTCCGACAGCACCCCGCGCTCCAGCGCGGCCAGCGTGTGCGGCATCTCGTACACCAAGGCTTTGGCCAACCCCAGGTGCTGCGCGCCACGGTTGGGGGAGTCACGGCGGGCCAATGCGACCTCACTGGCCACGCCGCGGCCGCGGTCGCGCGCCGCCATCCCCGTCGCAGCCTCCCTGGCGCGGCGCAGCTCATCGAGTGTCACGGCCGCGCGCGCCTGGGCCGCGGCTGCGGTCGACTTGAGCCGCTCCAGCGCAGCAATCTGCTCGATCAGCGCGGGGTCCTCAAGCTCCACGATATCGAACACATGTACGACTCCTCATGTTGTTGTGGGGAGTTTGACGTCGACTCCGCCCAGGCGGAGGTAGATCATTGAGCTCAGTGTTTGGGCGGAGTGGTGTCCGTATCCGCGGGCGTTGATGAGTCGGATCTTGGCGTTGATGCCTTCGAGGAGGGCGTTGGAGATGCCCAGTTCGATGGCCGTGATG
>Ga0210086_1000353_pt1 | contig 27661 bp, 49 predicted proteins | sample China_Galinas_PW_3_FD_184867 | JGI IMG/M metagenome (GOLD analysis project Ga0210086, IMG submission 184867) | Wetland microbial communities from San Francisco Bay, California, USA, that impact long-term carbon sequestration - China_Galinas_PWB_D2... | ecosystem: Environmental > Aquatic > Marine...
CGGGGTGTAAGCCATGGTTACCGCCATCTACTCATCCCACAACCCGTTGGGCGCTCGCCACGCCATCCCCTCATCCCACCACTCCCCGCAGGGCTCACGCTCGGGTTCGTGCACCGGATAGACAAAGCCACACCGATTGCGTCCCCCGCTGGATGCTTGGTTGCCCGTTTCGGTGCGTGGGTTCGGTGAACACCACGGGCCGGGGCGGATAGCGCCGGCATTCCCCGCGCTTGTCGACCGCGTCCGGGTCCTGGGGCCACATGAAGTGGAAGCAAGACCCGCAGTTGATGGGGTCATTGGTGGTCGATAGTGTGGTAAGCCGCTTTTTCGTTGTAGCCATGTCAGTGGTCCTTTCAGGGTTGCGATTCCTTCACCAGCACCCAGCGGGCGCCGCACGTGCACACGACATGCACGCGGATTTCAATCCTGGCAATGGTGGGCTCCCCCTCACCGGCCGCGGGGAGCAACACCACCAAGTCATCATAGGTCGGTAAGTCCTTCTTACAGCGCCCACAGTGGGGCGCCCGTTTGTGCTGCACCGGTAGCCGTGTCGGGTCCGCCATGCCATCCTCCCCATGCTGGTACAAACCTAGCAGCCAAAAGGAGCGACAGACATGACCGACACGTCCGCGACCCCTGACCGCAAAGAAATCCAGCCCAAGGACCACAGCAAGAGCGACACGGACCGGCCCCCGAAGCCGTCCGCGCTGTGCTCCAACGGGCGCCCCCACAAGATGGTCCCGGCCCGCAAGGGACAGGGCACCGTGTGCGGCAACTGCGGGCGCCCTGGGGCGGCCTAGGCGCCCGCACGGGGCACAAACAGATACGCCCCAGACTGGGGGAGCCTGGGGCGCAGCCGTGTGTTGTTGAAATGGAAAGGGACCCGAGGGCCCGTCAGCCATGCTTACCACGGCGCCCATCCCGATTCAAGAAACGACCCCGGCCAGCTGGGGGAGCTGGCCGGGGCCCCGAGGGAGCGCCGTGGGGGAAAGGGGGGCAGTCCCCCACTGGGGGCGCTCACAAGCCGAGTGTGGCGCGGTGCCCCGGTCCGGTCAATCGACCGACACGCCGTGTTGCGAGCCGCCGTGTTCGAGCGGGTCAATCAGTTCGGTCCCCGTCTCGACGTCCACCTTGTAGTCCGAGCTGTTGCCGTTGTCGGTCTTGAACTCGCCGATGTACGTGAGCCACACGTACGTGCCCTTGGGGACCTGGTTGAGTTTCGTATTCAGCATGGCGCTGGCGATTCTGACCCGCTCGCCGCTGTCCTGCTGGATGTGGTAGCTGGGAAAGTCGCGCCGCTTGCCCTTGCCCTTCACCATCTCCATCCCGAGGTAGATACCCTCAAGGCAGTCCCCCTCTTTCTCGGGCTTCCAGGGCATCGCCATCATGCTCTTGACTTCCTCACGCTTGCGTTCGCGCTTGGGAGCGGCGGCGGGCTTCGGGGCCGTGTCCTTGCTGGTGTCCTTGGCTGCGGTCTGTGTTCCTGCGGATGTGTTGGCCATGTAAGTATCCCTTTCCTGTTCAGACGAATGGCACGCTTGTGATTTGGGCACACCCCAGCACCGTGCAATGCTGGGGGACCCGTGCCGCGACCCAATCCGGGACGCTTTCCCGGATGCGGCCGAAGCCATACCCCTGGTCTTGGAGCGCACCCAGCGCGGCGTACTTGCCGCGCGCGGACTCTATCTTGGAGTCGGTGCGGTTCGGATGGACAAGCATCGCACAGACCGTGTGCGCGCCTTCTTGGTAGAGCACCACAAGCGGCTGGGTGGGCTGGCGCCCGGGCTTGGGCTTGCGCGGTGGCGAGCCTTCACGCGCGCGGACTTCGGTTCCACGGCGCCGCGTGGCTTCGGACTTCTGAGACTTCTTGCGTGCTGCCATGGGCCGGAGTTGACCAGATAAACGAGTTGAACGCAAATAAGAGTTGAACGCCGTAACTCATTTATTTCCCACTGGGAAATCACCGTGGTACTTTGCGCCCGTGTTGAAATGGAAAGGGCCACGGAATGAGCTTAGCTTGGGGGCGGGACAAGCGCGGTCGTATCTATTGGTACCACCCGGGGACAGGCCGCCGGGCCAAGCCGCCCCCGGATAGCCAACGGCCGCGCGCCTACCGCAAGGACAAAGCCGGGCGAGGGTATTGGACGTGGCTCGACACGGGCCGCAGGGCCCCCAAGCCCGCCTGGGATGAAGCACCCCGGTATGACCGGGCCGGGCGACCGCTCGACAGCACAGGGCGGCGCATACCGCGCGCTGCGCTTCTGTCCGAGCCCGTACTCGGACCACCCCGCGAGCCCAAGCCGGAAAAGTCCGGCGGGCGCAAGAAGGCCGCCAGTCCCGTACGGCCACGCATCCCCCGGCGCGCACGCGCCCAGGTCCGTTCGGGCGATGAGCCCATCCCCGGGTTCGTCACGGGGCACGGGCTGGGCCCGTACATGACCAAGCCGACCCACACGGCGCCATGGGACTTGGCACACATATTCCAGCAGTGGCTCAAAGGGGCGGTGCGCAAGAGCCCGATGGCATCGGCGAGCGAAATCGGGTTTCGCCAGTTTGGGGTGGTCTTCACCGCCACCGCGCCGCTCGACATGCAGGCCCTAGCCGACCTTACCGACCGGTTGCAGGGCCAGCCGGTGCGATTGGTCTACCGCGTCACGAGCCGCAACCAGTGGGAAGTGTGGATGCATGGCAACCGGCCCGACCGGCGCACGGGGGAAGTCGACCAAAAGGGTTACCAGGGTGTAAGCGAGGCTTTCAAGGCCCTGGAAACGGCGGCCGGGCTCATTTACGACTTCTTGGATGAATGGGACGCCGATTTCTATTGGAACGAATATTTCGAGACTGAAGACATTGTGTATGAAGGGTAAGGACCACCATGGTGAAAGAGCTACTTACAGCGGCTCTAAAAGGGCTGGCCCAGCAGTTGGCCATCAACCCGCGCAACTTGCGGGTGCTCGTACTGCTGGACGATGAAGAACGCACGCTCGCCCGCATCGATGCGGTGAGCATGCGCGAACTACTCAACGCCCCGGCCCAGCGCCGGGTGTTGCGGTTCAAGTTGGGCAACATCGCCTATGACGTGGACCTGGGCGCGGTGGCTGGACGCCGCAAAAGCAGGTCCGTGGCAAGAGTCCGGCAACGGGGGTTTTCCGATGAGTGATGACAACGTGGTCAAGTTGGTGGTGGATGAGCTGTGTAACCTGTGCGGCCGCCAGCGCCCAATCTGTGCTGATTTGGACATTCACATCCGCTACCGCGAGCTACCCGGGGAGCTGTTTCGAGCGGTCGTCAAGGTCTGTCCCGTGTGCGCGGACTCGCTCCACTTGGACCCCGACAAAGCCAAGGAAGCGGGGGAACCGGTCGACCCCGGCCCCGATGGTGACGAGTGCTCGTGTGGCAAGCCTGCGGTGGTGTTGACCGCCCAGGGCAAGAAATGCGCGGATTGCGCCTTTGGATAGGTAAGGGAGACTGACATGGCAGAACAACTAAGCGGCCACGGGGAGCACGTCTATTACCTCGTGTTGGACACGGGCAACGTTCGGCAATGCATGGTGCAGTGCCATAGCCCAAAGCCGTTCGAGGAATGGCAGACCGAAGTGCAGGCAAGCATCAACGCCAAGGGCTTCTACACGGCCCGTGTGGTGATGCTTGAGGGTCAGGCCCGCAACACGATGGTGGTGGCCAAAGGGGCATGCACCATCGGGTTCATGACGCACGAGGATGTGGAGAGCGCGAAGCGGATGGCCAAGATGGCACAGATGAATCAAGGCGGGGGAATCATCTCCGCCCGGTAAGTAGCACTTACATAACTGCAAATGGAAAGGACCACCCCATGAGCGACACACAACTTGCAAACGAGCTGATACGGCGGGGACTGGACAAGGGGCTCCCCATCATTGTCATCATCGCTTTGGTCCGGGCCGTGTTCCCGGGTCGGGTTATCGGTCGGGTCAGCTAGTGCCCCCGCGGATTGGGTGCCCACAGTGCGGCCGGATGGTTGCGCGCAAGAAGTCCGGCGGCCTGTGGGCCCACCGCGATACTAGGTGTAAGTGCCCCATACAGCGCCCCTGCCGGGGCGGAACGGGGCTCACCTACCCGTTCGCGTGCGACTTCACCACCACGGGCGAGCTATGCGTCTCCAAGCTGTACCCCAAGCGACAGCTGCCCCTGTTCGATAAGGACGATTGCCCATGAGCTACTTTGACCGTCGCGAGGATGAAAGTATCCGTTACTGCCCGGTGTGCGAGCGCCGGACCATGCAAACGCGGCCCACACCCGTGGCTTTGTGGACCTGTAAGGACTCCGGACACCCCCACCCAACCAAACTACAACAGGAACTAGGCATGATGACTAACGACAACTACGAAACCGAAATCCGCCACGTGGCACGCCTGAAGTTGCGGCGCGCTTGTGACAGCGAGTGCTTGGACACGTGCACGTGCCACGGCCGCACGCTTTCCCGGCTCGTACCGGCCATCAAATCCGCATGGAAGGACCACGCGGTCTACCCCAGCAACGCGCGCATCATGGAAGTGCTCAAAGAGATGGAGCGGGACAGCACCATCGTGCTTCACAAGGGGTGCACGTTCTACGATTGCACCGACGATGAAGGACAGCCGCTTGACCATGAGCCCAAGTGCACGCACTACCGTTGGGCCACGAACGTGCCGCAGTACATTACCGTGGATGACGATGAAGTCGACAACCCCGACTTCGGCGCGCTAGAGCCCGAGCCCGAATGGTCGCCAAGCGGGGAGCGGCTTCGGGTGGACCGGCGGGGCTATTCGCCGCGGCAAACGGTTGAGGAACTACACGCGTTCTACAACGACCGCGAGATGTTGCCCAAGTATGAACATGAAAGCCGTACTTACATCCGCGACGACTTGCCGGCTTTGTTCGATTGCGGTTGTAGCCGGCCCAAGGTGCTGGCGAACCAATGCGACCTGTACGGCCCCGATGGGCGTGAGCGCGGATGGGTCAACCCCAATAGCGCCATCTTCGTGGGTGAGGGTAGTGCGGGGGCGCTCGCCAACAACCGCTACGGGGACCCCATCAAGTGAGCTGGGTACACGTCCGCCGTTGTGACTGTTGCCTATGCTTACAGACCCCCGCGGACCCGCGTGACCCCTGGTACAGGGCCGAAGTTCCGATTGAGGATGCGCCCGACGTCCCCCGCTTGCTTGTCGACATATGCGGGGGGTGCCGGGTGAAACCGCTGCTTACCATCCACACCGAAGTCCGCGACAACATCGAAAAAGGACATATGAAAGGACCACTTACATGCGCCCGATAAAAGAAGGAAAGAAAAGCCCGTTTCCACCGCTGGCGGTGTTCGATATCGAAGCCACAAGTTGGACCCACGTGCGCGTGCTGTGCCACGTGGATGAGTACGGCAACCGCAAGATGTTCGCCAACGTGGGCGACTACATGCGGTGGTTGCTGTCGGATTTCGAGGGGGACGTGGTTTGGGCCCATTTCGGCTCGGGCTATGACAACCGATTCCTCATCGATGAAGTGCAGTCGTGGGAGGGGTCGAGCTTCAAGGCCATCATGAGCGGCGGGTTGCCCATCATCTTCATCGTCCAAAACGAGGACTACACGGTCCCGAGCAAGAAGAACGGCAAGCCGCGCGAGCGCCAAATCAAGCTGCTAGACAGCTTCCGCTTGCTGCCCACATCGCTCGCGAACATCGGCAAGAGCATAGGCATGGCCAAGATGGAAGTGGACCGGTCGCGGATTGAGCAACTGACCCCGGAGCAAACCGCGGATTACTGCTTTTCAGACTGCGATATTTTGCTCAAAGGCATGCAGACGTTTCGGGACACCATCATGGAGGAAGGCGGGTTGTACAGCCCGACCAGTGCAAGCATCGCCAGCAACTTCATCCGAGCCGACCCCACCATTGACTGGAAACGGTTTTTCGAACCCAGTTCAAACTACCAGCGGTATAGCGGCGAGTCCTTCGAACAGATGGAGGCCATGAGCAAGCCGGGGATGATTCAGGCCGACGAGTTCAGCGAAACGGCCTACTACGGCGGCCGGTGCGAAGTCTTCAGACGGGGCGTGCACAAGGGGCCGCTGTACTACTATGACATTGCCAGCGCCTACCCCTGGGCGATGCGGCAACCGCTGCCCTTCTACTTCCTTGGGTTCGAGCCCGGCGCCACGTGGGAGGATAGAACGGCCCTGGAACGCATCCTTACACACTCGGGTGTAAGTGATGCTTACGTATCCATCCCACGGGGCACGTTCGAGATTCCGCCCCTGCCCGTGCGCGCGGACTCCGGCAAAGTCGTGTTTGCCGAAGGGCACTTTCGCGGGCGCTGGACCAATGTGGAGCTGTACGCGCTCTACAAGCGCGGCAAGGACAAGGGCGTGCGTATCGATGTGACCGCGTGGGCCAGCTTCACCGCGGTCCCGTTCGCGCGGCCGTTCGTGGACAAGTTCTATCGACTGCGCAAGCAAGCGAAGGAAGCGGGCGATGAAGGCCTGTCGATGATTTACAAGATTTTGCTCAACAGCTGCTATGGCAAGCTCGCGCAACAGCTTGAACAGAGTAGCTTTGTCTACGGGCCCGCGTGGGAGTTCCTTCGCCAGTGCGCCGAAGATGACGGAACGCTCAAGCCGTGCCCGATGCCGGGCGTAAGCGAGATTGTAGAAGAGACCGAAGGGCCGTTTCGCCACGTGGCTGCGGGCGCCTACGTCACGGCGCTCGCACGCATCAAGCTCATGGAGGGCATCGAAACCGCCATGCGCAACGGCGCTCGCGTCTACTACTGCGATACGGACTCCATCATCATCGACAAACAAATCAGGCATTGGGGGCGCTCCAAGGACCTGGGGAGCTGGGAACTTGAAAGCACGTTTGACCAAGCCGAGTTCCTATGCCCGAAGGTGTATAGAGCCACTGACATGTCAGGGGGGCTTACACTGAAAGCGAAGGGGACCAACCTCAAGAGCCAACTCGAAATGTCCGCGCCCAAGGCCGACCACGACCGCGAGCGTTTGTTGCGTTGGGCCGTGTACGCGCGGGATATCAGCCCATGGGCCAAGGGGGTGGTAGAAGCACTTACACCGGAGCAAATCGGCTATTACGGCAAGGTTGAGGCGGGTTTGCTCGGTTGGCGGTCGGGAATCCGCACGGGGGATGTGGCGCCCAAGGTCGCTGTCCTGGACCGCATGGCCCGAAACGAGGACACTAAGCGCGCGCATGGGGCGGGCATGTCGAGCCCGCTCTATCTCGAATCTGGGGATGTAAGTGACCCTCACCTGGACGTTCGCACCATGGACGCGGAGTCACTTCTGGAGATGGAGCTAGCCGAGCACTATGACGAAATCACCCGACTTCGCATCATCGCGAGCGAGCCAGAGGTCTATCACTAGGATGGGGGAGTGGCTTCGCGGCCATCGGATGGCCCAAGGCCACCGACTCAAAGACGTGGCCGACGCCATCGGGCGCGGCATCCAATACGTGTGCGATGTGGAGCACGGGCGGCGCGGTCATCGGATGGAACCGGTGACCGCGTTGTTGTGGTGCGAGTATCTAGAGCTGGACCCGGCCGACATTTTCAAGCACTTGTCCATCGGCTCGGGCGAGCTGCAACGCTTGCGCATTCAACACTACTTGGAGACTGGCACTTGGGCGCGCAAGTTCGTGAAGGGCAAGCGTGCATTGGACGATGTAGCGCCGATGGTGGATGACCTAATCGCGCACGCGTCTCCAGGCCCAAGGAAAAACCAACTATATCAAATACGTGACGCGATAGAGACAGCAAGGGGTGCCCTACGCGTTCCGCGAAAGGGTACGAAATGAGTTTTGTCAATACATTCGCACAGTTCCAAATCACCCGGTGTAAGCACTACTTACTCCGCCGTGTGGGCAACGTGCTTGTGGCGTTGCACGTGCGCACCACACCGCGCCGGGCGACTCCCGACACGCTCAACGAAATCATCCAAGAGCAGTTGGCCGCGGGGGTTCGGGCTATCGAGTTCAAAGCGGAATCCCTCAAACAGAGGTACGAACGCCTAGGTAAGGAGCTATTACATGACGACACAACAGCAACCGAAGTCGGGCAGCAAGCCGCGCCGCCCACAGATTCATAAACCACCCGCCAAGAAGAAAGCCGCGGTCCCGACCCTGGAAGGGATGCTTTCAGACATCCGCAAGGCCTACGGAATGCAGCTCAACACGTTCGTGGTCCAGTTCGTGGAAAGCCATTCGGATGAAGCCATCAACGCGTTTCTGCCCGAGGATGTAAGCGAGGCGGACAGGTGGATTGAACAACATATCAGTGCATTCACCGAAAACGAGGAACCCAGCACGGACGAAATCCTGGACGGCGCCGCGGCCCTGTTCATGATGGCGTTCCTCGAAAAGCTGTATGAGGCCTGCGGCATCACCAGCGATGGGGACTACGATGAAGACGAGGATGGCGAGGATGAAGACGGCGAGGACTACGAAGACGACACCGACTAGGGGGGTGTAAGTATTACTTACAGGTCTCCAACCAAAAGGACTACCCAATGCCCGAAACATTCGAATCAGACCACGAAGATGATGACCTTGACCTGGACGATGAAGAACAGGACCAAGAGCCCGAATACACCCCGCCACCACGCGCGGCCCGTCGCAGGCGCGGAGAGGAAGTGCCGGACGGCCCTGTGGACAATGCCGCGGACTTGCCTTTGCTGGTCCACGCGGGCACGTCCAAGTCCAACACCGTGACCTATCTCAAGGTGGTTCGGCTGGACGGGTCCCGGAAGGAACGGGGGTTGAAAGGCAAGCTTACCCCTGAAAGCACGGCCGAAGATGTGGCCCGGCGGTTCGGCAACGGCACCTACAAAATCGAGGGGTGCAACGCCAAGCACAAAGTGCTCGCGCGTGAGGAAGCGCTGGAAATCTCGATTCCGGGTTTCGACGATGACGACAACCAACCGGCGCCCGTGCAAAACGGTGGCGGTGGGGGTGGTCAGTTCGCCTTACATGGCATGCAAATGATTTCGCGTATGAGCGACAAGCACGGGGAGGTTGTCCGCGACCAAGCCGTTTCCATGTCCGAGCAAGTACGCGAGATGGCCGCACGCACGATGGAGATGTTGACCACCTTCACCAGCGCCCAGCGGGACAGCGAGCGAGCGAGCCATGAGTCGGCGACCGCGAACCAACAACAGTTCTTTGCGACCATGATGGCCATGCAGACCACGGCGCATGCCCAGCAAATGGAAATGCTCACGGCGATGCATGACCGTGGGCGCAAGGACCAAGTCGACCCCATGGCCATGATTCAAGTGTTCCTGGACGGGATGAAGGCCGCCGGGGAGCTGGGTGGCGGTGGGGACGGTGATGAGCCATGGGTCAAAGCCCTGAAAGAGGGCACGGGCATGATGGGCCACCTAGCCCAGCTCGCGAACGCGCCAGCGGTCGCGGGCCGGCTTTCGCCCCAGCTACCGCCCCAGCCCCAGGCGCGGGCCCTTCCCAGCTCGCCCCGTGCTGCCAATCCCGAGTCAAACGGCTCCCCCCGTAAGCGTCGCTTACCCTTCAAGAAGGGCGAGATTCGGGAGATGGCGCAACTGAAGTCCGCGTTACGCAATCGTGGAATATCTTTTGACGAGTTCTTGGCCCAAACTAAGGAGCACATCCTAGCGGCTCCGGAGTCCGAGTTATTCCCGGACGATGATGGGCCGGATGCGTCGGAGGATACCGTTGACAGCCCACAAGCCAGTCCCGAGGACCAAGCTTCGGAGTAAGCTGCCCTTACCTACCCATTCGGTGCGGGACATCCGTGGGGCGCTGGCGCAACGTCAAGCGGTGTGGGGGGTGGTCCTGAAGTACACGGGCCACCCCTTGCTCATGCAGTGGGCGAGCGACTTTCTACGGGCCTACAACGTGCCCGAGCGTGACCCGGCCGCGATGGCCCGCGCGGTCCAGCGCTACGCCCAGGACCATATCAAGTTCATGCGCGAGCGGCCCGAGCGTTTCGCGAGCCCGCTTCGCACCATCGAATGGGGATTCGGGGACTGCGATGACAAATCCATTTTCATCGCCACCGTGCTGCGGTCGTTTCGCATCCCTGTAAGGCTCGCTTTCATCCGGTACGTTCAGAGGAAAAAGGACGGGACCGCGCAACGCATTTCGCACGTCTATCCACAGGTCCAACTTGACGGCAAGTGGGTGGCGCTTGAATCGGTCCACCCGTGGCCCATGGGCAAGGACCCCAACACCGAAGCCCTGCGCAAGGGGTACACACCGACAGTGGAGGTCATTGGACCATGAGCGACCCATGGAATCAGGACGGCGGTCTGGATGATGACGATTACGTGGAAGGCGTCGACGATGAAGACGATGAGTTGGGCGTCGACTTCCACGCGCCAATCGAGGATGCGCCCGAGCCCGAGCCGCGACAGTTGCCAGCGCGGGCCGCGCGTCCCGCACGTGCACCCGGTCGGGCTGTAAGCAGGCCTAACCAGGGGTCCAAGAAGTTTCGAATCCGGGCGATGAGCGCTCGCATGGCCGCGCGTAGCAAGGGCGTGGCTTCCATTCTCGTGACCAAGGACGATGGCAGCCAAGTGTTGCTCGTGAGGAAGGGGTAAGGCATGGACCTGAATGACCTGTTTGATGATGCCTCCGATTCGGAGTGGGCCGACCTGCCCGAGTTGGGCGCGACCGCGACCCTGACGGCCGGCATCAAGTCGCCGTTTTCCATCGTGGGCAACGTCACGGCCGCGGCCAGCAACGCGGCCACGCTGGCGCTCGCGGTCCGCAAGGCGATGCAAGCGGGGGCGACCCCTGCACAGATTGCCACGCTCAAGCGCTCCCCGCCCAAGGCCATCGCGAACATCGCCAAGGCGTCCATCCCCCAGATTCAGAAGCTCATGCGCATGAGCCCGACGCAAATCGCGAACCTCAAGAAGATGACGGCCGCGCAAGCTGCCCGGCTTCGGACCGCGACCCCCACCCAGGTGATGGCGCTCAAGCGGGCGACCCCGGCCCAGCTCGCTCGACTGCGCACGGCGACCCCCCAGCAAATGGCCTTGCTGCGCCTGTCCAAGGCCACACCGGCCCAGCGGGCCGCGCTTGCGCGTGCCACCCCTTCCCAGCTTGCGCGGCTTCGGAGCGCCACCCCGGCCCAGCGCGCGGGCTTGGCACGCATGGCCGCAATGCGGGCACGCGTGCTGCCCATCAACCGCACGGCGCCGGCCGCCTATCGCCAGCTCGCTTGCACGGCGGGTGTGGGCGGTGAGGCGGGCCTGGCCATGCTCAAGCACATCCGCGCCCAGGTGGACTTGGCCAACACGCGAGCGCTCGCCACGTCCGAGCACAACACCATCAACAACACCCAAGCGTTCCGGCGCGCGGTCCTCAAAGGACTTCGCCAGCGGCAACGCGCCTGCCGGTAAGGAGTCCTGACATGCCCTCGAATGACCTGTGGTGGCTGGATGGGGATGACCCCCTTGACCCGGACATGGACCTGGACCTGGACGATGAGCTGGGGAACATCTTCGGCGACATCGTGGGCGCGGTCGGCAAGATTGCCGCGGCGCCCGTCAACTTGGTAGCGAGCGCCCTACCCAAGCCCATCCGAAAGCCGTTCCAAGCGATATCGGCGTTTGCGAGCCCCACGGCGCTACTGGACAAGGGCACGCGTCGCACGGCCACGGGCGTACTTGGGGGCGCCTTGGGCGGCCGGGCCAGCGCTGGCGGACGTGTAAGCGCCGGTGACATCCTACGCGGCAAGGTGTCGGCCCGCGGGCGCGCCGCGTTCGCCAAGCCCAAGGTGAGCCTGTCGGGCATGGCCCAATCGGGCGCCAATGACGCCTTGCTCAAGCGGATGGTGGAAATCCTGGGTGCCAAGGACATCGCCAAGATTGCCGCGGGCGCCAAGCCGCGGCTGTCGGCCCGTAGTACGGGCTCGGGCACGAAGGGGTCCGCGGACAAAGCGCTTGCAACTGCGGTGGCCAGTGCGGTCATCCGCCAGATGAATCCCACGCTCAAGACCATCAACAGCAAGCTATCGCTGGCGGAAAACCAGCGGCTTGCCACGTCCGAGCACAACGCGCTCAACAACGTCACGGCGTTCCGGCGCAAGGTGCTGCAAGACCTTATGCGGATTTCGTCATGCCTGCCGGAGTCGCACCCCACCCGCCAGCGGATTCGCCGCGTGGGTCTCATGTCCGGACTACTGTAAGGGAGGCTTTCATGGGTTGGCTCACCACGTTGCAGGATACCGAGCTGGACGATGAAGGGCTCACGCCCCATCAACGCGCCGTCCAGCTCAAGCGCTACGCCCAAAAGGTGGTGCGGATGGCGCAAGCCGGGAAACTGGACCCGGAGCAAATCCTGGCTTTGCGCCAGAAGGGGCATGAGGTCTCCATGGACCTTGAAGACCTGGGCGAGGATGAAGCGGACGCGTTCACACCAGCCCAGCGGCGCCAGCTCAAGCGCATGGCCAAGAACCTGCGGGCGTACGCGCGCCGGGTCGGGCGCTTCCACACGCACGGGCCGGGCGGCCAGTTCGGCACGCTGGCGTTGCCACGGGCCAAGCGGCCCAACGTCACCCAGCGAAAGAAGCGGCTCACGGCGGTGCCCATCTCGGGCTGGACCGCGGACGATGAGGATGACCCGGAGCTGGGCTTTCTCCCGGCCCTGTTGCCCATCCTGGGGGCCGCGGCGCCGCTCATCGGGGGCTTGCTGGGTGGTGGGGACAAGAAGGCCCCAGCGGCCGCCCCAGCGCCCCAGCAACCGCCCCAGGTGGTCTTGGGTGGCGGCTCGGGCGGCGGGGACAGCAACGTCAACCTGCCCGCCATCGGGGGCGTGGTCGCCGACCAAATCCGGGCCGTGCCCCCGCCCATCCGCCAACAGGTGGTGGACGGCGTCCGCGAGTTGATGGACCGCCAGAAAGCCGGCCAGATGGATGTGGCCGCGATGCTCAAGTCCATCACTGAGCTACTTGGGCCCAAGCTCAAGAGCCAGCTCGAAAGCGTCAACCAGGCCGCGCTACAGCGCCAAGCCACGTATGAGCATGAATCGCTCAAGCGTCGCGATGAGCGATGGAAAAACAATGCCGAAGCCCAGCGCCGAATCCTTGCGCGCCTGGATGAGATGGAGGGCAAGCTGGGGTCAGCTGTCCAGGACAAACAACGCCGGATGAACGCCGCGGCCCGGGCGTTTGGTATCCCGGCCCGTTACATGTAAGGAGGGCTTACCCGTGATTGTCAGACTTACAGACATGCAAATGAAGGCCATCAACTTCTGGTCTTCACGTGGCTACGCGGTGTGGTCCGCTATCGAGGACTCGCTTAAGCCCTTGGAGGATGATGACGGGGAGTACACCGACGAATACGGCGTTTCGGAAGGTGACAACGGCGAAACCGCCGAGGAAATCATGGAGGCCTATCAAGAGGAACTCGACAGCGGACACGACCCCTTACAGGGGGTGACCGATGATGTGCGCGCCATCGCGCAACGCATCGTGGACCACATGGATTATGGGCTCGCCTACGGGTTTGAAGAACACGATTGGGAGTGAGCCATGCCCCTGATTCATGGCTATAGCTCCCACGCTCGGAGCGAGAACATTCGGCGGCTCATGTCCGAGGGCTACCCACGGAACCAAGCCGCGGCCATCGCCTACCGCATCGCGCGCAACGCCCGGGCGGAAGTGGACGATGAGCTGGGGGAAATCCTGTCCGAGGATTTTTGGGTGAGCCCGAACGATGCCAAGGAAGCGCTCGCCGAAGTGCGCAAGTCGGTGGTGTCGTTTGACGCGGACATGCGCAACGCGCTTGCCAACCAAACCATCCCGCCGACCGAAGCCACGGAATGGGCGCGGTGGAAACGCCAGTTCGATGCCTACTATGCCAAGGTCAACGAAAGCTTCTTGGGCTGGCGCTTGCTCGACAGCACGGGCGTTCTGCTAGAAGCCGAACGCATGGCCAATGACCTGGGCGCATGGCGCCAGCGCTTTTTGGCGCTCGCCAAGACCGCGCCCACCACGCCGGGCCCTGTGCGTACGCACGTGGGTCCAGTTCAAGGGCCCATGTCATCCATCCTTACAGCGCTCGCGACCGTGGGCGCCGTGGGGCTGGCGTGGCGCATCTATTCGGACTTGCGATGAAGGCGGACCAAATCGATGAAGCGATGAACGCACTGGCCGACCGGCTCAACATGGTGGGAGTCGGGGCGGACACTTCGGTCATTTCGCGACTCAACGCGCTACTGAGCGATTGGCAAGACTTCTATTGGGGCGAGTACGAGCAATGGCCCGTCACCCAGCTCGCCGTGTGGGAAAGCAACCTTCCCAACATGGAAGCCGCGCTTACCCGTCTCGAATCCGAAGCGGGACGCGCGAGTGCCCCTGTCACCACGCCCAGCACGGGCCCGGTCATCCAGGCCGATGAAATCACCGTGACGGGCACGTGGCCGTTGTGGATGAAGGTGACGGCGGGGAGCGTGATTGCGCTGGCGCTCTACAAAGTCCTGCGCACAACCAAGCTACTGTAAGAGGGGCTTACCATGTCCGCGACCGGTGCCGAACTTCTCAATGACAAATGGGACGCGCTTTCCCAGCGCTTCGATTTGCTCAAGACCGTGCCCCGGGACCAAGCCCAACTCATCAACGCGGCCATCTCGGATTGGCAAGACTGGTATTGGGACAAGTACGAGGCTTGGCCGTCCACGGAGCTGCTAGCGTGGCAAGACCGCTACGTGAAGACGGCCCGATTGCTGGACGCGGTCGCGGCCAAAACGGTGGTGGTCTCGGACGTCACCAAGACCGATGATTACCGCGCGCCCACGGGCAAGGTCACCACGCTCCCACCGCTACTCATCACCGCCAAGCCGCCCCCGCGCTACGTGCCCCCGCCGCCCATCGTGTACGAGGAAGCGCCCTACTTGCCGCCCCCACGCATCACCGCGACCGCGAGCATGGGCGGGGTCGACACCAGCGGATGGGGCAAGACCGATTGGGGGACGTTTTCCGCCTACTCACGCGACCCCGGGACCGTCGGGTGGACGCCTGGGGACACCAACGTGCGGCTCAACCGCACGGGACTTGGGGCCCTGTTAGCAGGGGTTACCGCCGCCATCATCGGCAAAAAGCAGGGCTGGCTATAGTGGTCTCGCGCGCGCACGCGTTCCTTATAGCGACTGCGGCCGTGGGCACCCTGGCCGCGCTGCGCGCTGCGCGCGCAGCGGCGCCGAAAGCCGAGGTCATCATCGGGGAGGCCCGCATCATCAAGAGTGGGCCCACGCGTGTGGAAGTGGAGATTGGCAACGCGCGGATTTCCAAACCCCGCACCCGCGAGGAAGGTGGGGCCGGGGGCGGAAGCGGTGACCCCGCACCCGCGCCCATGCGGGCCGCGTTCACCGTCCGCGTGAGCGGCTTTGAAAAGCTCGCGGTCGGAAGGGGTGACGTGGTGTCTGTGGTGCGCGACAACGCCAGCGTGTTGCCGGGTGTGGGCGCTCCCACGGTCGTGGTCAAGGATGTAAGCGGTGGTTACTCGGTTGTCGTGAGCTATCCCGACAGTTCGCGAGCCATCAGCAACACCGCGGCCACGCGAGCGGTTGAGTCCGTGGATTCGCGCCTGAAAGGGCGTGTTACAGGGATGAAGGTGACCCGTGCCTAAGCGAAGTGAACGGGATGAGTTTGGGGATGCGTTCGAGCGCAATCCGTTCGAGGACCTTGACCCGCTTGAGATGTATGGAGAGCTGCAATGGGACAAGGACCCCGAAGCCGTGTGGGAAGTGGAAGCGCCGGAGCCCTTGGTGGCGATTGGCGACCTTGCGGGCTTGGACTGGGGAGGCGGGGAGCTGGAACTGTGGGATGAGGACAATGCGCCTTTTCTCGCGGTCGGCCGGGACTCCAACGCCCTGTATGTCGTGCCCAAAGATAGCAGCGGGGCCCCGCTCGAACGCATCCCTGATTTTGATGCCCGTGACCCGGCATGGCGCAAGCTGGGGGTGGTCCATCAAACGGACTACTACAGCAGCAAGGGCGATGAAGACGGCTACTATTACCACAACCACGAAGCGCCCTATCCCAGCGTGTGGGAGCATGACAGCGGGGTCCGGGTCGTGGTCCCCGCCAAGCACAAGGGCAAACGAAGCTATGCGGTCGGCAAAGCCGGCATCATCGGATAGGTAAGGGAGACTGACATGGCACGAAAGCTCAACATGGCTTTTCTCAAGGACATGGGCAAGGTGGGGGGCGGAACCTTCGCCGCGTTCATGTACGAGGAAATCGCGGGCGCCGCCGTGGTGGATGCGACCGCACGCGATGGGCGTTTCTCCCCGTTCGATATCGCGCTCCAACTCGCGGTGGGGTGGGGCCCCTTCGTGCTGGCCGCGTACCAGGGCGGGCCCTTCTGGACGGCGTTCGCGGGGGCGACCGCATACAACCGCGTGGACAACTTGGTGGTGGCGCTTGGGGGCAAAGCCTCAACCGTGTTCGGGCCCATCGCACCCGGGGAAACGCAGGCTCAAACGCAGGCACGGCTTGGGCAGTAAGCCCCGCTTTCCCCCTGCCCGGTGCGTTACGCAGTCGTGAAATAGTTTTGGATGCCCGCGTGGGCGACAATGGAACGCGAAACCCCAACCGATGAGGGTCTATGCGAACCGTCTTTGTCAACCCACGTACGCGCAAGCGTCGCCGTCGCAAGTCAACGACAAAGCGGCGCCGGCCCCGCCGTACCACACGGAGGAATGCATCCATGGCCAATCCGCGCCGCCGTCGCAGGCGAACCACCCCCCGCCGTCGCCGGACGTATCGCCGCAGGCGTCGCAACGCCGGGGTGACTTCGTTCGTGCAACGACAGAACCCGCTCATTCTGAGCAACCCCCGGCGCCGTCGGCGTCGCAACCCCAAGCCGAATCTCAAGAAGATTCTCAACAACACGCTCGTGTACATGGGCGGTGGTGCGCTGGGCTACGGCGTCAACCAGTTCGGGCTTTCGATGATTGCCAACGACTGGGTGCGACGCGGCGCTCAGATTGCCACGGCAGTCACCGGCGCGATGTTCCTCAAGGGCGACCTGGGGGCGAGCTTCGCGGGCGCCACCATGTATCCGCTCATGGCCGACCTGGCCATGTACACGGGCCTGGTCGCGGTGCCCACGTCCGCGGACCTGGATGAGCTGTCAGCCGACCTGGAAGCCGCCCTTGAGGCGGACCTGGAAGATGATGAGCTGTACATCGACGACTTCGAACCGATGATGGATGAGGAGTTGGTGGCCTGGTAAGCACTGCTTACCATCTTCACACATAACAGAGATACGCCCTGTGTAAGCGGTGCTTACCGCAAGTCCTAACGGGCGGAAATGGAGATTTCAGACATGGCACGTTCACTCAAGCAAATGGTGCGAAAGCAGGTTGCCCGCGTGTTGGAACGCGGTAGCCGGCTGGAGCGATTCGACCAACTACGGTCCCGGCACTTCTGGAGCACGTACCTGTTCGCCTACGGCGGCGGCAACGCCATCAACGCGGGCGTCTATGACGTGTTCAAGGCCATCCCGAGCCAGACCGGGCAGGGCTACCCCACCAACGTCCCGCTCACCAACCGTGAGACCAACTGGGCCAACTCGGGCCGCGTGCCCGACAACCAGAACTTCGTTATCACGGAGATGGGCGTCACCATCATTCGCCCCCCGGCGGTCGATGAAGCGGGCGGCGGCGGGGCTCCGGCGAACGCGCCCACCAACGGGATTTGGGCCAACCTGCCCGCGGGCATTCAAGCGCTCATCGCCCACAACCGCCAGCTGCACCCTGAAGACGTCGCCAACATCCTGTATGGCGGCGTGCTCGAAATGCAGTTCCTCACCAACGCCGTCCCGCTCGGGTTGCTCGCGGACTTCTCTCAGTCCTCGGGCCTGCGAGCCTTCCAGGGCATCGAAGCGGGCACCGAAGTGGCGGCCGCCGTCGCCGCGGGTGGTGACCCCACCAATGGCATCCCCGGTGCCGCGTTCCGCCGCAAGCTTGAGGTTCCCATCCTCTTGCAGCACGGCGAGACCATGGGCATGCGCATCAACGTTCACCGTCCCATCGATACCCTGACCATCGCCGAAGGTGGCGCGGGCTGGGCCGAGGTTCGCGTGGACTGGTGGGCGCACGAATCCTTCGCCGAGAAGTCGTAAGCACCCCACTTCCGGCTTCCAATCGTCAACATTCGAAACCTGTAAGGAGCACTGACAATGGCACAACCACAACGACGTCGGCGAAGTATCCGGGGCCAGATTCGCGGGCAGACACAGAACCTGCTACGAAGCGGTCGCCGGTTCGAGCGCTTTGACCAGATTCGCCAGCGGCATTTCTGGTCATCGGCGATGTTCATCCCGGACGCCAACGGCTACATCTCGGGCAAACAGCAGTTCTTCATCACTCCGCCCGGTCAGAACGGGCAGGGGTTCCCCAGCGGCGTGGCGCTCACTGAGCGTGACACCAACTGGAAGTCCGCCAACCGCGTGCCGGACAACCAGAACTTTGAAATCACGGAGCTGGGTGTCACCCCTGCTGTCACCCCATCCGAGGTGTACAGCGCGGACGGCGCCACGCCCCAGGTCCAGACCGGCTTGGTCATCAACGGGTTCCTCATGAACTCGGTGGTAAGCATCACTTACCTGACCAACAGCGTCCCGCTGGGCATGTCCAGCGACTTCGCACAGGCCGCCGGGCCCGACCTGGGCACGTACAACCCGCTCAACAACAACGCGACCGGCAATGACCCGCGCGTGGCCACCAACGGCTTCGCGGCGCCGGCCCTTCGCCGCCGGTTCAAGATTCCCATCTTGCTCCAGCACGGCGAAACGTTCAGCTTCGAAATCGCGCTTCCCCGGAGCGTGTTCGTGGGCGTCGCCAACCCCATCTACGCGCGCCTGGACTTCTTTGCCACGGAGAGCTTCGCGGAGAAGTCCTAGCACACACGGCTTTCATGCTGGGGGTCGGGTGCGCACGGTTTGGGTGGTCCTTTCCAACGCGCACCCGGCCCCCGGTTTGGATGTAAGTATCACTTACCCTGCGGGTTGCAGGCGAAACGCTCCCTGGAGGAACCATGTTCGATTGGCCGAAACTTGAGTTGACCGATTACGAGCGCCAGTTTGTGCGCCCGTACAAGACCGCGAAGTATCCGGGTGTGCTGCGCCGGACCTACCAGCGCACCATTTCCAACACGCCAACCATCGACGGGCGGCTCGGGCTCATGCCCAGCCAGCAAATCCAGCTATCGCGCCGCTCGCGCGTGCTGGGCCTGACGTTCACCGGCGCCATCAGCACCACGCGTCTGCAAATCACCAACGCGTCGGGCACGCTCTACAACGTCAAGGACCCTCGCACGGGCAAATACCCGTACGTGTCGAGTCTCATCGGCGGAAGCCCGTACATGTACGGTTCGGGCATCGGGCGCAACGTCAAGCCCACCACCGAAGGGGTCAACGACCCGGCGCTCGCACCTGTAAGCAACAATGTCATCCTCAGCGGCGAGTATGGTTCGCTTCTCATCGAGCCCAACTGGGTGCTCGTACCCAACGAAACGCTCGTGTTCAACGGCGATTGGACCGATGTGAACGCGGGCGAGGATAGCCCCGTGCTCATCCTCAACATCGCCGTCCACGTGTGGGAGTTCCCCGTCATGGGCAACGCGGACAAAGCCGTCCGGGAGGTGATTTGACCATGTGGCCCCGATTCCAGCTCACACCCGAGGAAGCGGTCTATTCGACCAAGTACGAGGACCCGCGCAGCAATAAGCAGCGCGTGCTTCGGCGCATGTACACGTCCGAGCTGAACATCAGCAACACGCTACGCATCGACGCCATCATGTTTCAGATTTCCCGGCGGTGCCGCGTGTTCGGTCTCACGGCGGCCGGGGACCTGGACCACTTCTTGGTGGAACTCATCGACAGCACGGGCGAGCAATACACCGCAGGGCCCGTCAACCTCACGAACCTTCTGGGTGGGTGGGCGCCGGACCCCAACAGCGAGGAAGGCATTTCCTGGGCGACAGACACGGTCAACGGCCCTGTGCTGGCGACCGTGCGCGACAACGGGCCCTTCATTCAAGAGCCCAACATCGTGCTTGCGCCCAACCAGTCGCTCAACATCAACGTGACCCCCGCGGACCCCGTCGATGAAGAGTTTTCGTTTCGCGTGGAAATCACGTTGCACGTGTACGAGTTCCCGGGGATGCCCGGCTCGCCCCTGTAACGGGGGCTTTCATGGATACCCGTCTCAAATGGGCCCTGGGGGCCCTTGGAGCCATCATGGTCGTGCGTGCACTCAACCGGTCGGGCATCGTTTCCGGGGGCAAGTCGCCCACCCGGGGACAGTCCTACCTGTTCGAGCGCTCGCCGACCCACCTTCACCGGGGCATCGACATATCGGCGCCTGCGGGCAGTCCCATCTACGCCGCGGGACCGGGCAGGGTGGCCGCCGTGTGGCCTGACGGCCGCGTGAGTGGCTACGGCAACGCGGTGGTGCTCCAACACCCGGACGGGACGCAAACCCTGTATGCGCACATGCAGGGCTTTGCGGCCGGCTTGGCGGTGGGCCAGCAGGTCAACCACTTGCAGCTCATCGGCTTTGTGGGCACCACCCAGCTCCCACGGCCGCCGATGACCAGTAAGCCGCACTTACACTTTGAAGCGCACGCGGCCCATGATTTGCGCATCAACGAAACCAACCCCCAGCGGTTCGAGCCCATCGCCTACTTGCAGGCCCGCAACCTCACGGTGACCGCATGAAAGCCAAGGAAGCCTTTACCCTGGTGTTCCAGGTCATCGTCACGGCGGCCGCCCTGAAAGCCGCGCTTACCACCCTAAGCCGGCCCATGGGTGGCAAGCCGCACCAACCCGCCAGCGCGCGCCTGGGGCGGTTTGGGTCCATGACCGTGGAAGGGTATGATGAGGATGACCTGGATGGGCTCGAATACGAGGATTTGCTCCAATGACCAAAGAGCTACAGCCGTTTTCTAGTTTCCAGGCCATCAACGTGCCTGCGGGTCAAGAAACCAACTTGAAGCTGTCGGGGGGTGAAAGCATCCCTTACATCTACTCGCTTGGGGTCAACTCATCCATCCCGTACATCCGGCTCATCGGTGGCCAGTCCTCGCAAAAGCTGTTTTCCTGGAATGAGGAAATTGTGGTGCCCCCGGGTCAGTTCGTGACCGTGGCCAACGCGAGCTTCCATCCCGGGGACATCTTCATGCAGTCGGGCGTTGACCCGTCCGCCAAGCCCCAGCGTGTCACCGTGCCTTTCACCATGAGCGAAGTGGTGGTGCCGGGCGAAAGCAACTACCTCGCGCCCAGTACGCCGCTCGACACCCGGCGAGCCCGGCGCGCGTACGTGACAGGCTTTGCCGATGTGCTCAACCTGTTGCCAAGCTATGCCTTCATCGCCATCGGGATTTCCAAGGGGCGCTCACACGCCACCAACCCGGCAATGAGCTATGAAGGTGGCCAGCCCCGCGCCCGGTACACGAGCCAAATCGATGTGCCTCCCAACACCCAGCCGGGCTTGCTGCCCCTGGGTGACATGGCGCTACCCACCGACACCATCCATGCGTTGCTCGATATGGCCACCTTCGCCTGGTATGACACGCAAACCGAGTCCCAATCCGGCGCGTTCCACTACGTGCTCGAATACCTGTAAGGAGCACTGACATGAAGCCCAAAGGACACAAGCGTGGTTGTCGGTGTGTGGTCTGTAGCCCGGCCACGCGCAAGCGCGTCCAGCGTCGCAACCACGGCTACGAAAACCAGGCCGCGGCCCTGACCCTTCACGACCGGGCGGCCGAAAACCCGCGCCGCAAGCGTCGCAAGAACTCAACGATTCCCCTGGGTGGTCAGAAGACCACGCGCGGGCGAAACGCCGAGCTGGAACTCAACCGGTTCCATCGCCGAAACCCCGGCGACTACGACAAAGCCCACGACTTGGAGCTGTACATCAAGAACACCGGGGGCGAGCTGCAAGACCGTATCCGGGCGCTTCGCACCATGCTTGTCCGCAAGTACAAGCGCGGCACCTACGACCGGGACCATGCGGTGCGTGCCTGGAACTACATCGCCGACGATGGCGCGCGGATGTACACGCGCGAGTTCCGCACCGGGGGCCGTACGTCCTTTGGGATGTTCAATGCCGAAACACGGCGCTTGACCGCGCAAGCGCTGGCGGCGGACTTCACGGTGGGGCTCGAACTGGGCGAATGGGACTATCTCTATCCGCCCAAGACCAATCCCCGGCGCCGTCGCAACACGTCCATCCGCATCGCGGGCAACCCCACGTCTCACTACCCACGCACCACGCGCGGGCCCAAGGGAAACGTGCGTTGGTACATCCTCGATTTGAAGGATGGCCGCGGCAACCTGATTTCCTCGCGTTACCGCAAGTGCGCTCACAGCAAGTGTGCGACCGAAGCCGCGGGCCTGGTTGACCGCAAGGTCGGCAAGAAGATGGTTCGCAAGGTAGAGCTATCCGGGCCCTACTCACGGAAGCCCAACGCCAAGACCACCCGTAAGTAGGACTAACACCCCATGAGTAGAGCACGCCAAGAATACGAGTTTTGGTTACGCACAAGCACGGACGGCTTGCGTGACTACACTCACCCCGACAACGAAGCCAGCGGCGCCACGTGCGACCCCTTGGGGCACATCATGGTGTCACCCGCAGGCCTTGCGGGATTGGACGTGCCCGCCAACTCGGCTACGGCCGTCGCCGGTCGCCGTGACTGGGTGGGAAGCGCGCCCCAGTATGACAACCTGGGGCTCGTACAGACCGCCAGGGTGCTGCAACGCCCCAACGCGTTCACCAACAGCGGCGGGGTCATATGGTGCATTCGGATGTTTGGCTATGCCGAAGCCGCCGGGTGGGTCCAGCTCATCCTCAAGAACGAAGCGGGCGGCGCCAACCCGCCTGTGCTGGGTGACGTGCCCGAGGTCACCATCTCAGTGGGCGCCGCGCAAAACTTCGTGTTCGGCAACTGGCCGCTCACCGTCCTGACGGGCGGCGCGATTCCGGACCTGGCCACCTACATCGCGTTTTCCACCACGGGACCCACGTACACCCCGGGCGGCGCGAACCTGTGGTTTGCCTACCTGGGGGCGCTGTGAGCTGGTCAACGCAGGGTGGCTTTGGCAACGGGCCCATCGTCACGCCCGGGTCGCAAGACACGGTCTTTGACCCCAACGCGTTCCACTCCAACGTGGCGGGCGAGTACAACGGGCTCACGCTCGCCACGCTCGCCAACCTGGACGTGCTTTCCATCGAGGATGCGAGCGCCGGTTTCGCCAAGCGCAAAATCACGGGCTCCCAAATCCTCGCGCCCCAAGGCTATACCTACGGGCTCGCCACCAACTGGCTCACGGGTACCACAGTCAACATCGAAGCGGGCGCTGCCAAGAACATCGCCAACACGTTCTACATGCCGCTGGCCGCCACCACGGTCATCAACTTCGGCGTCAATGGCGCTGGGGGCTTGGACACGGGGAGCCTTACGGCCAACAACTGGTATTACGGTTGGCTCATCGGGGACAGCACCGAAAACAACGCGCCCACGGTCATCGGCTCACTCGCCAGCACGTTCGCGGGCCTGTCGCCGAACCTGCCCGCGGGCTATGACCGCGGCCGGCGCGTGAGCGTGTACCGGGCCGTGTCGGGTCCCGTGCTTCGCGAGTTCAAACAGCTGGGCCGCGAAAGCGGGCAACGCCGCTACGCATGGAACAACATTCAATACGCGACCACCCAAGTCCTTTCTAGCTATTCCACCGTCGCGTGGACCACGCTCAACTGTGCGAGCTTCATCCCGCCCACGTCGCAAGTCGGGCACTTCAACTTCCGTGGTGAGTCGACCAGTGGCGTTGATAGCAACTGCTACTTCCGGCCCGTGGGCGCGAGCGTAAGCACGTTCGTGATTCAGCAAGGCGAGCTGTACGGCGAGGACTCGGGTTTCTTCACGATGGAAGTCAACAGCTCACAACAAATCGATGCCGCTGTGGGCTCGACTTTCAGTGACTTGGATGTGGCCGTGTGCGGATTCGATGACCTACTCACCCAGTAAGGACCACTGACATGCCTAACGCCGTTTTGGAAACCAACACCGGAGTGAGCTACGTTCGTCGATGGGGAGACACGGATTTCACCGTGGCAGGGCTCGCGGGCGATGAAATCCAGGTTGTGCTCAACGAAGGGCAGACCCCCGCGGCCGGCGAGCCCAACCGCCACTACACGGTCACCCTGGGTGTCTTCACGCTTCTTTCCGCACCGGACCAAGCCACCGCCGATGCAGACTACACCGCCCAGCGCAACGCCCAGCTCGCGGACGCCCAGGTGGTGGCCGCCGTCTTTCAGAACGTGGCCGACTTGCCCGTCCCGCCGCCCGTGGCGCGCGCATTCGTCGCCATCGTCAACGGGCCCGGCGGCCTGCCCGGGCTCGCGTTGTCGACCAACACCAACTACATCCTGTTTGCGGCCGATTCGAGTTTCCCATAGGGGCCCATGCTAGCCTCACCGGGTGGACCCCGATGAGGACGCCATCACCACCAAGCTGCGGGCCCTGCGGGCCGACAGCGACCGGCAAGCGGCCATGTCCAAGCCCCGGGTGGTGCGGGGCAAGGGCGGCGCCCGCTACTTCATCGACACATGCCCGCACTGTGGGGATGGGGCCTACCACCATCTAGACCCGTGCGAGGACACCCCCACACCCGCCCTGCGGCTTGAGCTGGCCTACTGCGAAGCCTGCGGGGTGGTCGAGCGCTGGCGGGTGCTTCCGGGCCTACCAGACGGGTCTACGCGGGCGCTGGGGCCCGACTTCGGGGCAGACCCCCCGCCCGTCCCGGGGGATTGAGCGGGACCGGGACGGGCAGGGGTTGGCGGACTGTCCTGCCAGCCCCACAGGGCCCGCGCTTCGCGGCCGGCTACGCGCGCACCCGGGGGCGCTCGCGAGCCTAGCACGGGGCGCTGGGGCGCGATGAGGACCAAACCGAAAACTGTTTGGTCACTACCCGTTTGGGGACACGGCGCACGCTGGCGAGGGGGACCCGAACCTGGAAAGTGCGCCGATTTGGCACGGTACGCGGTGGGGTCCCCGTTTGGGGGCGGGGTATTTATTACGTCATGGAGGGGCGCCGGGACGTGGCACCCTGTCACCCGGCGGGGTGACTCTATTTGGGGGAGTTTTTTAGTTGTTGGCGTTTTCGGGCCTAAACGGTAAGATGTGCTTACACCCCAACCCGAGGGAGCACGATGACCGATTCCGAACCGAAGCCCGCCCGCAAGAAGGGCATCACCGTGGTGGCAAAGGACCAAGCCGAGCCCGAGCCCAAGCCCAAGCCCAAGCGCACACGCAAGAAGGTGGTGAAGGCCAAGCCCAAGCCCAAGCCCAAGCCCAAGACCAAGGCCAAGGCCAAGCCCAAGCCCAAGAAGGCTCCCAAGCGTAAGCCCGCCCGCTCGCGGTCGCGCACAGATTGGGACTACGATTTCGGTGATGATGAAGTGCTCGCCGACTTCGCCGCGAACCTGGCCGAAGCCCGCATTGCGGCGGGCTATTCCCAGCGCTCGCTCGCGCCGGTCATCAACTACAGCCGGATTGCCATCGTCAACATGGAGGGGGGCAAGAACGGGGCGAGCCTTCCCACGTTGCTCCGGTTGTGTTCGGCCCTGAATGTCACCCCCAGCGACTTGCTACGTAAGCGGGGCTAACACCCCCACCAACTTGAAATGGAAAGGACCACTGACATGCCAAGAAAGCAAAACATCCTCCCAAGCGACCACTTCGAAAACATGATTTCCGCCACGGAGGAATACGGGGGCGCCTTGGTCGGGCTCACCGATGAACTGACCAAGGCCGATGGCGTGGACCTGGACCCGGTCACGCTACGTGAGTACGCATCCAGTCTCATCGCCGTGGCGCGCGACATGAACCAAACGGCCGTCATGCTCTTGTCGCACGCGCGGCGCACCGAAGTAGCGCGCCAGCTCGCCGCCATCCAGGGCGGTAAGAAGGACTGACATGGTGCGCGTTGGCGCATTGATTCGGGTCCCCGCATGCCACCTGTGCGGGGACCCGATTTTCGCGCAAGTGCCCGGCGACTGTGAGCGCTGCACTTGCCTATCCCCCCTGTGTGATTCGTGCTGGGAAGTGCCCGGCCGCTGTGTTTGTTTGTTTGATTGGAAAGGACCCTAGATATGAAAGCGATACTTACATTGTGCGTGCTGCTATCCGCTACATCGTGCACTGGCCCGAGCCCGGACCGCCCCACTGACCCGCCGCCGTACGATGGGGATGCACAGTTCATCTGTGACGTGCTCACGGCGTGCTTTGCGCTGGACCTGGGCGGGACGTGCGCCGCGGACATTGGAGCGACCACCACGGACGTGGATATCAGCACGTGCGCCGCGTGCCTGGATGCGGCCACGTGCGACACCATCGGCGAGCCCGGGACCGCTGGGGTGTGCGATGATGCGTGCTACGCCGCGTGGTTCGGGGGCGCGTCATGACCGCGGATAGGGGGGACAAGCCCGCACCCGAGCGGCCCGTGAGCCAGCGTGTGCGGCGTAGCCGGCGCCCCACCGTGTGCTTTGACCCGGGCACGCTCACGCGCCTGACATGCGAGTCCGAGGGTTGCAAGACCATCGGGAAAGTGGCGGGCGCGCGCGTGCACTGGCCAGGGCGCTCGCTCAACATGTGCGTGGGGTGCGCCGTACGCGCAACCAACGTAGCCACACACATGGGCTTCACGCTCACGTGTGAGCCGCTTGTCCCGAATCCGCAACCGCCGTGTCAGGGGTGCGGCTCGGAAGTCATCGACTGCGGGCCGGCCCTGTGGTTGCAGGGTAAGAAGTGCTGCCCCGACTGCACCCACGGAATCGACGGGCCCAATGAGGAATACGAACCGGAGCTAGAGCGGTGAGCCAATGGGACGCCGAAGAGACGGCCATTCTAGAGCACGTCTACCTGGGCAAGAACCACGTGGGGATTGTGTTCTACTACGCGAGCCACTGTGAAGCGGTGCCGGATGACCCTGAAAGCATCACTTACGGGTTCATGAGCCCGGGCGATGCCGCGTATTGGATGCGGCTTCGCATCGCGAGCGTGGACGCGGCGAGCGTGTGGGCTGATAGACACTCGCTCGGACCCGTCATGTAGCTCGGTAGCCCGTTCAATGGTACGATTTGGGGGCCGGCCCGGTGTGGGGTCGGCCCCCTTTGTCATGCGAAGCGACCCGCCCGCATCGCTTGCGCCGCCCCGGTCCCGTGGGGAGCGTAACGTCAACTTCATCGGGCATAGCATCGTGAACGGGTGCGCGGTTGTGGCGCTCGCCGGGATGCACGTGTGGGGGTCGCTGTCGCCCGAGATGGCGGCCGGGGGCATCCTCGCGGTGTGTGGAGTGTGGGGTCTCAACGCGCGCAAGGGGCCCCCGTCCAGCTCGGCTGGGCTTGCGGCGGTGGCGGGGTGGCTTTCGACATGGCGCTAGACTGTAGGGAGGGCTTACATGTGGCTTGAAACGCTGTTGATTGTGGGGTTGGTCATCGTCGCGGTGGATTTGGTGGTGGACTTCATCCCCGCGTCATGGGATAGGCGTGAGCGGTAGGGGGTTTGCGCTCGGGTTCGCGCGCGGATACGTGTGGGCGCACGTTGTCGCGGTGATTGCAACCCTGTTAGACGCACTTACACCTGTTTTGTGT
>Ga0210086_1000356_pt1 | contig 27536 bp, 27 predicted proteins | sample China_Galinas_PW_3_FD_184867 | JGI IMG/M metagenome (GOLD analysis project Ga0210086, IMG submission 184867) | Wetland microbial communities from San Francisco Bay, California, USA, that impact long-term carbon sequestration - China_Galinas_PWB_D2... | ecosystem: Environmental > Aquatic > Marine...
ATTGAGCAGGGCAATAGTATTTGGATAAGCGATATTTGTATATTCGCTTAACAAAGCATATAGACCATCGATGCCAATAAGTGGGATACGCGTTGCAAAACTTAATCCATTTACTGATGCAAGCACTACACGTAGTGTGGTAAATGGACCGGGGCCTTGATTGACTGCAATGAAGGTGACTTGATCCAACGAGGTGTTGTTACGTTCCAATAGTTGTTGGACAAGCAAGATAAAATTTTTGCTGCCACTTATCTTTGGTTCATGTATGGTATCTATACACATATGAAGATCAAAAAGTGCTATTTCTATGGCTTCGTACGTATTCTGTATAGCTAAAAAAAGATTTGATGTTAATTCCGGTTTTTGCATTTTTGTTGTTGGTAGAAGATGCTAAATGAATCTGATTCTATTGTTTTTTCTTTTTTTACAATTATTTTGCCACAATTGAGGCACTTCCATCCTTCAAAGTTGAGAAAGTGATCAAAAAAAGCCTGCAGGACCATAAGGCCTCCGCATTTTTTACACTTCATCTCACTCTTTCCTTTTTTAATAACCGGCTTTTTATCTCGGTTATGATTTGCTTCGCATTACTCTCTCTCTTTTGTATGCTAACGCATAATAATAATTTTTGTCAATGACATAGCATAAAAGCCTTATTCTAATGGTTCTTTTTGAAATTCAAGGTGGTCTAAATAAGATCCCAATATAAGTGCCGCTGCAATGGCATGCGAAAAAAGCTTATCTTCTTTTGTTTTTGGCTTTTGGATACGAGCAGCTTGTTTGCTGGTCATTCGTTCATCCCACAATACCCATTCTACTATGCCAAATTGTTTTTCAAGTGCATGAAAAGCAGCCTTTATTTTTTTGGTTTGGTCGCTTTCAGTTCCTCGGAGTGTTTTGGGGTATCCAACAACCACTATGCTGATTGGTTCGGTGGCTATAATGGTGCGCAATTCGTTAATGAGTGTATTGCTAGCAACGCCTTTATAAGGGCGCGCAATCATGCGCAATGGGTCAGAAATAGCGATACCTGTCCAACGATCACCAATATCAAGTGCAAGTATTTTCATAGTTTTTCAATTTTAAAAAGGTAGAAGATATAAATAAGTTCAGTATACTAAAGAATGTTTTGTTGTAAAATGTATCTATTTTTTAGCACAAAGGAGTAATTGTGAATATATTGGATATTCTATACATAAAGAACTGGCTTCTTGGTTGGCCATTAATTTTTTATGTGGTGAGTATTAGCATTGCATGTACAATTGCTTTACGTTTTGTGCAAATTCGCTATTTCTGGACTGCTCTCAAAAATTTATTTGCTCCGGCAGAAACGGCTCAAGCCGGTGACATGACACCGGTGCAGGCATTTGTAAATGCGCTTAGTGCAAGTATTGGTAATGGTGCAATTGCCGGTGTTGCTGCGGCGGTATATACCGGTGGGCCGGGTGCAATTTTTTGGGTGCTTGTATTTGGTATCGTATTAATGGCGATACGATTTGCAGAAGTCTTTTTAAGTACCCATTTTGGCAAACAAAGTTTGACGCGTACTGTATTGGGTGGCCCTATGCTCTATCTAAAACAGTTGCCATTCGGTAATGGCCTTGCCTACCTATATGCCATAAGTTGCTTCTTTTTTGGTTTAATGGGGGGTAATGCAGCTCAATCTAACTCTATTAGTTTAAGTTTATATGCCACATGGGGTATTTCTGTCTATATAACAGCAGTTATTACATCAGTTTTTTGTTTGTATATATTACTTGGTGGTGCGCAACGTATTGTGCGTGTTTCAGACAATATTGTACCGATTAAAGTAATTGTATTTTTTGTCTCATCTTTTGCCGTACTTGCATATAATTATGCATATATCTGGAGTGCATTACAGTTGATTGTTACTAGTGCATTAAATCCAAGTGCATTAGCCGGCGGTGCGTTTGGCTTTACTATACAAGAAGCAATGCGTTATGGTATGTCGCGCTCTATTTTTGCCACCGAGTCTGGCTTGGGAACTGCAGCAATTTTATTTGGTTTTACCGGCAGTGATCAACCAGTTAAAGATGGTCTCATGTCTATGATTAGTACGTTTGTGAGTGCATTGGTATGCTTCCTTGTTGGTTTATGTATCGTAGCAAGTGGTGTATGGAATTCTGGATTGGATAGTACGGCACTTACTATTGCATCGTTCGAAACATTATTTGGCCAATTTGGTGGTTGGATTGTGAGCTTTTTGTCTATTACCTTTGGTATCGGTGTATTGGTTACCTATGCCTATATCACACGTGCCGCATGGCTCGCAGTAACAAATGGCAGGTATCTAATTGTGTTTACTTTAAGTTATGTCGTTGCTACATTCTTGGGTGCAATCATGCCGGTGCAAATGTTGTGGGATGCTATAGATGTAGTTAATGCTCTCATGTTAATAATTAACTTAACAGGTATTGTCTATTTACTTCCGGTTGTTGTTAAAGGATTGCGCACATACAAGCAAGGATAGTGAGTATCTTTTCATGCAAGATCATATCACGATGCCGGCAACTTGGCCGGTGACATGTCATACAGATTACGTTGGGCGAGGGTCAACGTTTGTGGCGATCAGAGGTATGAGCCATGATGGCATAGTCTATATTTCAACAGCGATCAAAAATGGTGCCACTACGATTGTGTTAGCAGAAGGGGCAGCGGTGTCAGATGAGGTTGCGCAGTGTATGCGTGATGCTCGGGTAGCGGTGCATTATGTTCCCGATACGCGTAAAGCATTGGTAGAATTGAGTGCGCAAGCAGCTGGGTACCCGGCGCGGCAACTCAAAATAATTGGTATCACCGGCACTAAAGGTAAAACAACAACTACCTTTTTGTTAGCACATATTTTACAAGAAGCCGGAAAAAAAGTTGCATACATAAGCACCGTGCACAATAAAATTATGGATATTGTATTGCCCGCTTCGCTTACCACACCGCAGCCTGATTATTTACATCAATTTTTGCGTACATGTGTTAATAGCGGCGTTGAATATGTGATGATGGAGGTTGCCGCCCAAGCTCTTACACTGCATCGTGTGCATGATATTATGTTTGATGGGGTTGTATTCACAAACTTTGCCCATGAGCATTTAGAGTTTTATGCAACCATGGATGATTACTTTGACGCAAAATGTTTGATTTTCAAGCAGATTAAATTGCATACGCCGGTACTTATTAATGCTGACGATGCGGCATGTGCTCCCCTTATGCAACATAATTTTTTAGGATTTGGGTTTGAGCAACCTGCGGAAATACAAGGCACTATTATGTCATCAACTGTATGCACCATACAGGTGCATGATAATGTTTTTACCTGTCCATTATTAATGGGTAATTTTAATGCATACAATCTTTTGGCCGCAGTGGGCATGGCATTGCAACTTGACATTGATGCTCGGGTAATAAATACTGCATTGCAGAATTTTCCTGGTGTGCCGGGACGGATGCAACAATTTATTGTACCCAATGGTGCACGATTTATTATCGATTATGCACATAATCCGTCATCATACCAAGCAGTTTTGAGTATGTTGCGTTCGCAAACAGATGATCTAATGGTTATTTTTGGTGCAGGAGGCAAACGAGATAAACAAAAAAGACCAATCATGGGAGGTATAGCAGCAGATTTAGCAGATACTATTATTTTGACATCAGATAACCCACGCACAGAAGATCCATATGTAATTATGGATGATATTGCAGCCGGTATTCCGATTGATAAAAAATATAAAGTGGTACGTGAGGTTGATCGTGAAAAAGCAATTAAAATTGCATATCAACACTCACGTGCGGGCAGTGTTGTAGTGATCTTGGGTAAAGGCACTGATGAATATCAAATTATTGGTGAAATAAAAATACCATTTAGTGAAAAGCAGATAATTCAAGCATTATAGTAAAAGAAACACATGAAAAATTTATATTTTGTATTCGTATTGATGGTATGTAGTAGCAGATTGATTGGGATGGAGAATGCACAAGCAACGCAAGATGGCTTGCCCAAGATTGCGCAATCAAGAAAAATTAATGAATATCCGGAAACATATGTAGATGATGCGGATTGTACACGGACTATAATCATGGTCATTGCTAGTATAGGAATAATTGTTTATGTGTCAATATTGGATTTAATAAGTGATAACAAACAAGAGGATAAATTAGCATGAAAAAAAAGTTACTTTTTATGTGTTTAATTGCGGGTGGTTTAATAGGTCAGATAAGTAATGCAATGCAAGAGGGGCGTAGCCGCATTGCGCATATTCCTGTTAAAAATTCAGCATTTACAGTAGAATTAGTTCATCCAGAAGGCCCAGATAAAGTGATTCCTGATTCGCCTCGGCAAGAAGAAAGTGGTAGTGAAAGTGCATCAGGTGATTCAAATAGTTTTTCTTCAAAATCTTCTAGCTCAGGTGATGATTTAGAAGCTAAAAAAACTTCATTTGATCAACGGGAGCGTGACTTTGATAAAGAAATAAATTTGCTACAAAGTTTTGGTTATCTCGATTTAGCTAGGACAATCCAAAAACCAAGCAGTAGCGAAAATGTGAGTACAAGTGGCAGCAGGAGCGAATCAGAAGATTCGAGTGATTTTCCAAAGCTTGGAAGCAGAAAGTTTGCAGATAAGTCAGATAGCTCTACCAATATTTTAGCTGAACGTAACAAAGATTCATTTACATTACGTTGTTCCCTGTTTGATTTTTTAGAACAGCATCGTTACAAATTATATGTTGCTTTTTTTGCTGTTGTAGCACTTGCGATTAAAACAAACTGGGGTGGCACAATAGATGTAGATGGCCATACAGAATTATAACAGATGAAAAAATTGCCTGTGATTTGTGCAGTATCAGTTGGTTTAAGTATGGTGGCTATGGAGCAATTTTCAGCTTCATACCCTACTCTTGTGTTACGCAGATTAAGTTAGGCAAAGCACATGTTGCTAGTAGCATATGGAATTGCCAAAACAGGTACGATAGCACACTATCGATGTGCTTGGTGAGCAGGAAAGGTGCTTTAAATAAGTATGGTGGTTGGTATAACGCTCGGTATTACTATTTCCGCACTTGGCCACACAATTATGTATTACATTAATTGAATTATAGAAGGGTATCGAATGAAAAAATACATTATGTTACTAGCTCTTATGGCATTAAGTAGCACTATGTATGGCATGGAGCGATCAGGACAAGAGGAAGCTGCTCAAACTAAGAAAGAATTGGCAAAAGAATTCCCTATTCCACAGGAGCATGGCTATTTTTATGGATGCAACTGCAAACAGCTTATGCAAAAATTAGGGTTATATAATCCTGTAGTGGTAGGAAGTCTAGCTGTTGCTTATTTGGAATGTTATATCTATGTGCTTGGGCATATAGTATTTAGGCAAGATGGTGATTGTATTTAGGCAAGATGATGATTCTTTACAAATACAAAGCTAAACGGTAAGATTAAATTTTATTCAGTAAAAATAGTAGTTATTCTAAACAAACGGAGCATCCTATATGGAAATGTCGGTTATGAATTTTTCTCTCATTTTTGGAGGCGTAGCAGTATTTGGGTTAGCCATTGTTGCATTTTTAATGAATGCAATTCAGGGGGTACGTATAGATGATGAAAAGGCATCTCATATAGCAGAAGCAATTCGCTTAGGTTCAATGACCTTTCTGCGTGAAGAATATAAAATTATTGCTATTGTAGTATTGCTTGTTGCTGGATTAATAGGGTTTGTTGTGGGCAATATTCATGCGGCTTTTTTATTTTCAGCAGGTTCTTTTATATCTATGTTCATTGGCTTTGTTGGTATGCGTGCAGCTACTGCAGCAAATGTACGCACTACGCTCGCTGCTAAAAACAAAGGTGAATATGCAGCATTTATGATGTCATTCTTTGGTGGTGGCGTAATGGGTTTTGCTGTTGCAAGTTTTGGACTTCTTGGCCTTGGCGCAATATTTTATTTTTTTCATGATCGTCCTGACTTTGTATTGTTGCTTACCAGTTTTGGGCTTGGTGGCTCATTAGTCGCATTCTTTGCACGTATCGGCGGTGGTATTTATACCAAATCTGCTGATGTAGGTGCAGACTTAGTGGGCAAGGTAGAAGCCGGCATTCCGGAAGATGATCCACGTAACCCGGCAGTGATTGCAGATAACGTGGGTGATTGTGTAGGTGATACTGCCGGTATGGGTGCAGATATTTATGAATCATATGTAGGTGCAATTGTTGCGTCTACCATCCTGGCTGTAGATAGTTTTGGCGGTCAACTTGTCTATATAACATTACCGCTTATGCTTGCGGCTATTGGATTGGTAAGTTCACTTGTTGGTTTAATTTCTAATTTGCTTATTCAACTTGAACCGGCAACTATGTTGCGTAATGCTGGTTACATCGCAATTGGTATATTCTTGACGATTTCCTATTGGTATATGGGATATGCTGGGATGCCAATTAATCTATTTTATGCAGTGGTACTTGGGTGCTTTTCTGGTATTGCAATTGGCTTAATTACTGAACATTATACAGGTGGCAAGCCGGTTGAACAAGTTGCAGAAAGTTCAAAATCCGGATCGGCAACAAATATTATTTATGGCTTGTCTGTTGGTATGGAATCAACTGTGGCACCGGTTATTATTTTAGCAGGCATAGTATTGGTAGCATTTATGTTTACCGGTGGATTATTTGGCGTTTCGCTTGCAGCAGTATCTATGCTAGCAACCGTTGGTATTAGCATGACAGTAGATGCATATGGCCCTATCGCAGATAATGCAGGTGGTATTGCAGAAATGTCTGGTTTTGATCCATCAGTTCGTAAAATTACTGATAAACTTGATGCACTTGGTAATACAACAGCAGCAATGGGTAAAGGCTTTGCAATTGGCTCGGCATTACTTACGGCACTTGCAATGTTCTCTGCATATGCGCAAGAAGCACAAATCGCGGTACTTGATATTCTAAATCCATTTGTTATGGCCGGTATGTTTATTGGTGGAACGGTACCATTCTTAATTTCAGCTTTAACTATGCGTTCGGTAAGTAATGCCGCATTGCAAATGGTTCTTGAAGTACGCCGTCAATTTAAAGAAATTACTGGCTTACTTGAAGGTAAAGCAGAACCTGATTATGAACGTTGCATTGCAATTAGTACACGTGCATCATTGCGAGAAATGGTATTGCCCGGCATTATTACCGTATCATTGCCACCCGTTGTATTTTATGGGTTAGGTAAAGATGCATTAGGTGGTATGTTGGTAGGGGCTACGGTAGTTGGTGTATTGCTTGCACTTATGATGGCAAATAGTGGCGGAGCATGGGACAATGCAAAAAAATATATCGAAGCCGGTCATCTTGGTGGCAAAGGCTCAGAGGCGCATAAAGCAGCTGTTACCGGTGATATGGTAGGAGACCCTTTTAAAGATACGTCTGGACCAGCACTTAATATTTTAATTAAGTTAATGTCTGTAGTTTCATTATTACTGGTATTAATGTAAGTAACGCAAACAAAACAACTAAAAAGCCCCGCGAATCCGCGGGGCTTTTTAGTTGTTTTGATAAATATATATTACTTAATCGAGTAAATTGAGATCCTCATCTGTATGTATTTCGTAATATTTCATTAATGATGTGATACATAGGTCATAATTGCAAAAATAGCTAACTCTTGAGTAAGCTTTATTTTTTTTGGTATTATAAAATTGACTATATGAATTATTTGCAAGGAGGGATGTGATATGTATAATATTTTATATGGAATTAAAAAAATACACATTATGAATATAATTATAGCGTTCAGTATAACAAGTTGTGTGTATGCTGATGTGCTTAAACTTGGGATTGAATGTGTATCTTCGGCACTGTTGTGCGAGCTTGAATTTAAATTGGATGAGCCCATTACCTGTGGGCTCATCACCAATCATACTGGTAAAGACCAGGCTGGCCGTAGATCGGTAGATATTTTATTGCAGCAAGGGCTTCATATTTCTTATTTACTTGCGCCGGAGCATGGGTTTAATGGTGTGGTGGCTGCGGGTGTGGCGGTAACTGACACGGTTGACGAAAAAACCGGTATCAAAATTATGAGTTTATATAAACATGGTACATCACGAGAAATTAATACCGATATTATGGACAAGGTGGATCTCTTGTTATTCGATATGCAAGATGTTGGTATGCGCCACTACACCTACATTGCAACTATGTTATATGCTATGCAATCTGCAGCATTACATAATAAACCATTTGTTGTATTTGATCGTCCCAATCCGCTTGGACATCGCATAGAGGGGCCGGTTGTGCATGAAGTAATACCTGGTTCTATGATTGCTGCAGCACCTATCCCATTGCGCCATGGTATGACGGTTGGAGAATTAGCATACTTTTTTAATCGGTATGTATTGAGTAAGCCGGTGCATCTGCATGTAGTTAAAATGGAAAATTATACGCGCACGGCTGTTCCGGAAAAATTATTGCAGAATGTTTCGCCTAATATTCAATCTGCACGTTCATGTTATGGGTATAGTTTTTTGGGATTACTTGGTGAAGTGCGTCCATTTGATGTAGGAGTTGGCACTGATTATGCATTTGCACGCATAGGATTGCCTGCCCAATATCAGATTGCGCCGGTGGTATGGAAATCACTTCATGAGTTGCTTGCTTCTGCAGGTATTGATGCAGCATTGCATACTTATACACGTAGAAAACAGTTGTTTAATGGGGTAACGTTTAGCAAAATTGCTTCTATAGAAAAAGTTGCATCATTTGAATTGTTATTAGGTGTGCTTATGTTATTTAAAAAAGCAGGTGTGCCACTTAAATTTTCAGATTATTTTGACCGGGCAATTGGTACACACTTGGTGCAACAGTATATCAATGGGACCATAAGCCGTCTTGCATTAACTCAAGCCATTAATCACAGTATACAACAATTTCTTACACGGGCACAGGCGGTGTGCATATATTCCCCGTTGCCTATCGGTGCTACCATGCACTGATCCAATTAGATGCATAGCCTTCTGAGAGTAGTGCATAGTTGTACCAAAAAATGTTGGACTCCTTTGTATACATGTGTTGCAAGTGAGGCATGATTTTCTATATCTGCATCAAGGTCTATCTGGGTGCGGGTTTGTGGATACAGCTTATGTAAATTTGTTTGTACATCTTGTATAAAATTTTCGATACTGTGTACACCAATCATTTGCTGCACAGGCTTACCATTTTTAAAATAAATTAAAGTAGGGACTGCTACAATGCCATACTGTTCAGTTAGTTTATGCATTTGAGTAGTATCGACATCAATAAAGTTAATATGTGCATAGGCAGGGTCAGTGGCTAAATTATGCAATTTTGGTTTAATTTCCTGACATACTTGGCACCATTCTGCTGTAAATGCAACCAGACTTGGTTGTTTGTTAGTTACAACGATTTGTTGAAATGATTCAGGTTTAGTTGTATGTTCTAGCTTTGCGGTAAGCAGTGAGTTAGATATTATCATAGTAACTAAGATCTGTTTATATGACCGCATTATAATCCCTTTTTTTAAGTAACACTTCTCCTTTTTCCCTACATATACTGTACCACAATGTACTTATATACTGTCAATAATATAAATTGCTGTTAGATGTTTTATGTAAGTTTATTTTTGTGCTATTTTCTTATACTTATTTTCCTATTGCATGTGTGTCATAGAAATAGACCATGCTGTGCATCTCTTGAGCACATTATGAATGTCTAAAAAAATAATTCAACATGAATAATAATGCAAGATTATTATCAAGAAAATTTTAGAATATATGTTCATAAAAAAAATATAAAAAACTATTTGATTCCAACACATCAAATGGTTACAGTATATGTTACCATGACTGATCACCTTTTCATATTGTAACAATTAGTTGCGCAAAAAATGCGGTTTATTTTGCAAGGTGTATAAGAGCGCCAATGGGTATTTGCACCTCAAAACAGGTATATAAATTGAAAATTACACATAAAAAAAGTGAGTAATGGTGAATAAAAAGACCATGTAACTAAGCGAAAGGGATAATCATATGGAACGACAGCGTATAATGGCACAAGACAATATGACACATGTGTATGACAATGACTCACAAGTGGCGAGTATTTTCCAAAAGTATCTGAACTATACGGTTGTGCGCGCTGATGGTGTGCGTGAATTATTAAACATACAACGCATGCATGCGACCATTGCTTGGGCAGCGCGTGGATACGAAACACTTATTTCAATTGAGCGTATCTTGCAAGAAGCGTGTAAAACATTATTTGATGGTATTACTGATCGTCAAATTTCTGATGCGCTTATTCTTGCTACCAGCGCATTTATTGAGCGTGATCCGGCATATGGGTATGTTGCATCACGTTTGCTCTTTAAAAAGTTATATGCAGAGGCAACAGGGCAATCAACGGCACGTTCTGATGTAGATGCGGTATATCGTACCCATTTTGTACAAACCATACGTTCTGGTGTTGCAAATAAAACATTTGATGAACGTGTATTGCAGTTTGATCTTGAGCATCTTGCGCAGGCATTAGTGCCGGAGCGTGATACACTTTTTGACTACATGGGTTTGCATACCTTATATCAAAGATATCTGATAAAAAATGACAAGCGTCGTATCGAGTTGCCACAAGCATTTTGGATGCGTGTTGCAATTGGATTGGCAATAGAAGAGCAGGACAAAGAAAAATGGGCGATACAATTTTATAATCTTATGTCTCAGATGCGTTATGTGCCAAGTACGCCTACATTGTTCCATGCAGCATTAACACGACCACAATTAAGTTCATGCTTTTTGACAACGGTAGAAGATGATTTAGTTCATATCTTTAAATGCTATGGCGATAATGCGCAAATGGCAAAATGGTCGGGCGGTGTCGCAAATGATTGGACCAATATTCGTTCAACCGGTGCCATTGTAAAAGCAATTAGTGCAGAGAGTCAAGGGCTTATTCCATTTTTAAAAATAGCAAACGATGTAACGGCTGCGATTAACCGTAGTGGTAACCGTCGTGGTGCTTGTTGTATGTATTTAGAAACATGGCACATGGATATAGAAGATTTTATTGATTTGCGAAAGAACACCGGTGACGAACGCCGCCGTACACACGATATTAATACAGCAAATTGGATCCCGGATCTTTTTATGAAGCGTGTACAAGCTGATGTCGAATGGACCCTATTTTCTCCGCATGAAGTGCCTGAATTGCACCACCTTTATGGCAATGCGTTCGAAAAAAAGTATGAAGAATACGAGCGCATGGCAGAACGCGGTGAAATTGAGATGAGTAAAAAAATATCTGCAAAACAGCTTTGGCGTAAAATGCTTAGTAGGTTATTTGAGACAGGACACCCATGGATTACCTTCAAAGATCCATGCAATGTGCGTTCGCCACAAGATCATGCCGGTGTAGTACATTGCTCTAATTTATGCACAGAAATTACGCTTAACACTTCAGCAGAAGAAACAGCGGTATGCAATCTTGGTTCAATTAATTTGGGATGCCACGTAGTGGAAGGCGAGCTCAATGATCAGATGCTTGCCGACACGGTAACGTTGGCAATTCGTATGCTTGATAATGTAATTGACATTAACTTTTATCCAACTAAAGAAGCACGTAATGCAAATATGCGTCATCGTCCTATCGGGTTTGGACAAATGGGCTTTCAGGATGCATTGTATCAATTGGATGTTGCATTTGATGAACTGCGTGCATTAGATTTGGCAAATGAGATTCAGGAAAAGCTTGCGTACTATGCTATTTTTGCCTCCGCACAACTTGCGCATGAGCGTGGTGTATACGAATCGTACAAAGGTTCAAAATGGGACCGTGGTATTTTTCCGCAAGATACCATTGCATTGTTAGAAAAAGAACGTGGGCATGCAATTGTTGCATTGCCAAAAGGTAAACTTGATTGGGCGCCGGTGCGTGCATATGTAGCAGAATATGGTATTCGTAATTCTAATATTATGGCCATTGCGCCAACGGCCACTATATCAACCATAGCCGGATGCTTTCCATGTATTGAGCCTATTTACAAAAACATCTATGTTAAAGCTAACATGAGTGGTGAGTTTACCGTGGTAAATAAATATTTGCATGCTGATTTGCAAAAATTAGGCTTGTGGGATCAAGATATGCTTGATGAGCTTAAATATTTTGATGGGAGTGTGCAAAAGATTGAACGTATTCCACAACACATCAAAGATAAATATAAAGAAGCATTTGAACTTGATCCAATTTGGCTTATTAAGGTGACGGCAGCGCGTGGCCAATGGATTGATCAGAGCCAGTCTCACAATGTGTTTATGAAAGGCGTATCAGGTAAACAGTTGCATGATATTTATATGGCAGCGTGGGAACATGGATTAAAAACTACCTACTATCTGCGTACATTAGGTGCAAGTCAGATAGAAAAATCTACCTTAGATGCGAAAAAATTTGGCTTTACGCAAAAACGTACATATGATACTAGTGCAAATAACAATAATGCTGCAGAAGAAACAAAACAGGCATGTTCTATTTCTGCTGATCCGGAATGTGATGTATGTCAGTAATTTTTAGACAAAGGAATAAGACAATGGCAACAAAAGGAATTATCAACAATTCCACCGTAGATCCAAATAAAATTTTACCTATGCGTTATCTCTGGGCGCGGCAACATTACAAAGATGGCGTTGCAAATAACTGGGTGCCAGAAGAGGTTGCAATGCAAAATGATGTTGAGCAATGGCAATCATCAACGGTACTGTCTGATACGGAGCGCCGATTAATTTTATGGAACCTTGGTTTTTTTTCTACGGCAGAATCATTAACGGCAAACAACTTGGTACTGACGGTTTACAAATTTGTAACCAACCCGGAGTGCCGCCAATATTTGTTACGCCAATCGTTTGAAGAAGCAGTGCATACCGATACCTTTATATACTGTTGCGATTCATTAGGTTTAGATCCTGATGAAATTTATAACATGTATATGACGGTGCCATCGATTAAAGCAAAAGATGATTTTGTGATTGATCTGACCAAGTCTATTCTAGACCCAAATTTTACCACCGAAGGGTCGGAAAATATCCAGAAACTTTTGCATGATTTAGTTGGATTTTATGTGATTATGGAAGGTGTTTTTTTCTATGCCGGTTTTGCCATGATGCTTGCACTTAAACGCCAAGGTAAAATGGTGGGTATTGGTGAACAATTCGAGTTTATTATGCGTGATGAGAGCTTGCATCTTGCATTTGGCTGTGATTTAATCAACACCATTAAAGCAGAAAATCCGGCATGCTGGGATCAGAAATTCCAAGATGAATTGGTAGGCCTGATCAAACAATCGGTTGAGTTAGAAAAAGCTTACGCAAAAGATGCCTGCCCACAGGGGATGCTTGGCATTAATGCAGAGCAGTTCTGTGAATATGTAGAACATATCGCAGATCGCCGCCTTGAGCGTATTGATCTGCCTAAGGTATATGGCACCAAAAATCCGTTCCCATGGATGTCCCAATCTACTGATTTGTCTAAAGAGAAGAACTTCTTTGAAACCCGGGTAACCGAGTATCAAACGGCAGGCTCGCTCGACTGGGAATAAGTATAATACCTATTATCTAGGGGCCTACTTCAGGCCCCCTTTAATTCATATAGAAACGTCGTTACAGGTTCAGGCCCGATTTAGGGCTATTTTTTTAGTACAAATATAGGCTTTTTTTAGGGGGGCTTTTGCCATTATTAAGCGGCCATGCTACTATAGAATCAAGCTGAAATAAAGGAAAATATAGTTATTTCCTAGGTTGCAAAATTAAGAGTGAATATGAGGTATATGATGAAACGTATAAAATGGATGGTTATCTGTCTTGCGGTACTTACCGGCGGCATTGCTTGGGGTATGGAATTTAATCCTAATCAATTGAGCGATCAGGTTATTCGTCAGTTAGCTCAGAATTCTTATGTAGGGCAGAGCAATGACTTAAAAGATGATTTACTAAGAGCGCTAGCGGCTAATCCACTAAGCGTAATAAAGCATTTTGAAGAACAATGGCAATCATCTGCTTATATTGCTTTAGATGCTGAGTCACTTTCTACATATATCTATTACTTAAATCTGTACTTAAAAAATTCTGACCAATTAGAACAAGAATTGGAAAATAGATTTGGAATAAACGGTTATTTAAAATGTGTGGCGAGGCTGAATCAAGCAGCAATTCTCAACAATCTTACTTTTCCGCAATCCTTTGTTGATAAACTTACCCAAACTGATGATGCAAGTGAATTAACTAAGTGGGCTACTATATTTCAAGGTACTCGATACGAAGCTGTTCCAAAAGCTCGTTTGCAAAAATTGCAAGATGCTCGAAATCAAATGTTAGCAGCACGAGTGGGAGATAAGCAGAGCATGTATTGGGCCGGTATTGAAAGGCAAGTTAGAGAAGAATTCAGGAAACAAAACTACCAAGCGATTTTAGAATTATACAAAAATCATTTTACCGGTGATGCAATAGCATATGTACCTACTAGAGCAAAAGAAAATGTACTCAAATTTATTAACCTTGAAATACTTAAGCAATCTGCTGATCAAGCGGCACAAGAATTGGTGAATTTGATTGAAGATAAACAACCATCATCACCTGTTTCTGGTGCTATGGATGTAGAAGAAGAAGTTAATTGGGAGGAGGTGGCAAGTAATGGCGGGTTTGCAAACTTATCGGCAGCACTTAATAATCCGCAGATGCTTCAAAGATTACAAGAGATGGGTTGCCCACAAGCACAAAATTATGTACCGGCAATATCAAGTGACCATTTTAATTCCTTCAGGATTGAAGATTATTCAGATTCATCTGATGATGCACAATTTGATGCCGGACCAAATAAAGGCAAAGGGCCAGATAAAAAACGCCGTGCAGATACGCCGCCGGCGGGTCAACCGGAATTAAAAAGACGTAAGTCTGATGCAGCAGTATCACCGGGTAGCTCAGTGAGTGGATCTGATATTGGTGCGGGTGTAGCAGCAGGTGGCGGATTGTTGTTTACTCTGCAAGAAAATCCGGTATTGGTTGCTCTTGGTGTAGCATGTATAGCATATGCATGTTATTGGGCGTACAACAAATATGCAGGTTCATCTGACCAACAACAAAAAGATAACACCCAAGAAGATTTAAAAAATAAGCACGCATAAAAACGTGTATTAAATGTGGCCATAACTGCGTTGGCTATGGCAAACAAGTGTGGTTTGAGTATAAACGATGTTTTATAATGGAGGATATTCTTATGAAGAAACATCTTATTTTAGCGACAGCTGTTGTATTATCAGCTGGTAGCATGCAAGGTATGAGCGCTCCTGCAGCAGCAGAACCTACTATGTGGGAATCTGCTAAAGCTAGAGTTGGATCTGCATTGAATACAGCTACTTTTGCAGTAAAATCTGCAGGTGGGTCAGTATCAGCGACAGCTGATGCATGGTACCAAAACCCTCGTGGCCAATGGGAAAAAAGTTCTAATTGGACCAAAGGTGGTATCGTTGCAGCTCCTGTAGCGTTAGTTGCAGCGGGTGCATACTATGTGTACAACACATACTTTGCAACTTCTGAAGAAGCTAACAAAACAGCAGCAGTTTCTGCTGATGCAGTAACTACTCCTGCAGTTGTTGATGCTACTCCGGTAGTAGAAACAAAAAAATCTGCTAAAAAAGCAGTAGTTAAAGCAGCTCCGCGTAAAGCAGCTCCAGCACGTCGTGGTTGCCGTAACGGCCGTTGCCATCGCAGATAACTAATTATTAGTTAAGCAAAAAAAGCCGCTCACATTTGTGGGCGGCTTTTTTTGTATTCTTGTTTCTCTGTGTGTAGAAGCGGTATACTCAAAGTAAGGGCTTATGCTGTTGAAGAACAGTACAAGAAAGGGGGACGTTATGAAATCCAGATATTTATGTCTACTTATCTTTTGTTTCAGTATGCCGATGCATGCAATGGAGGAAGACATATTGGAGGCTACTTTATGGTTTATTCCGCATGTAAGTGAGGTGCTCCAAGAATTATCAGAGCAAAAACATGAACAGCAGGCAACATCTGGTAATGAACTGCAAGAGCAATCAGAAAACAATCCTAATATAGCGCCATGGATTTCTGATGAAGATAGGGTAGTATGGTCATTGTCATTGGGTGCAGTGCTTGTTTATATGTTGTGGCACCATACGTATTAATTTTTAACACTTGATTTTTTGACTACAGAATGTTTTTGTGTATATAAAGTATCTGCAAAAGGAGAATCATGAAGCATAGTCACATCTGTAGTTTGTTTCTTGTATTTTTACCGTGCTGTTTAATTGGAATGGGACGAGCAGATTCAAGTACGAGTAGCCAATCAATTTTGCATTCTGATAGTGAGCTATTAAATACGCAACGCAAGCAAGAAGAGCATACGCAGATTGCATCAGAGATGTTACGTGCAATTTTATTGTATATTGTTCCAAATGATCAGATCCAAGATGAGTTTATACGCTCACTTGCGCCTATGAAGCAAAAAATAATTGCATTAGAGCAAGCAGATGAAGATGGGTACAAAAAAATATGTACTGCAATTCGTGTTGAGCGTAAGGTAAAACGGGATAGTCAGCCATTAAAAATTCCAGAGCCATCTATACGAGCACTTGGTTTAGTGATGTATGCACAAATTTTGTACAGTCGCATAGAAGAGATGCAAACAGCCTTACATGTACAAACGCTTATGCAGGTGCAAACAGCAGGAATAGAGCAAAAATATACTACGTTGAATAGTAGTAGGCGACATGATGACAAGAAGAAACGTAAGCATGGTGAAAAAAAACGTTCTAAAACCTCAGACAAATCTGAAAAAAGGAAACGTAAGTTATTTAGTTGAGTATCATTCCATGGTTGCATGATTAAAAAAAACATGTCATGTTAAAAAATCAAAAGGAGACATTCGTGTGTTACATTTATTTGAGCCTATATCTTCTCTTATCAATAATGCCTTTAATTGCTATGGAACATACAAAAGATGTCGTTATGGACCACTTGCCGGACCTTGATTTGGTTACGGTAGCTACTGATGAAGGTGATTCAATCACGAGGCGTCAACAAGTAACTACGCGTCAACTTATTATAGAAGCACTTTTAAAAGATAAAGCGGCAAAAAGAAAAACTGCGCAGCGGCAGCAGATGGCACAAGATATAGAACCACATTTATATGATGCATTAAAACTTGCTGCACCCGCAAAAGAAGATAAAGCTGCAAGCCTACGTGCAAAAATAAAACAGCTCGAAGATGAAGCAGCAGCACTAGAAGAAGAAAAACGTGCAGCAGCAATCCAAAAACGTCTTAAGCATATGTCTGGTGTTGATCAGCTAGATATAAATAAATTAGCAGGCTATGCATCGCAATATAAACAAGGCAGAGATGAACTATATGAACGAGAAATTTGTGATTCTGATAGACCGGTTGACCCAGATGTATTTAATGAGGTGTTGTATCAATGTGTTCTTGCGCGTTCAAAATCAGTGCCGCGCAGGCCGGACAAAAGAAAAAATGTGCAACAAAATAGAAAAATGCTTAATAAGTGGGTAAGCAGTATTGATCCAGAGATATTGCAAGAGCTTACCGGTGTGTATACTGAGGTAACTACAAATAGAGCAAGTAGAGGAGGATCAAGCCAGCGCGATCTTACTCCAAAACTTCTTGAGGCATTAACACGAATTGAAAAAGAAAAACAGATAAATCCAGACCAATTACAAAGCCTTATGGGACAACTGCAGACTGATAAATTAGCTTCACAAAATGCAACCGAGAGAAGAAATACATGGATTGCTGTGGCTGTAGCCGTGATAGGTATAATAGGTAATATTACTCAAGGTATTATACAAGCAACTAACGGTGGAACCACACCAACAAACACAACTGCATAGTTATACATTTAAAATAAAAGAGAGCATAGTTTTAAAACTATGCTCTCTTTTATTATCAAATATTTGCTAGAAAGTACTTGATAATAAGTTGCGTAATTCGCTTGCGCTTTTATATCCTTGTTCCCGTCTTACCTGTGCGCCATTTTTAAAGAATAACAAGGTGGGGATGCTTCGGATGCCATAACGACTAGAAATACTATTCAGTTGATCTACATCAACTTTTAAGAAGGTAACGGTGTCGATCTCTTGTGCCAGTTGGTCAATAACTGGGCCAAGACGTTTACATGGGCCACACCAAGAAGCATAAAAATCTACAAGCACATTGCCATTTGCAATCAGCTGGTCAAACTGTGCTGCAGAAGTTACATGCACCGCGCCTTGCAAGCGGGAACGTGTAGATGTTGTTGATTCAGCAGATTTTTCAGGTGCGGGTTTACATCCGGTGAATGAGGCGCTGCAGAGTAGTACAAGCGCCAATGATTTGTATGAGTTCATACAAACTCCTTTTGAATAAAAATGAATAATAGTTTTTTAAGATTAACAAACCATTATGTTACGTCAAATATACAATCTACATTTGCAACATTGCTATGAGCGCGATAAACTAGGTATACCTTTTAAATCTAGGCTTTTTAGGGGTTTGTAGGTGCGTATACACTATTATGTTTCATTATTTTTGTTAACAATTATTTTGGGGGCCCTGGTTTTTCTATTTAAACAGCAGGTTGTCCGTACGTCAGATGCTAAATTAGTCGTGGTTTGCACTACTGGTATGATTACCGATATGGTATGCAAAATAGGTGGTGATCTTATAACCGTGCATGGTTTGATGGGGCCCGGCATAGATCCGCATTTGTATCGTGCAACTGAAGGAGATATGTATAAATTGATGACTGCCGATATTATTTTTTACAATGGATTGCATCTTGAAGGTAAAATGGCAGACATCTTTAAGCAGATGAATAAATATATTAAAACAACAGCCGTTGCAGATGCATTAGATCCTTCTCAATTAATAACATCACCGGATATGCCGGGTATTTATGATCCTCACATTTGGTTTGATGTGCAGTTATGGATGCAAGTTGTGCAGCTTATGAGTGATACTTTATGTACAGTTGATACAGATGAAGTGCATCGTATTAATTATAAACAACGTACTGCTACTTTGTTGCATGAGCTTGCTATGTTACATACCTATGTGCAAAGTCGCGTTGCAGAAATACCGGATTTTCAAAGAATATTAGTGACTGCACATGATGCATTCAGTTATTTTGGGAAGGCATATGGCATGCGGGTAGTTGGCTTGCAAGGTATTAGTACCGATGCAGATATAAGTGCCAAAGATGTACAAGATTTGGTTGATATTATTGTGGCAAATCACATCCCAGCAATTTTTGTAGAATCTTCAATTACGCATCGAGTATTACAAGCGGTGCATGATGCAGTAGCAGCACGCGGACGGGATGTAATTCTTGGTGAAGAATTATTTTCGGATGCTTTAGGTAACCCTGATACACAAGTAGGGAGTTATATTGGTATGGTACGGCATAATGTTGATACCATTGTGCATGCATTGCAAGGAAGGACATGATGGAATCGCATGCATTGGAAATTAAAAATCTTACTGTTGCATATCATGATATACCAGTCTTATGGCATATCAGTGCAACGATACCGCGTGGTGTGCTTCTTGCTATTGTAGGTCCTAATGGCGCGGGTAAAACGACATTGCTTAAATCTATACTGGGGCTTATTAAGCCGATTGCAGGAACTATTTCTTTGTGTGGTGGTACCTATAAACAACAGCGCAATAAAATTGCATACATTCCTCAGCGTGCAAGCGTTGATTGGGATTTCCCAGCGACGGTTTTTGATGTGGTGTTAATGGGTCGGTATCGACATATTGGTTGGTTTAAGCGCCCATCACAAATTGATTATGACGAAGTATATATCGCACTTGCACAGGTTGGTATGCATGCATATGTAGATCGTCATATCAGTCAGTTATCCGGTGGGCAACAACAACGAGTCTTTTTAGCGCGTGCATTGGTGCAGCATGCTGATCTTTATATTTTAGACGAACCCTTTGTAGGTATTGATATTGCAACAGAACGTGCGATGATACAGGTGCTCAAACAACTGCGTGTACTGGGTAAAACGATTGTAGTGGTACATCATGATTTGCAAACATTACATGAATATTTTGATTGGATGTGGTTGATTAATAAGCGTTCGATTGTGTGTGGGCCAATTGTGGATGTATTGCGGCATGAGTATATTCAAGCTGCATATGGTAATGCAAATTTATGTATACGGTATCCTCATGATCTATAACTATACCTTACTTATTATTTTTGCCGGCACAACTATTATGGGTATTACTGCCGGCTTGCTTGGTACCTTTGTATTATTGCGTCAGCAAAGTTTACTTGGGGATGCAATTTCTCATGCAGCACTTCCTGGTATGGCACTTGGCATGTTGATAACACATAGTAAAAATCCACTTTTGCTTATGGCAGGCGGTGCGATTTCCGGTGGTATTGGTACCTTACTTTTGTATCTAATTGTGTATAAAACCACCCTAAAAAAAGATGCAGCACTTGGTATAGTACTTTCAGTCTTTTTTGGTTTTGGGTTGGTACTTATGACGCGTATGCAAAAAATGTCGATTGCTCATCAAGCTGTGTTGAATAAATTTTTGTTTGGTAATATTGCAACATTATTACTCAGTGATCTGTATGCGATGGCTGCTCTGGGCGGCATAGTGATTATACTTGTGCTTGTATGCTGGAAAGAATTTACCTTATGTATGTTTGATCGGTCATATGCACATGCATTAGGGTATCGCGTTAACTGGTTAGATGCATTACTTACATTGCTTATTGTGCTGACCATTGTTATTGGTTTGCAGACTATTGGTGTTATTTTAATGAGTTCTATGCTTATTGCGCCGGCTGCTGCCGCACGGCAATGGACGCGGCACTTGGTGCCTATGGCGTTATTGGCAATTTGTTTTGCCGTGTGTGCGGGTATCTCCGGTGCATATGCAAGTAGCTATATGGCTCAGTTGCCAACTGGTCCCACCATAGTTGTAGTATTGAGTTTATTCGTATTAATTTCTCTTGTGTGTGCGCCACGCAGAGATGCAGCACGCATATAATAGTAGGATGAATGGTGAAAAAGATACCTATTATATTGTTAGTTTACCTACCTATGGCACATGGTATGGCATTGCGGCAAGCAGTACGGCCTTTATCAAAACAATTGTTGATTTGGCGATCAAGGCGAACTATACATAACAAACCGGCATTAGCGCCTTTGGTAGTACTGAATGAGCCAAGACATACTGACTTGAATGCACAGCTATGCAATGTGCTGAGTGCATCACACATTAACTTTATTCGAGCAATTAAGCTGGTGGCTCAAGGGGCTCATCCAAAAGTAACGAGTGTGCGTGGCATTAATATTGTGCAACATTTAGTAGGGCGCCCAAATTATAATGAAAACACCATAAAGATTATTGAGAAATATCCGTCAATTGTGCATACGCTATGTTTTACCGGATCTACGCCATTGCATAATGCAGTACGCACATTGAATATTGAAATGGTACAAACCCTTATTGCATCCGGTGTAGATGTGAATAAGCAAAATATCTATGGTTATGCACCATTGCATACGTTGGCTGACTATCATACAAAAAATTCGCCTGAATTGATTCGTGTATTGCATGTATTGATTAAGCATGGCGCTAACCCATTGCTATGTACCTATGATAAGCAAACAGCGGCAGAAATTACGCAAGAACGAAACAACATGGAATTGTACCGCATAATCAAAAGTATAGAAGTTATGTTTTATTCGACTAAATGATCCTAAAGGTTTGTATACGTATGATTATTTTGACATTACATATCATACTCATTGCATCACTTGCAGCTGTTGCATGTGCACTGCCGGGAATTTTTTTAGTGTTACGTGGGGTTGCATTAATGAGTGATGCAATCAGTCATGCTATTTTGCCGGGCATTGCAATTATGTTTTTGTTAGTACAGAAACTTGAGTCACCTTGGCTTATTGTGGGCGCATCACTTGCTGGTTTATTGACGGTATTTTGCACCGAGCAATTAATTAATACGCAGCGTATAAAAAAGGATGCGGCGATTGGACTTGTGTTTCCATTATTCTTTTCGATTGGAGTTATTATTATCAGCCTCTATGCGCGTAATGTACACTTGGATACCGACATGGTTCTACTTGGTGAGTTGGCATTTGCACCATTCAATCGGTTGAAATTATTTGGTATGGATATGGGGCCTTATGCGCTTTGGAGCATGGGTGCAATTTTTATCATGAATGTGGTATTTGTTGTATTATGTTACAAAGAATTACAACTTATTACCTTTGATCATACGTTGGCACATTTATTTGGGTTTCAACCGACATTACTTTATTACAGTTTAATGACCGTCACGAGTATAACTGCTGTTGGGGCATTTGATGTGGTTGGCTCTATTGTAGCAGTAGCACTTATGATTACACCGGCAGCTACTGCATATTTATGTACGCATACACTCAAACCCATGGTGTTTTTAACGATATTGCTTGCTATGAGTGCTGCAATTGGTGGTTATGTATGCGCGCATCAGTTTGATGTTTCTATCGCTGGTTCTATTGCAAGTGTGAGTGGTTTGTTATTTATGTGTGCATTATTAGCTGCACCAGAAAAAGGGTTAATTGCCCGTATGTACTATGACTATGTGCATGCCAGTATACTTTCTCAAAAAATTTTGTGTACTTATCTTGCTCATGCACCACAGCATAACCACATAGATACTATTGCCCATCAATTAGGCTGGCAACGTACATGGGTGCAGTTTGTTGTACGTAATGCACGCCAGCGCAACATTATAACGGAGCAGGGTGGGTTTGTGTCATTAACAGATCAAGGCCATTCTCTACTTCAGCTATCAGCTGAACGTTGAAATTGATGCGATGATTTGTATCATTTGTATCAAACAATGTGATGGGAAATTCCGGTTTATAATTGATACCTTTTACAAATAATAATGTATCGAGGTGCTGCCCCGGTTCTATTACGATATGCTTGGTTAATGTTTTACGTCGCATATCTTGTTTGATTTGTGTATTGGTCCGTAGTGATTGTATGCCATTAATGGTAGTTGTAAGTGGCGTGTTGACCAAGAGCATGAATGGTACCGATGCGCAAAGTGCACCGCCGGCAATAGCTGCAGGAATAGACCAGGTGAACATACCAAGTGTGAGCAATGCAACACCACCAACAGCGGTGAGTGCAGTGACGCCGGCACCAATTGCTACCAAGCTAACCATACGTAGTACAGTATGATTTTGTATGCGATGAGCAACTTGGTAGTAGGGAGTAAGCTTAAGATTTACACTGTGCTTATTTAATTCCCATGTTATATCACTAGTGTTTTTTATAGAAATTTGAATTGGGTATATAGAGCTTGCATGTTTATGATGTACTAACCGAGAACCTCTGCTACCAAATAGTTGCATACAGTCTTGGCGATCATACTGTTTTGCATAGAGTTTGACCTTATCTTGCTCATCTTCATAGGTAATGTATGAGCTGAGCGAGCGGAGTGGCTTTTGTTTGTATGAGCGTAATTTTGCACAGCCAGGCATAAAAACTAGAATGGTAAGTATAACTGTAACGGTGAGTGATGGTTGTATGCGATATATCATAGTATCCCCCTAACACATTTAGTATCGCGTAATAAGGCTTTTTCGTCAATTGATCAACAAATAAATGATCCTCTTGCAGCTCGTGTCTAAAAATATTAAGATCACCTCTAGTATAATTAAACAAAGGAGCCATAATGCGTATTCTAACTATGATTCTAATCTTATTACTTTCACCATTAGCTCTTTCTGCTATGAAGCGTTCAGCGGCTCAGACCGGGCTTGATAAAGTACAATCAGAGGAGATTTCGTCGCAAGATGAACAAGGTGCGCATGCATCGAGCACTGCAATAATCAGGCAAGAAGCAACAATATTTTCTGGTGATATGTGGCTTGCAATTATTAAATTAAAAATTGCTGAACACGATGATTTATTCGAACAGGCATGTATGATTGGTAAATGGCGCCGGGTGAGTAAATTTTTTTATGAGTTATTAACGCCGGTGAACATGGCAAACATTGTACGTTTTTGCAATCCGCGTGATGAATTTATAGAAGATTCAGAAATATCTGAGGCATCACTTGCAGAATTAGAGGGGCTTAATTATGTGGAGAATTCATCAGATAATTCTGCAAACTACTTTTACTCATCAGATGAAGGTGAGCAATTTTCTGAAGATGAACCGGATGAAGAATTAAATAAATTTGATGAGGCGTTGTTTGAAGCAGTTACGGTTCCCGGTATGCATTGGGTTGAAGCTTTAGTGCTTGCAGGTGCAAATCCACAAGTAAAGCATCCGGATGATGGGCACACACCATTGCATATGGCAGTATTGTCTGGGCGTTCCTTTGCAGCGCGTGCATTATTGGAAAAAGCCAACGTACCGGTGGATCTGCATAATGAAGATGAAGAAACGTCATTGCATTGCGCGGCAAAAAAAGGAAAAGTAAACTGTGCACGCCTATTGTTGAGGCATAAAGCTGATGTTGAGTTGTCAGATGGTGAAGGGCAAATGGCATTACATGTAGCTGTATATAACCATAAAGGTAGAATCGTAGATCTTTTGCGCGAGCATGGCGTGTTAATTTATGCACGCAATCGTGATGGGCAAACAGCTGTGCATATAGCAGCTCAGGTTGGTGATGTAGATATTTTGCAAAAATTACTTGCAGGCAATCCGGTGGACCCAGAAGAACAGGTGCTTTTAATCGATGCACCCGATGATTATGGCAATACACCGTTGCATACTGCTGTGCAAGAAAACAAGAAAAAAGTAGTGCAAAAATTGCTAGAACTAGGTGCACAAAAAGAAATAGAAAATGAAGAAGGCATTACCCCATATCAGCTTGCAGAAGAAATGAGGTATAAGAATTGCATGAAGTTATTACAATAGAATGTACGATATAAAATAAATTGCCTATAATGTTTATAAGTTCACGCTTTTTGACCATTGCCCGGTTACGTTGTATGTTCATATATTATAACAGGTTATGACCGGAGATTTATGTAATGAAATCTAATCTTTCCTTTTCTTATGAGCATAGTCTTTTAACGCCGGATCAGATTGCGCAGGTACAACCGACGCTTGTTGCTGCAATGCAAGGTATCACACAAGCACAAGAGATGGGCTATAACACGCCCTATGCATCAGTTAATTTGCCGGCAGATATGCAGTTGCATGCACAGGTACATCGTTTGGTTGCACAAAAAAAGAAGCTTAATCCAAGGGTACTTGTCATTATTGGTATTGGTGGCTCTAACTTGGGTACGATGGCGGTACTCGAGGCATTGTATGGTACATTCTATAATGCACAGCAACCGGATACACAAGTCTATTTTGCAGACACAGTTGATACTGATTATATGTTGGACATCATGTTATTGGTGCAGCAGGAATTGCAAGAAGGTAATGAGGTGTTGCTGAACGTAGTGAGCAAGTCTGGCACTACTACAGAAACGATTGCAAATTTTGAACTCTTTTTATATCTGTTGCAAACATACAAAAAAGAAGCCTATCATGAATATGTGGTGGTAACTACCGATGAAGGTTCTAAGTTATGGCAGCTTGCACAAGAACATAACTTTACATGTCTTACTATTCCAGAGCAGGTTGGTGGAAGATATTCGGTATTCTCTGCGGTAGGTTTATTTCCGCTTGCGTTACTTGGCGTAGATATTGATGCATTGTGTGCAGGTGCACATGATATGTTGCCGCAACTTCTTGGTACCGACATCACAAAAAATATGGCTGCATTGAGTGCTGCATGGCTTGCTGTATGGTATGCACAAGATATATACATACATGATACGTTTGTATTCTCAGTTGATTTGCAAGCGATGGGCAAATGGTATCGCCAACTGTTAGCAGAAAGCATTGGCAAAACAGATGCAGCTGGCAAGCCAATTGGTATAGTGCCCACCGTATCAGTTGGCAGCACAGATTTACATTCAGTTGGTCAACTATATTTGGGTGGTCCGCGCAGTATATGTACCACATTTATTTCGGTGGGGCATAGTGAATCAGAAATTACGGTGCCAACATTGCCTATGCTTGAAACGCTAGTGCCACATTTACAAGGTATCACTTTGCCAACTATTATGCATGCAATTATGGAGGGTACACAATGCGCATATGCAAAACATAAGTTGCCATTTGTTTCTGTTGTGTTGCCGGAAAAATCAGCTTATTATATTGGGCAGTTGTTGCAGTTTAAAATGCTAGAGGTAATCTATCTTGGTGCATTGCTCCAAGTAAATCCATTTGACCAACCACATGTCGAATTGTACAAAAAAGAAACACGAAAGATCTTAGCTCATGAATGACAGTGCCTGTATTATAATTTTTGGCATTACCGGTGATTTGGCAAAACGCAAACTAATTCCTGCTCTTTATAATTTACTTGTTAAAAAACGAATTGCAGACATAGCAATAGTAGGTGCCGCATATGATGCGGTAGAACCGGCTTCAATTTTGCAGGCTGCACAAGAACATATTAAAGGTCCAATTGACCAAGAGATATGGCAACAATTGCATGATTTTCTTTATTATCAACAACTTAACTTTAAACATGCAGATGAATATGCGCAGTTTGCATCACTTATTAACACGGTAGAAAAAAAGCATAAACTATCTGGCAATCGCTTGGTATATCTTGCTGCTGCAGCAAATTTTTTTTGTGATATTACGGAATATATCGGTGCATCCGGTATTGCTAAACGTGCGCAAAAGAACAAACCATGGCAACGAATTGTGTACGAAAAACCATTTGGATGGGATCTACAATCTGCACATGATATTAACATGTGCATTAAAAAATGGTTTGAAGAACACCAAATTTATCGCGTTGATCATTATTTGACCAAGGAGTTGGTGAGTAATATATCATTGTTGCGTTTTACCAACTGTGTATTTGAACCGCTTTGGAACAATCGATATCTTGATCATGTACAAATTATCTTGAGTGAGTCGAGTGGTATTGGCAATCGCGGTGCCTATTATGACCATTTTGGTGCACTGCGTGATGTGGTGCAAAATCATATGCTCGAGTTGCTTGCCTTAATTGCTATGGAGGCACCGGAAAAATTAAGTGGTGAATGTGTGCAAATAGAACGTGCAAAGGTGCTTGCCAAAACAAAAGTTATAGATGGTATTTTGGGGCAATATGATGGATACACAAAAGAACCGCACGTGCGTCCTGATTCTGGCACTGAGACATTTGCTATGCTGTATTTAACGGTTAATAATCCACGCTGGGCCGGTGTGCCATTTTATTTAAAAACCGGCAAATGCTTAGATAAATATGAGGTTATTATTCATCTCAAGTTTAAACAAGTTGATTGTTTGCTTACCAAAAATTGCCCGTCAAATGCAAATTGGTTAACTATTCGTGTAGCACCGGATGCTTCATTTATTTTAACACTCAATGCAAAAAAACCGGGACGTA
>Ga0210086_1000357_pt1 | contig 27524 bp, 8 predicted proteins | sample China_Galinas_PW_3_FD_184867 | JGI IMG/M metagenome (GOLD analysis project Ga0210086, IMG submission 184867) | Wetland microbial communities from San Francisco Bay, California, USA, that impact long-term carbon sequestration - China_Galinas_PWB_D2... | ecosystem: Environmental > Aquatic > Marine...
GGCACCGGCCGCAGCGCTCCGTCGACCACGTGGACGGTGGTGCGGGCGATGGGCCGGCCGATGGGGATCGCGCCGGCCGCGGCGTCGGCCGCGGAGACCCGGTGGCAGCAGGTGAAGGTGGTGTTCTCGGTCGGCCCGTAGCCGTTGATCAATCGGACACCCGAGCGGGTTCCCGACGAGGTGCCCGGCGAGGTGCCAGGTACTTGGTGGTGGCTGCCCGGCGAGGTGCCAGAGAGTTGGTGGAGCACCCGGCGGCAGGCCTCCGGGGCCAGCACGTCGCCGCCGGCCAGGAGCTGGCGGACGCCCGCGAGATCGGCCGCGCCGGCCGGATCGCCCAGCGCCGCGTCCACCACCTGGTGGAACAGTCCGGCGGTCAGCCAGAGCGTGGTCACCCGCTGGGCCGCCACCAGGGTGGTGAGGGCCTCCGTCGACAGCGGTCCGGCCGGCGCCACCACCAGCCGGCCGCCGTGGAGGAGCGGCGCCCACAGCTCCAGCGTCGAAGCGTCGAAGGCGACCGGCGCGAGCTGGAGGAAGGTCTCCTCCGCTCCCAGGTCCGCGAACGCCGAGCCGCAGACCAGCCGGGTCACCGCCCGGTGGGGCACGGCGACCCCCTTCGGCCGCCCGGTGGAGCCGGAGGTGTAGACCACGTAGGCCAGGCTGTCCGGGTTCGAGCGCTCGGGGAGCGGGTCCTGCACGCCGCCCGGCGGGATCTCGAGCGACGCGACGGGCGCGAGCGATCCGGTGGCGGCCGGGAGCTCGCCGGGCTCCCACGGGCCGTCGACCGGAACGATCCGCGGCATCGGTCCCGCGACCGCCCCGGACCGGCCGAGGGCCGCGATCCGCTCCGCCCCGGCCCGGTCGGCGACGATCACCGGCGGCGCCAGGTCGCCCAGGACGAAGGCGAGGCGCTCGTCCGGGTAGGACGCGTCGAACGGCACGTAGGCCGCGCCGGCCCGGACGATGGCGAGGACACCGATCACCAGGTCGGCGGAGCGCTCCACCGCCAGGCCGACCGGCGCGTCCAGGCCGACCCCGGGGATCGCCAGCAGCCTCCGGGCCAGCCGCGCCGAGCGCCGGTCGAGCGCGCCGTAGGTGAGATGGAGGCCGCCCTCCCCCGGCGCCCCTACCTGGTGGAGGGCGATCGCCTCCGGCACCGCGGCGGCCCGGTCGCTGAACAGCTCGCCCAGCGGCGCGTCCGGCGCCGCGCCCGTGGTCGCCCCGGGCGGCCACTCGACGGTGAGCTGGTGGCGCTCGGCGTCCGAAAGCAGGGGCAGAGCGGCGAACGGGGTGGCGGGAGCGGCCGCGGCGGCGCCGGCCAGGGTGGCGAAGCAGCCGAGCCAGCGCTCGGCGGTAGCGGCGTCGAAGAGGTCGGCGGCCACCTCCACCGTGGCGACCAGCCCGTCCCGCTCCTCCCGCAGGTGGAGGGTGAGGTCGAACTTCGCGGTCGGATGGTCGGCGTAGACCTCGCTCCAGCCGAGGCCGGAGGGCAACCGGCGCTCGCCCTCGCTCTCGACCACCAGCATGACCTGCACCAGCGGATTGCGGGCCGGGTCGCGCTCGGGCCGGAGCGCCTCGACCAGCCGGTCGAAGGGCAGGTCCTGGTGGTCGAAGGCGAACAGGACCTCGCTCCGGGCACGCTCGAGCAGCCGGTCGAACGACGGCGCGCCGGCGAGGTCCGCCCGGAGCACCAGGGTGTTGACGAAGAAGCCGATCAGCCCCTCGATCTCCTCGCGCCCCCGGTTGGCCGCCGGGGCGCCGAGAGCGAGGTCGTCGCGGCCGGTGAGGCGGCCGAGCAGACCGGCGAACGCGGCGAACGCGACGGTGAAGAGGGTCGTGCCGCGCTGCCGGGCAAGGCCGCGGAGGGCGGGCCCGAGCGCTTCGGGCAACCGGCGCCGGAGGCGCCGGCCGGCGAAGCTCTGGACCGGCGGGCGGGGCCGGTCGGCGGGCAGCTCGAGGGCCGCCGGCAGGCCGTCCAGGTGGCCGCGCCAGCGCTCCAGCAGGGCGTCGAGCACCGGGCCGGCGAGCCAGGCGCGCTGCCAGGCGGCGAAGTCGGCGTACTGGATGGGGAGGGACGGCAGGGACGACGGCGCGGCACTCTCCCCCGGTGCCGCCGGCCCTCCGCTGAGCGCCGGGTAGAGGGCGCCCAGCTCCCGCGCCAGGACCCCGGTCGACCAGCCGTCGGAGACGACGTGGTGCATGGTGAGCGCCAGCCGGGCCTCCTCCGGGCTGCGGAGCACCAGCGCCCGGACCAGCGGCCCCGCCGCCAGGTCGAACGGCCGGGCCACCTCCTCGGCCGTGCGGCGGGCGAGCTCCCGCGCGGCCACCGCCTCCGGCAGGCCGGAGAGATCGGCCACCGGCAGCGGCAGGGAGAGGTGGGGCGCAAGCACCTGGAGCGGCCCGTCCGGACCCTCGGTGAAGGTGGTGCGGAGCGCCTCGTGGCGGGCCACGACCTGGCGCAGGCTCCGGGCCAAGGCCGCCAGGTCGGGCGCCTCCTCCAGGCGGTAGACCACCGGCAGGTTGTAGAGCGCCGTGCCCGCGCGGTAGCGGTCGAGGAACCAGAGCCGCTGCTGGGCCGCCGAGCAGGGGACGACCGTCGGCCCCTCGGACGCCGGCCGGCGGGGCAGCCGCCCGATCGGCGGCAGGATCTCGCGCGGCACGGTCTCGCCCGCGGCGACGCGGAGCCCGTCCACCGCCCGGGCCAGGCCCTCGACGGTCGGCGCCGCGAACAGGCGCGCCAGCGGCACCTCCACCCCGAACGCCCGGCGCACCCGGGAGAGCACCCGGGCGCCGAGCAGGGAGTGGCCGCCGAGGCGGAAGAAGTCGTCCCGCACGCCGATGGCGTCGACGCCGAGGAGCTCCTGCCAGATGCCGGCCAGGGCCTCCTCCACCGGCGTCCGCGGCGGCACCCGGTCGGCTCCCGCTCCCGTCGCGCCCCACGCGGCCGGTCCGGCCGGCTCAGGCAGGGCCCGGCGATCGATCTTGCCGCTCGGGGTCACCGGGAAGGCGTCGAGGACGGTGAAAACCGCCGGCACCATGGCGTCCGGCAGCCTCTCGGCGAGCGCCCGGCGCAGGCCCTCGGTCCAGGCCGTTGGCCTCTGCCCCGCCGTTCCGTCCCCGTCCACCGGCCGAGCCACCGGGTCGGCCCCCTTCTCAGCCAAAACGTAGGCGGCGAGCCGGCGGTCCGCCCCGTCGCCCCGGGGCACCACCACCGCGCCGGCGACGCCGGGCAGGGCGCGGAGCGCCGCCTCCACCTCGCCGAGCTCGACCCGCTGGCCACGGACCTTGACCTGGTGGTCGAGCCGGCCGAGGAACTCGATCCGCCCGTCGGGCAGGCGGCGCGCCAGGTCGCCGGTGCGGTAGAGCCGGCCGCCCCGCGGATCGCGGCCGAACGGGTCGGGCACGAAGCGCTCCGCCGTCAGCGCCGGCCGTCCGAGGTAGCCCCGGCCGACGGGCACGCCGCCGACCGCAAGCTCCCCCGGTTGGCCGAGGCCCACCGGGGCGGACCAGGGATCGGTCGGGTCCCGCGGGTCGAGCAGGTGGACGCTCACGTTGTCGAGCGCGCGCCCGATCGGCGCGGTCGGCCGGAGCGCCGCGGTCGGCCGGTTCGCCGTGGTTGGCCGGCTCGCCGCGGTTGACAAGCTCGCCGCGGCGCTCGGTGCCGGCGGCGGGCAGGCACCGAAGGTCACATCCACCGCCGCCTCGGCCGGGCCGTACCAGTTGAACAGCCCGGCGCCCGCGGGCAGTAGGTTCCTCGCCCGCTCGGCCAGGTCGCTCGGCAGCGCCTCGCCACCGAGGAAGAGGCGCCGCAGATTCCGGCAGGCCGCGCGGCCCCGGCGGTCGCCCCGCCGGTCCGACTCGCGCTCGGACTCGTCCGCCCGCTCGCCTGGTGAGTTGTCCTCCGGCCGCTCGTCGAGCAACAGGGCGAGCTGGGAGGGCACGAGCTGCAGAGCGGTGATCCGCCGCTCGGTGAGGGCGCGGGTCAGGAGCACCGGATCCCGGTGGCCGTCGGGCGGCGCCAGCTCCAGCCGCGCGCCGACCGCGAGCGGCAGGAAGATCTCCCAGGTGGAGACGTCGAAGCTGGAGGGCGTCTTCTGGAGCACCCGGTCGCTCTCGCCGAGGGGGAACCGGCGCTGCTGCCAGGCGAGCCGGTTGTAGATGCCCGCGTGGTGGTTCATGGCGGCCTTCGGCCTGCCGGTGGAGCCGGAGGTGTAGAGGACGTAGGAGAGCGCCTCCGGGTCGGCGGCCGGCTCCGGGAGGAAGGCGCCCGCGCTCCCGTCAGCGCGGCCCGTCCCGAACGGGCCGAACAGGCCGTCCAGGGAGAGCACGGTGCCGTCGAAGCCGCCGGCCCCCGGGTGGCCGGACCCGGTCAGCTCGGCCGGTGCGCCGGCCCCGGTCAGGAGGACCCGGGCGCCCGCGTCGTGCAGCATGTAGACCAGTCGCTCGACCGGGTAGGACGGGTCGAGCGGCACGTAGGCGGCGCCGGCACCGATGGTGCCGAGCAGGCCGGCGACCATCTCGGGGCTCCGCTCGACGCAGACGGCGACCAGGTCCTCCGCGCCGACGCCGGCCGCCGAGAGCGCCCGGCGCACGCTCTCCGCGGCGCCGGCCAGGGCGGCGAAGCTCACCTGGCGCTCCCCGGCGGCGACGGCGATCCGCTCCGGTGCCAGGGCCGTCCGGCGGGCGAACAGCTCCGCCAGGGTGAGCGCCCCCTCCACACCCTGCGGCACCAGCACCCCGGTCAGGTCGACGGCCGTGTCCGCCGCCTCGACCACCGCCTGGTGGCGCTCGGCCGGGGTCAGGAGCGGCAGGGCGCTCACGGCGCGCTCCGGCTCGGCCAGGGCGGCGTCGATCAGGGTGACCAGGTGGCCGAGCAGGCGCGCCCCGGTGGTGTCGTCGAACCGGTCGGCGCTCCACTCGAGGGCGACCCGCAGGCCCCCGCCGTCCTCCGACACACCGTCTTCCGCAAACCGCTCGACGGTCAGGGTCAGGTCGAGCTTGGCCGCGCCGTTCTCCAGGCGGTGGGGCACCAGGTCACCGTCGAAGCCGGCCGAGCGCCCCGACGCGCCGCTCCCCGCCTCGTGGAACACGAACAGGGTCTGGACCAGGGGGTTCTGGCGCGGATCCCGCTCCGGCGCCAGCTCCGCCACCAGCTTCTCGAACGGCACCGCCTGGTGGGCGAAGGCGCCCAGGGAGGCCTCGCGGGCGCGGGCGACGGCACTGCGGAAGCTCGGTCGACTGGAGGCCGCGGCACTCCTGGAGGCCGCGGCGATCCTCGAGGCCGCGGCGCTCCTGGAGGCCGCGAACGCCTCAGCAGCCGCGGCGCGTCCGTCCGCCGTTGCACCGCCCGCCGGCGCGCCGGTCAGGTCGAGCCGCAGCACCAGGGTGTTGACGAAGAAACCGATCAGCCCTTCGACCTCCTGCCGGTCCCGGCCGGCGACCGGTGAGCCGACCGCCAGGTCGTCCTGCCCCGTGACCCGGGAGAGGAGGGCCGCCCAGGCGGCGAGGAGCACCATGAAGGGCGTCGCCGCGGCGTCCCGGGCGAGGCGCTCGAGGCGCTCGGCCGTCGCCGGCGCCAGCACTGCCACGCCCAGACCGGCGCGGAAGCTCGGGGCCTCCGGCAGCGGCCGGTCGTAGGGCAGGTCGAGGGCCTCCGGCATCCCGGCCAGGGCGCGGCGCCACCACGCCAGGTGGGTGTCGAGGGCCGGGCCGGCGAGCCACCGGCGCTGCCAGACGGCGAAGTCGCCGTACTGGATCGGCAGGAGCGGAAGAGTCGCGGTCCCGCCACCGGTGATCGTCCGGTAGAGCGTCCCGAGCTCGCGGACGAAGATCCCCAGGGACCAGCCGTCGAAGACGATGTGGTGGACCAGGAGCAGCAGGCGCCCTTGCGGGAAGGGCGGCGCGCCCGCGGCGGAAGCGAGCCCGGCCGGTGTCCCGACCTGGTCGGCCAGGAAGAGCGTGCGCAGCAGGGGCTCTCCGCCGGTGAGATCGAACGGCCGGCGGATCGCGGCGGCGACGATGCGATCGCTCTCCGCCCGCCGGCGCGGCGCGGGCAACGCCGAGAGGTCGACCACCGGCAGACGCGCCGCCTCCGGCGACCCGCTCGCCGGGGGCGGACCGATCACCTGGACCGGCTCGTCGCCGCGGGCGTCGAAGGTGGTGCGGAGGGTCTCGTGGCGGGCCACGACGCCGGTGAGCGCCCGGGCGAGGGCGGCCGGCGCCGCGGGGTGCTCGGGGGTGCCCACGTCGAACACCAACGGCACGGAGTAGAGGGTCGAGCCCAGGGCCGAGCCGGAGGTCAGGCGATCGATCAGCCAGAGCCTCTCCTGGGCGAAGGAGAGGGGCAGAACCCTTCCGCCTCCGGGCTCGCCCGTGTCCGCGGAGTCCTCGGGAAGGGGCAGGATCGGCTCCTCGGACCGATCCGCCGGAGAGCGCTCCGTCCCGTCGCTGGCTTGTTCGCCGAGGCGCTCGGCCCGCAGGGCGTCGATCCGGCGCGCCAGGGCGGCCAGTGTCGGATGCTCGAACAGCTCCCGCACCGGCAGCTCGACGCCGAGCACCGAGCGCACCCGGGAGACCACGCGGGTGGCGATCAAAGAATGACCGCCGAGGTCGAAGAAGTGGCTCTCCCGGCCGAGGACCGGCGCTCCGCCGTCCGCGCCCGCCCCGTCTCCGCCCCTCCCGTGAGGCGCCTCCTTCGCCCCCTTCGTCCGGAAGCCGAGGGCGCTCGACCAGATGCCGGCGAGGAGCTCCTCGGTCGGCGTCTCCAGTGGGGTCAGGGGCCCGGCCAGCGCGCCACCCGCTGCCAGGTCGGCCGGGCCGGGCACGGGGAGCGCCCGCCGGTCGAGCTTGCCGTTGGGGGTGCGCGGCAGCGCGTCCAGGACGAGGACGGCCGACGGCACCATGGAATCTGGCAGACGCTCGGCCAGGAAGGCGCGGAGGGCCGCCCCGTCGATCCGGCCACCGGCCCGGGGCACCACGTAGGCCGCCAGGATCGCCGCCGGCTCCTCGGCAGCCCGCTCGAGGTCGGGATCGGCAAACGACTCCGGGCGCACCGCCGCCACCACCGCCTCGGCCACGTCCGGGTGCTCGGCCAGGCGCGCCTCCACCTCACCCAGCTCGATGCGGAAGCCGCGCACCTTGACCTGGTGGTCGATCCGGCCGAGGAAGTCGATCCGGCCGTCGGGCAGCCAGCGGACCAGGTCGCCGGTGCGGTAGAGGCGGCCGCCGGTCGCCGTCTCGCCGCTCGATCCGGTGAGGGGATCGGGGACGAAGCGCTCCGCGGTCAGGGCCGGCCGCCCCAGGTAGCCGCGGGCGAGATTGACCCCGCCGACAGAGAGCTCGCCGGCCACCCCCACCGGCACCGGCCGCAGGTCCGGGTCCAGGATCCGCACCCGCGCCGGGGCGAGGGGGCGTCCGATCGGCGGCGCGCCGGCGCTCGTTCCGCGCGCCGGGTCCACCGCCCCGACGGTCGCCACCACCGTGACCTCGGTCGGCCCGTAGGCGTTGACGAAGCCGCCCGGCGGCTGGCGCCAGAGCCAGCGCGCGGCCAGCTCCGGCGTGCAGGCGTCGCCGCCGGTGACCGCGGTAGCCAGGGCCGGCAGCGCGATCTCGTCGGGCAGAGTGGCCAGGACCGACGGCACCAGCAGGGTGTTGGTGACCCGGCGCGCCGCCATGAACCGCGCCAGCGGCGCCCCCGGTTCCAGCGCGTCCGCGCCGCCCACGGCGAGCGTCCCGCCGGCCCACAGCGTCGGGAAGATCTCGGAGACCGAGGCGTCGAAGTTGAGCGACGAGAACTGGAGGTAGCAGCTCTCCGGGCCGACGCCGAAGGCGCGGGCGAGCGACGCCGCGAACCGGCCCAGGGTCCGGTGGGTGATCATCACCCCCTTGGGCCGCCCGGTGGACCCGGAGGTGTAGATGACGTAGGCGAGCCGGTCCGGATCCCCGTCCGGCGCCGGCCGCGGACCGAGCGGATCGGAAGGACCCGGGGCGACGGGCGGGATCGGCGCTCCGGTGGCCGCCCTGAGCAGCAGGTCGAGATCGACCGGGACGGTCCGCACGCTCGCCGGCAGCGGCGCCGTCTCCGCGGAGGCATCCGCCGCGGTCAGCGCCAGCCGCACGCCGGCGTCCTCGACCATGAACGCCAGGCGCTCTGCCGGGTAGGCCGGATCGAGGGGCACGTAGGGGGCGCCCGCCTCCTGGATGGCGAGCAGGCCGACCAGGGCCTCGACCGAGCGGGGCAGGGAGAGGCCGACCGGCCGCTCGGCCCCGCCGCCGGACGGACGGCCGACGCCGAGCACCCGCAGCCGCCCCGCCAGCCGCCGCACCGCGCGGAGCAGCCCGGCGTAGGTGAGTGTCCGCTCCGGCCCGATGACGGCGACCGCGTCCCCCCGCTCGGCGGCGCGGCGCGCCAGGTGCTCCGGAAAGGGAATGGCCTCCCTCTCCAGTCGATCCAGTCGATCGAGCGCCCCGGTCGCGGCCGGGAGGGGCCACTCGACGGCGACCGCGTGGCGCTCGGACGGGGTCAGGAGCGGCAGCTCCCCCACCGGCCGGTCCGGGTCGGCCGCCGCGGCCGCCAGCAGGGTCTCGAACCGCCGCGCCAGCCGGGCCGCCGTGGTCGCCTCGAACAGGTCCCTGCGGTACCCGATGCCGCCGTCGAGCCCACCGCCCGCGCGGGGCGACGCGGCCTCCTCCACCGTTTCGCCGGCCGGCACCGGCGTCAGGTCGAAGGTCAGATCGGCCTCGGCCGCCGCGTGCCCCAGGACCCGGTGGCGGAGCGCCCAGCCGCACGGCAGGGTCACGTCCTCCAGGCGCCGGTTCCGGAGCACCAGCACGGTCTGGAAGCGCGGCGCCCGGCCGCCGGGACCCTCCGGATCGAACGCGGCGTGCCGGTGCGCCAGGGCATCGCGGACGCCCGCGCCGGCCGCGGCCAGCAGCTCTCGGAAGGTCGCTCCAGGCTCCAGCCGCGCCCGGAGCGGCAGGGTCTCGACGAACGGGCCGATCAGCGCCCGTTCGTCCGCCGTGTCGCGGCAACGGGCGGCGAAGCCGTGGACCAGGTCCTCCGCGCCGGTCAGACGGTGGAGCAGCGCCTGGAGCCCGGCGGCGAGCGCCGCGAACAGGTCGTGGCCGGCGGCCCGGCCGAGGGCGGCCAGCCGGTCGGCCACCGCCGGCGGCAGGGCGAGCGGGGTCCAGCCGGCCCGGTGCCCGTCGCGCGCCCTGCGCGGGTGGTCGGTGGGGAGCTCGAGCACCGCCGGCGCCCCGGCGAGGGTCCGCCGCCAGAAGGCGAGATCCTCGGTCTGCTCGGCCGAGCCGCTCTCCGCCGCGTCCCGCTGGCTCTGCGCCCACTCCCCGTACTGGAGCCGGAGCGGGTCCAGGCAGGCGTCGCCGTGGGCCGCGTCCGCGGCGTAGAGGGCCTCGATCTCGCCGGTGTAGACGAGCAGCGACCAGCCGTCGGCCACCGCCGGGTGAAAGACGCTCTGTAGCCGATGGCGCTCCGGGGCGAGCCGGAGCAGGGTCGTCCGGAGGAGCGGACCGCGCTCCAGGTCGAACGGGCGGTCCTCGTCCCGGCGGGCGAGCCGGACGGCCTCCGGCAGACGCCGCGCCGGCGGCAGGGCGGAAAGATCGACCACCGGCAGCCGGACCCCAGCAGGGTCGGCGGCGGCCACCCGCTGCATCGGCTCGCCGTCGACCGCGACGAAGGTCGTCCGCAGAACGGCGTGGCGGGCGATCACCGTCGCCAGCGCCCGGGCCAGCCGCGCCGGGCGGAGCGGACCGTCCTCCTCCAGCAGCCAGGTGGCGTTGTCGAGCGCCCGGCCCGGCCTCTCCCGGTCACGGAGCCAGAGGCGCCGCTGGGCGAACGACGCCGGGTAGAGCGCGGCGGGGAGGTTGTCGGGCTGGTCCATTCGTCGTCTCCCGCTCAGGGCGCCGGCTCGAGGTGCTCGAGCTCCTCCAGGATCAGCTCTTCGACCAGGGCGGCGAGGCCGGCGACCGTCGGCTCCTCGTACAGGGCCCGGAGCGGTACCTCCACCTGGAACGCCTGGCGCACCCGGTGGAGCACCTGGGGCAGGAGCAGGGAGTGGCCGCCGAGACGGAAGAAGTCGTCCTCCGCGCCGATCGGCCGGCGGGCGGGGTCGAGCCCGAGGACCGCGGCGAAGATCGCCGCCACGGTCTCCTCCGCCTCGGTCTCCGGCGCCACGAAGCCCTCCGGCAGCGCATCCGGAGCCGCCGCGCCTCCGCCGCCGGCCGGGCTGCCCGCCATCGCCTCTTCGGGAGCCGGTAGCGCCCGACGATCGACCTTGCCGCTCGGGGTCAGGGGCAGGGCGTCCAGGGCGACCAGGTCCGCCGGCACCATGTAGGCGGGCAGCCGCTCCTCCGCCGCCGCCCGCACAGACGGCGCCCAGGCCGCCGCCCACTCGGCCGCAGTACCGGCGGCGGGCACCAGGTAGGCGACCAGGCGCTCCGGAGCTCCGTCGTCCGCCCGGGGGACCACCACCGCCTGGGCCACCGACGGGTGCTCCATCAGGCAGGCCTCGATCTCCCCGGGCTCGACGCGGAAGCCGCGCACCTTGAGCTGGACGTCGATCCGGCCGCCGAAGTCGAGAGCCCCGGAGGCCAGCCGCCGGGCCCGGTCGCCGGTGCGGTAGAGGCGCTCACCGGAGCGCCCGGAGAGCGGGTCGGGCACGAAGCGCTCCGCGGTGGCCGCGGGCCGGCCCAGGTAGCCGCGGGCGAGGCCGGCGCCACCCAGGACGAGCTCGCCGTAGACGCCCGGCGGCGCCACCTCCAGCCGCCGGTCGACCACGTGGGCGCCCACCCCCGGCAGCGGGCCGCCGATCGGCACCTCGGCCAGGGAGACTGGCACCAGGGAGTGCTGGGCGTCCGGGCGATCGATCGCGGCGAGCCAGGCGCTCCCCTCTGCCAGCGGCTCAGACGCGGTCGCCACCACCGTCGCCTCGGTCGGCCCGTAGGTGTTGAGCAGCCGCACGCTCGGGTGCATCCGGCGGCGGAAGGCGGCCAGGCGCTCCGGCACCACCCGCTCGCCGCCCAGGATGACCAGCCGGATCGGCGGCCCGAGGGTCAGATCCTCCGCTTCGAGGGAGCCGACCAGCTCGTGGAACCAGGCGGTGGGCAGGTCGACGACGGTCGCCCCGGCCTTGTGGCAGCCGTCCAGGAAGGCGGCGGCCCCGGCGAGCATCTCCTCGTCCCGGAGCACCAGGGCGGCGCCGGCGGAGAGCGCCGGGAAGATCTCCTCGACGCTGGTGTCGAAGCTGATCGACGCGAACTGGAGCACCCGGTCGTTCGGTCCCACCGGGTAGCGCTCCCGGGCGGCGGCGGCGAAGGCGGCGAGCGAGCGGTGCTCCACCACCACCCCCTTGGGCGTGCCGGTGGAGCCGGAGGTGTAGATGACGTAGGCGGCGCTCTCCGGCTCGATCGCCGGCGGCTGGGAGAGGAAGTAGCCGGGGGCGCCCCCGGATCCAGGCATCGAGCCGGCCGCCGGCCGGCCGTCCGGCTCCAGGGTCAGCACCGTGACGTCCGGAAGGTCCGCGAACCGCTCGGCCAGGGCCGGCGAGGCGATCACCACCGGGGCCTCGGCGTCCGCGACGATCGCCCGGGCACGGGCCTCCGGGTAGGCCGGGTCGAGCGGCACGTACGCCGCGCCCGCCCGGAGCACGCCGAGCATGGCCACCACCAGGGCCGGCGAGCGCTCCAGGCAGAGGCCGACCCGGATCTCCGGACCGACCGGCCGGCCGGCCGGGGTCGAGCAGCCCGCCAGCAGCCCGGCGACGGCGTTCGCCCGCCGCACCAGCTCGCCGTAGGAGAGTGCCGCCCGCGCGCCCGGGGCCGCGAAGGCTGCCGGGCGCTCGGGGTCCCGGGCGGCGCGGACGGCGATCTGTTTGACGATCGATTGCCAGGGGCCGTCCGCGGCCAGGCCCGCCGACGCCTGGCGCGGACGCATCTCCGGCGCCTCCATCTCGACCCCGAGCTCGATCTGCCGGCGCCGCTCCTCGTCCGACATCAGGAGCAGGGCCTCGACCGGCCGCTCCGGGTCGTCGGCCGCCGCCACGAGCAGACGGGTCAACCCGTCGAGCATGCGCGCGACCGTCGCGCCGTCGAACAGCTCGGCGTTGTAGGTCATCCAGAGCGCCAGCCGGTCGCCGGTCTCCTCGGCCGCCAGGCAGAGGTCGAAGATCGCCGTCCCCAGGTCGACCCGGCCCTCCGGCCGGAGCACCGACAGGGTCAGCTCCCCCAGGTCGAGCGAAGGCGCCGGCATGTTCTGGAACAGGAACATGGTCTGGAAGAACCCCATCCCCGCGGACCCGGCGGCCTCGCCCGGACGCCCGCCGCGGCGCTCCGCGAACAGGGTCTGGAGGACGGTCTCCAAGGGCAGATCCTGGTGCGAGAACGCCCCGATCGAGGCCTCGGCCACCCGGGCGAGGAGCGCGCGGAACGACAGCGCGCCACCCTCCGGAGCGAGCCGGGTGCGCAGCACCAGGGTGTTGAGGAAACAGCCCACCAGCCCTTCGATCTCCCGCCGGTTGCGGCCGGCGATCGGGCAGCCGACCAGCAGGTCGTCGGCGCCGCTCAGCCGGTGGAGCAGCGCCTGGAAGGCGGCGAGGACGACCATGAACGGGGTCGCGCCCCCGCCCCTGCCCCCACTCCGGCAAAGGCCCCGCACCCGCTCCCAGGTCTCCGGCTCGAGGTGGATCGACTCGACCGCTGCCCGGAACGGCTGGGGACCGGCGGCCGCCCGCGGCCGGTCGGTGGGCAAGCGGAGCGGCGGCGGCGGATCGGCCAGGCGCTCGCGCCATGGGCAAGCGGAGCGGCGGCGGCGGATCGGCCAGGCGCTCGCGCCAGTAGGCCAGATGGCGCTCGAGGATCTCGCCGCGGACGTGGTCCCGCTGCCAGGCGGCGAAGTCCGCGGCGTCGGCGAGCTCGGAGGGCAGGGGCTCGAGGCCCGCCGCCTCCTCCGGGCGGCCGGCGGCGAAGGTCTCGACCAGGCGGCCGAGCTCGGTGATCAGCACGCCCATCGACCACCCGTCCGAGACGATGTGGTGCATGACCAGGAGCAGCGCGTGGTCTTGCCGGTCCAGTCGGAGCACGACCACCCGGAGCAAGGGGCCGCGGCCCAGGTCGAACGGCACCGCCCGCACGACGCCGGCCAGCCGGGACGCGAGGGCGTCGCGCCGCGCCTCCGGCAGGGCCGAGAGGTCGACCACCGGCATCGCCAGCCGGAGCCGCGGCGCCACCACCTGGACCGGCGCGCCGGTCCCGCCCGGCTCAGCCGATGAAGCTGATGGAACCGCTGGGACCGCTCCTCCCTCCGCTCCGTCCGGCTCGGCACCGGTGACGAACCGGGTGCGCAGGCCGCCGTGGCGGCGGACCAGGGCGTTGAACGCCCGCGCCAGCGCCGGCAGGTCGAGGGGGCCTTCGAGGCGCGCCGGAGTGAGCAGGTTGTAGGCCGCCGACTCCGGGTCCATCTGGGACAGGAACCACATGCGCTCCTGGGCGAAGGAGAGGGGCGCGGTGCGCTCGGCCTCGGGGCCGCGAGGGACCGGTGTCGGGCGCGGGGCAGCGGGTGCGGCCGAGACCCGGGCAGTCCCCTCGGCCGGCTCGATCGGCCCGGCCGGCTCGATCGGCTCGGTCGGGAGCTGAGCCACCCGCTCGGCGGCGGCCGGCGCCGGCTGTTCCGCCGGGGTCCCCGGCGCGGCCCGGGACGCCCGGTCGTCCGCGCTCGCTCCGGAGTCGAGCCCGGATGCGACGTCGCGCTCGACCCCGAGCTGGCCCCCCGCCTCCACCGCCGCGGCGGCGACGCCGGCCACCGTCGGCGCCGCGAACAGGCTCTGGAGCTCCACCTCGACGCCCAGCTCCTGGCGCAGGCGGCTCAGGAGCTGGGTGGCGAGGAGCGAGTGGCCGCCCAGGTCGAAGAAGCTGTCGTGGATGCCGACCGACTCGATCCCCAGGAGCTCCTGCCAGATGGCGGCGACCCGCTCCTCCACCGGATCGCGCGGCGCCTCGTAGGCGGTCTCGAGCTCGGGCCGGGCGTGGCTGCCACCGGTGCGCCGGACCAGCGCCGGGTCCCGGCGCACCCAGAGGTCGAGCCGGGCGTCCAGGTCGCCGGTCGCCACCACCAGGTGGCCGCCGGCGCCGCAGGCCAGCAGCCGGTCGAGCGCCTCGCCCCCCTCCTCGGCGGTCATGGCGAGCTCGCTCATGGTGGTCTGGACGTCGACCTCGATCGCCTGGGCCGGCCACTCGTCCCAGCCGGCGGCGAGCCAGCGGGTGCCCGGCCGGGCGGCCCGGGTCTCGGCGGATCGATCCGCGGCGAAGGCGTCGACGAAGGCGTTGGCGGCAGAGTAGGCGGCGAAGCCCAGGCCGCCCAGGACCGAGGCGTTGGACGAGAACAGCAGGCAGAAGTCCGGGCGGTGGCCGCTCTCTTCGAGGTGCCGGACCGCCTCCTCCAGGGCATAGAGGGCATGGGCCTTGGGCCCGAACTGCTCCTCGGACGCCCGGCCGATCGCCACCAGGGGGCGGTAGATCGAGCTCCCGGCCAGGGCGCCGGCCAGGTGCAGGACGCCGTGGACCGCGCCGAAGCGCGCCACCGTGCCGTCGAGGAGCGCCCGCACCTGGCGGGGGGCGGTGGCGTCGATGGCGGCGACCTCCACCTCCGCCCCGGCGGCTTCGAGCTCCCGCACGGCGGCGATCTTGCGGCTGACGGCGTCGTCCGGGCCGCGCTCGGCGAGCCAGGCGTCCCAGGTGTCGCGGCCGGGCAGCTCGGTGCGCCCGGCGAGCACCAGGCGCGCCTGGAACGACCGCGCCAGGTGACCGGCGACGACCCGGCCGACCGCGCCCAGGCCGCCGGTGATGACGTAGACGCCCCGGGGGCGGAAAGCGACGGGGGACGGCACGGCCCGATCGGCCGAACGGTCGGATCCGGTCGGCTCGATGGGTCCGATGGGCGTGCGCTCGTAGCTCCGGGCCAGGCGCCGGCCGCCCCGCCAGGCGACGACCGCGTCGAGCGGCCCGGTCGGCGGCGCCAGGAGCTCGCCGGCCTCGGCGAGCAGCCGGGCGGCGGTGGTGTCCGGGTCGCGTAGCGCCGCCGGATCGAGATCGACGGCGCGGCAGGCCACGTCCTGGTGCTCCTGGGGGATCACCAGGCAGGCACCCAGGAGCGGCGCCTTCTCCGGGATCGCTCCCCCCTCACCGCGGACGTCGTGGAGACGGCTGGAGACGGCGAGGAGCGCCAGGGCGGGCGCCCCGTCCCCGGCCCCGTCGGCTCCGGCAGGCCGGTCGCCCAGCCGTCCTTCAACCGCCGCGGTGAGCGACAGCAGGCTGTAGTAGCCCCGGTCCTGCCAGGAACGGAAGCGGTCTTGCCGGACCCGGAACCGGTCCGGGCCGCTCGGGGGCACCTCCGCCGGCTCGTCGCCGACGCTCCAAAGGTGGACCACGCCGCCCGGCGCCCCCAGGGTGTCGACCAGGTGGCGGTAGTGTTCGTCCCGGCGGCCGTCGATGGTCCAGAGGTCGCCCTCCCCTGTCGGGTTGGTCGGCTGCTCCGGCTGCTCCGGCTGCTCCGGCTGCTGCGGCTGGGTGGTCTGCGCCGGCTCCGCCTGCCCCGGCCGGTCGTGGAGGACGGCGACCCGCGCGCCGGCGGCCCGGAGACGACCGACCAGGCTCGCGGCGAGCGGCGATTCGTCCGCGAACACCCACCAGGAGCGGCCGGCCAGCGCTCCGCCGGCGGGAGCGGCCGGCGCCAGGGCACTCTTCCAGGACGGCAGGTAGAACCAGCGGGAGAGGTCGGGCTCCTTGCCGGCCGCCCGGCGGCCGGCGCCCTGGCCGGAAGATCCGGCCGGGTCCGCGTCCACCCAGTAGCGCTGGCGCTCGAACGGATAGGTCGGCAGCGGCACCCGGCCCACTCGGGGTCGAGCCCGGCGCCCGGGCGCCTCCCCGCTCTCGTCACCGCCGACGACGCCGGCGAACAGGGACTCCGGGTCGAGCCGCAGGCCGAGGGTGAACAGGCGTCCGATCGCGCCCAGGAGCACCGCGTCGTCCGGCCGCGGATCGTCCGGGTGGCGCATGGCGGCGACCGCCGCCGGCCCGTCGCCGCCCCCCGTCTGGCCGCGCCGGGCGTTGGCGTGGGCGTTGGCCAGGGTGGTCAGGGCGTTGCCCGGGCCGACCTCGAGCAGCACCGGGTCGCCGTCCTCCGCCAGGGCGTCGAGCCCGGCGGCGAAGCGCACCGGCCGGAGCAGGTGATCGGCCCAGTAGCTGGGATCGGTGGCCTGCTCGGGGCGGATCCAGGTGCCGGTGACGTTCGAGACGAACGGCAGCACCGGCCGGCGGAGCATCACCCGCTCGACCTCGGCGCGAAGGCGGCCGGCCGCCGGCGCCATCATCGGCGAGTGGAAGGCGTGGGAGGTGTGGAGGCGCCGCCCGCGCAGCCCCCGCTGGGCGAGCTCCGCCTCCAGGGCGTCGATCGCCTCGCTCGGGCCGGAGACGACGGTGCGCTCCCGGCCGTTGACGGCGGCCAGGGCGACGTCGGCACCCCATCCGGAGCTGGACGCGGACACGGCGAGCAGCGCCGTCGCGTCCTCCTCCCCCATCCAGAGGGCGAGCATGGCGCCCCGGGGCATCTCGGCCATCAGCCGTCCACGGGCGGCGACCAGGGCGAGGGCGTCCTCGACGGAGAAGACGCCGGCGAGGCAGGCGGCGACGTACTCGCCGATCGAGTGGCCGAGGAGCGCGGAGGGCATCACGCCCCGGTCCATGAGGAGCGACGCCAGGGCGTACTCGACCGCGAACAGAGCCGGCTGGGCCAGGGCCGTGTCCGCGAGGTCGGCGGTGCCGTCCGCCCCTCCAGACAGAAGGCGTCGCAGGTCTCCTCCGCCCGGGTTGCCGGGAAGGCGCTGGAGGTGGGGCCGGAGGATCTCCGCGCACAGGTCGAGGCGCTCCCGGAAGGCGGGCTCGGCCGCGGCCAGTTGCATGGCCATGCCGGGGTACTGGGACCCCTGGCCGGAGAACAGGAAGGCGACCCGGCGCTCGGCGGCGTCGGCCCGGCCGGTGACCACCGCGGCGCCGCTCCGCTCGCGCAGGGTGGCGACCGTCCCGGCGAGGCCGCCTGCCGGATCGGCCACCGCGGCCCGGCGCCAGGGGAACGTTCTGCGCCCCACGTGGAGGGTCCAGGCCACGTCGTCCAGCGCCAGCTCCGGGTGCGCCTCCAGGTGGTCGGCCAGCCGGTCGGTGGCAGCCTCCAGCGCGTCGCGGGAGCGGGCGGAAAGCACCAGCAGGCGGCGCGGCGGCGACGCCTCGGGGGCCGGCCGCACGATCGACCGAACGGGCGCCTCCTCCAGGATGACGTGGGCGTTGGTGCCGCCGAAACCGAACGCGGAGACCGCCGCCCGCCGCGGCGCGTGGCCCTCTCCCCAGGTCGACGGCCAGGGCTCGGGCTCCGAGGCCACCCGGAACGGCGTCGCCGCGAAGTCGATCCCGGGATTGGGCGTCTCGAAGTGGAGCGACGGCGGGATCAGCCCCCGGTCGAGGGCCAGGATGGTCTTGATCAGCCCGGAGATGCCGGCCGCCGCGTCCAGGTGGCCGAGGTTGCTCTTGACCGAGCCGATGGCACAGAAGCCGGTCTTGTCGGTCAGCCGGCGCCAGGCCTTGGTCAGGGCGCGGATCTCCACCGGGTCGCCCAGGTTCGTGCCGGTGCCGTGGGCCTCGACGTAGGAGATCGTCTCCGGCGACACCTCGGCGTTGACCAGGGCGCGCAGGATGACGTCCGCCTGGCCGTCGACGCTCGGCGCGGTGAAGTTCGGCTTGTGGGCGCCGTCGTTGTTGGTGGCGGTGCCTTTGATCACCGCCCAGATCCGGTCGCCGTCGGCCAGGGCGTCTTCCAGGCGCTTCAAGACCACCACGCCGAGACCGGAGCCGAACACCGTGCCCGAGGCGCCCGCGTCGAACGGACGCACGTGCCCGTCCGCCGACAGGATCCCCTCTCGCTGGTGGACGTAGCCCCGCTTGTTGGGCACGTCGACGGCCACCGCGCCGGCGAGCGCCATGCGGCACTCGTCCAGCAGCAGGCTCTGGCTCGCCAGGTGGACCGCCACCAGGCCGGTCGAGCAGGCGGTCTGGACGAAGTAGGCCGGCCCGGCCAGGTCCAGCTTGTACGCCGTGCGCATGGCGAGCAGGCCGATGTCGTTGCCCAGCCCCAGGGTCACCGTGCCGAGGGCGGCGAGCTCGGCGTTCGACGTCAGGTTGAAGATGTAGGTGCCCATCTTGCCGCCGGCGAAGACGCCCACCAGGCCGGCGGTGCGCTCGGCGTCGTATCCGGCGGTCTCCATGGCCTCCCAGGCGCACTCGAGGAAGAGGCGCTGCTGGGGGTCCATCAGCTCGGCCTCCCGCGGGGTGAATCCGAAGAAGCCGGCGTCGAACAGCTCGACGTCGTCCAGCCAGGCGGCGCGCTGCACGTACCCGGGCAGCGCGCGCTCGGCCCGGGGTACGCCGGCGGCGTCCAGCTCCTCGTCGGTCAGGTCGCGGATCGACTCCACCCCAGCGGCGAGGTTCTGCCAGAAGGACTCGACGTCCCGCGCGCCGGGGAACCGGCCGGCCAGGCCGACGACGGCGATCTCGTTGCCGGTGCGGGAGAAGGGATCGCGGGAGGGATCGGTGCTCATACGACGCTCGCTGGTTGAGGCCTTGGGGTGCGGGAGGCCCGGGTCCGGTTCAAGGGTTGAGGCTGTAGGTCAGCTTGAGCAACAGGCTCCGGTCGTTGAGCGGCACTGGGCGGGCATGGGGGTCGAACCGGCCGATCTCGTCCTGGGTCTCGTCGTAGACCAGGTAGAGGCTCGATCCCGGCCGGTAGCGCCAGTCCAGGATCAGGCGCACCCGCAAGTTGTCGTCCTTGTTCCACTGGACCTTGGACAGGGTGGTGAACCGGGGCGACAGGGAGAGCTGGAAGTCGGCGGTCACCAGGTCGGTGGTGAAGTCGCCGGCCGAGAGGTTGACGTCGGTGTGCTCGGCGATCAGCACCCCCAGCCAGCCGGGCCGCGGGGTCAGCACCACGGCGCCGAACGCCCGGGTGAGGGAGCCGTCGTAGAACTTGCCGAACTGGAGCCGCCCGGCGCCACCCACCGGCTTCGAGTAGTCGGTCTGGAAGCCGAAGAAGCCGTACTGGAAGTCGTACTCCCCCGGCTGGATGACCACGCCCGGGTGGATCTCGAACGGCTCGGTCAGCACCTCGCGCTCGTCGTAGGCCTTGAACGCGAGGCCGGACGAGTCGGCGAAGAGCACGCTCACCTCGACGTTGTTGAGCCGGCTCAAGATCGAGCCGTCCCGGTCGGTCACGTAGTCCAGGTAGTGGACCGCGAACCACTGGCGCACCTTGGGGCTCTCCGGCCAGAAGACCCGGGTCAGGTTGGAGCGGAACTTCTTGACGCCGGTCCAGGTGATGAAGCCGAGCTCCGGGTTGAAGTCCTCGCCGATCTCGGTGTAGGCGAGGCGCACCCGGGCGCGCCGGCTATCCCACCACAGGTCGCTCGATCCGGCCCAGTCGGCGCCGTCGAGGCCGGGGGTGTCGGTGCGGGCGTAGAAACCGCCGAGCTTCAGGTTCTCGCTCTGGACCAGCTCCCAGTCGATGCCGTATCCCCGGTTGTCGGTGCCGTCGCCCCCGACGTCCTTGTCGAGCCCCATGAAGCCGATGGTCGAGTCGCCGAAGATCGAGCGCTTGAGCCGGAGCACGCTGTAGGTGGTCTGGGGCTGGATGATCCGCGCGCCGGAGGTGGCGAGGTAGGTCTCCTCGCCGGTCACCGCGCTCAGCAGCCCGACGCCGATGTCGCCCACCCGGCCGGTGATCTTGGTGCCGCCCAGGAGCGGGATCTCCCGGTTACCGTCCTCGGTCAGGCCGATCCGCCGGCTGAAGAAGAAGATCGTCTCCGGGTCCTTGTAGGGCTCCGGGCGCTCGCCGAAGTAGAAGAGGTCCGCCCCCTCGAGGAAGAACTCCCTCTTCTCCGGATAGAAGAGCTTGAAGCGGGTCAGGTTGACCTGCTGCTGGTCGGCCTCGGTCTCGGCGAAGTCGGTGTTCAGGGTGACGTCGGCGACCAGGTCCGAGGTCAAGTGGGTCTTCAGGTCGAGGCCGGGCTCGGCCACCGTCTCCTGGGAGCCGCCCGGGCGCTTGCGGATGCCGGTCAGGATGTACGGCTTGATCTGGTAGCGGCTGCCCCGCTCGAGCGCCTCGAGACCGGTGATCTCGCCGAACTTCGACACCTTGTAGCGGGCCCAGAAGCCGTAGGAGCGCTGCATCGGCTTCCAGTAGGCCTCCTCGCGCTTCCGGGCGACGAAGCGGCCGACGTTGATGCCCCAGGTCTGGACCTCTTCGCGCGGGAAGCGGAGCGTCCGGAACGGGATGGCGATCTCCGCCGTCCAGCCCTTGTCGTCCCGGGTGGCGGCGGCGCGCCACAGACCGTCCCAGTCCTCGTTGATCTCCTCCCCCTCCTGGCGGACGGTGGCGTCGTACTTGGCGCCCAGCGGGTTGACCATGAACAGGAACCCGCTCTGGCGGTCGTGGAAGGTGTCCAGGATCACCATGACGGCGTCCTCGTAAGCGAGCGACCCGTCCCGGTTCATCACCGTCGCCCGGATCTTGTCCGGCTCGTCGTCGTAGCAGCGGGCGCCGATGTAGAGGTTCTCGTGGTCGTAGCCGATGCGGACCTCGGTCGGCTCGGTGGCCGGCTTGCCCTCTTCGGTCTCGAGCTGGGTGAAGTGGTCGATCGGCACCGCGTCGTTCCAGGTCGCCTCGTCCATGACCCCATCGATGGTCGGCGGCACGGCCAGGAGGGCCGCCTTCAAGAGGTAGGCACCGGAGGGCGCCGAGGTCAGGTCGGGAGGAACCACCGGCGGCTCGGCCGGCGGCGTGGGCGCCCCAGTCTGGTCGATCTGCTGGGCGCCCGTCGAGGCGGCGAGGGGCGCGGCCCCGGCCGCGGCGAGGACGGCCACCAGGGACAAGACCACGCACAAGGCCAGGACCCTTTCCAGACTTGGAACCGGTAGCCCGGTCCGTCGCACCGAGCGGAGCGCACCGAGGAAGCGCCGGGCGCCCCGCCGGGTCACCGTCCGCCCTCCGGCTCCGAGGTGCTCGCCACCCCGGCCGAGGCGCCCGCAAGGGCCGCCAGGCGGTCCTCCATGCCGGCTGCACCGTCCCGTCGCTGCTGCTGGAACCGCTTGCGCCGGTCCCGGCTCGTCTCGAGCGCGCGCAGCCGCTCGGCGGCGTCGGCCGGCGCGCCCCCGCCTCCCGATCCGTCGGCCGCCGCCTCCTCTAGAAGGCCGAGCAGGGCGGCGACGGTCAAGCCCTCGTACAGGCTCACCACCGGCAGCTTCTTGCTGCCGTTGCCGTCCTGATCCAGGGCTACCTGCAGGCGGTCGATGGCGTGGACCGCGATCAGCGAATCGCCGCCGAGGTCGAAGAAGTTGTCGTGGAGACCGACCCGGTCGACGCCCAGGACCTGCCCCCAGACACCGGCCACCGTGCGTTCGAGCGCGGTGCGCGGGGCGACGTACGGGGTCGAGAGCTCCGGGCGCGGGTGGAGCTCGATGGCCGGCTCCGCCGCGGCCGCCGCGGCGGACGCCCCCACCTCCCGATCGATTTGCCGTTCGATCCAGTACCGCTGGCGCTCGAACGGATAGGTCGGCAACGGCACGCGCCGCCGGGGACCGTCATGGAGGACCGCCCACTCGTCCGGCGTCGGCGTCTCGCCGGCCAGCCAGCGGCGGGCCAGGGTTTCGAGCTCGCTGTTCGCCGGTTGTCCGGATGCCCCCGCGGCCTCTCCGACCTGGCCACTCCCGGTGGCGAACGCGAGCTTCTCTCGCGCCTCGTCGACGCCGGCTGCGACCACGGCGAGCCGGTGGTCGAAGGCCCGGCGGCCGGTCTGCAGGGTCCAGGCGACGTCGGCCAGCGACGGTGCACCCGGCACCTGATCCAGGTGACCCAAGCGGTCGGCCAGCCGCTGGGCGGCCGCCGCCAGCGCCTCCGGCGAGCGGGCCGACAGCACCAGGAGCTGGGGCGTGGCGAATTCTCGCGTCCGCACCGGCACGGGCGGCGCCTCTTCGAGCACCACGTGCACGTTGGTGCCGCCGAAGCCGAACGAGCTCACCCCGGCGCGGCGCGGCGCGCCGGCGAAGGCGCCGTCCGCGGGCCAGGGCCGCGTCTCGCTGTTGACGTAGACCGGGCTCCCCGCGAAGTCGATCTTCGGGTTGGGCCGGTCGTAGTGGAGCGACGCGGGAAGCGTGCCGTGCTCGAGGGCGAGCACGGTCTTGATCAGGCCGGCGACGCCGGCGGCCACGTCCAGGTGGCCGATGCTCGCCTTGACCGAGCCGATGGCGCAGAAACCGGTGCGCTCGGTGTAGGCCCGGAACGCCTTGGTCAGGGCCTGGATCTCGATCGGGTCGCCGAGGGCGGTGCCGGTGCCGTGGGCCTCGACGTAGCCGATGGTCTCCGGGTCGACACCGGCGGCGGCCAGGGCCTCGGCGATGACCTGGGCCTGGCCGTCGACGCTCGGCGCCGTGTAGCCGACCTTGAACGAGCCGTCGTTGTTGACCGCCGAGCCGCGGATCAGCGCGCGCACGCAGTCGCCGTCGGCCAGGGCCTCCTCGGCCCGCCGGAGGACGACCACGCCGGCGCCGGAGCCGAAGACGGTGCCTGCGGCGCCGGCGTCGAACGGCCGGCAGCGGCCGTCCGGCGAGAGGATCGAGCCCGGCCGGTGGCGGTAGCCGGAGCGCTGGGAGACTGGCACCGAGACGCCGCCGGCGAGCGCCAGGTCGCACTCCTCGTTGAGCAGCGCCTGGCAGGCCAGGTGGACCGCGACCAGCGAGGTGGAGCAGGCGCTCTGGACGGCGAAGGCCGGGCCGGTCAGGCCGAGCTTGTAGGCCACCCGCGTGGTCAGGGAGTCGGCGGCGTTGGCGACCAGAAGCTGGAGCGGGTCGACCGCCGCGGTGACCGCCGGGTTCGAGGCCAGGTTGAACAGCAGGTAGGAGCTGGTCGTGGCACCGCCGAAGACGCCGATCGTCCCACCCGGCTCACCGGTGCTGCCCGGCCCGCCCAGCTTGAACGCCGCCGGGTCGTGGCCCGCGTCCTCGAGCGCCTGCCAGCAGGTCTCGAGGAAGATCCGCTGCTGCGGGTCGAGGATCTCCGCCTCCCGGTGGGAGTAGCCGAAGAACCCGGCGTCGAAGAGCTCGGCGCCGTCGAGAGGCGCGCCGGCCGGCACGAAGCCGGGGGCGTTCCGCTCGGCCGCCGGCACCCTGGCCGCGTCCAGCTCCTCGTCGGTGAAGCGACGGACCGCCTCGCGGCCAGCCACCAGCTCGTCCCAGAACGTCGCCACGTCGGGGGCGCCGGGAAAGCGCCCGGCCATGCCGACGATGGCGATCTCGGTGCCATCCAATCGTCCACTCATCATTCGTCCTCCGGCCGGCCTTCCGCCGGCTCCTCGTGAAGCAGCCCGCGACGGGCCATCAACCGTGCCTTGCGCCGCTCGCCGCGGCCGCGGCTCTCGAGCGCACTGACCGACGCCGTCACCCTCGCCACCGGCTGCTCGCCGGCCGCGCCTTCGTCGCCTCCAGAAGCTCCGCCCGAGCCCCTGCCGTCTCCGTTCCCGCCATCGACCATCTGCGCCAGCGCCGCCACGGTCGGCGCCTCGTAGAGGCTGACGTCGGAGATGCCGACCGACAGGCGGTCCTTGAGCGCGCGGGTGATGCGCAGACCGGTCAGAGAGTTGCCGCCCAGGTCGAAGAAGTTGTCGTGGATGCCGACCGGCTCGATGCCGAGCATCTCCTTCCAGATCGCGGCCACCGCCTCTTCGCTCGCGTTCGTCGGGGCGACGAACGGGTTGGCGAGGGCGGGGCGCGGATGGACGGAGGAGCCCGCCATGCTGGTCGGAGCGCTCGCCTCGGAGCCGGCAGAGCCGCCGCCCAGGGCGAGCGCCTCCGGCTCGGCGAGGGCGGCCGCGCGGGCGGCGAGGTCGAGGGTGGACACGACCACCTGGGAGAGGTCGCCGCCCCAACCGTCCGATGAACCGACCGCGGCCAGCACCCGCTCCAGGACCTCGACCCCTTCGGCGCTCGCGAGCCCCTGGCGCAGGGTCTCCTCCCGCCAGGCGCGCAGCTCCTCCGGCACCTCGGTGGTTACCGCCATCCCGGTCTCGCGCCAGGCGTCCCAGCCGATCGCCACGGTGCAGCCGGTGCTGTCACTGCGGCGAGCGCTCCGGCCGGCGGCGAAGGCGTCGAGGAAGGCGTTGGCCGCGACGTAGTCCGCCTGGCCCGCCTGGGGCAGCACGGCGGTGACCGAGGAGAACAGGACGAAGCAGTCGAGGGGCGCATCGCCGAAGACCGCGTCGAGGGCCAGCGCCCCGCGCACCTTGGGCGCCAGCACCCGCTCGGCCGCGGCGCGCTCGCGGGTGGCGATCAGCCCTCCCCCGGGCACACCCGCCGCGTGAATCACTCCGTGGACGGCGCCGAACTGCTCGACGGCCGCGGCGCGGACGGCCCGGACCTCCTCGGGGCGGGAGACGTCGGCCGAGACCACCAGGACCTCGGCCCCGGTAGCCTCCATCGCCCGCAGGCGCCCGATGCGCTCGCTCACCGGGTCGTCCGCCGGATGGCCGGCGCACCAGGTGTCCCAGGACTCGCGCGCCGGGAACGGAGAGCGGCCGACCAGAACCAGCCGCGCCCGCACCTCCCGGGCCAGCCAGCCGGCGACCTCCAGACCGAGGCCGCCGAGGCCGCCGGTGACCAGGTAGACGCCCCGGTCCCGGAGCGGGCTCCGCCCGGCGCCGGGGGCCGCCAGCGGCACCGGCTCGAAGGAGCGCACCCAGCGGTGGCGCCCGCGCAGGGCGACCGGCCGGTCGTCGAGCCGTCCCTCGCCTCCCATCGGCTCGCGGCGCAGCTCGGCCAGCAGGCGTGCGGCGGAGCGCTCCGGCGGAGCGCCGGCGTCCAGGTCGATCGACCGGCAGGCGACCGCCGGCAGCTCGCGCGGGATGACCCCGCACGGGCCGAGCAAGGCCGCCTTGAGCGGATCGAGAGCCTCCAGGCCGGTGACCTCCTGGAGGCCGTCGGAGACGATCGCCAGGCGGATCGCCGGCCCCGCGGCCTCCCCGCTCTCCCCACTCCCCCCACTCCCCCCACTCCCGTCACCCGGCCCGTCCGACAGATCGGGGACCACCCTCTGGAGCGCGCGGGCGAGGTGGACCAGGCTGAAGTAGGAGCGCTCCAAAGCGTGATCGACCTCTCGATCGACATCGTCCGCGAGGTCAGAGGCCGGCGCGGCGCCGGTGACGTTCGCCAGGTGGACGATCCTCTCCGGCAGCCGGCTGTCCACGCCACCGTCCGCGTCGAGGTGACGGACCGCGCGCAGGACCTCCTCGTAAGCTTCCGGCGCGTTCGAGGCGAGGCGGTGGCGCACGATCGCACCCCGCACCGCCCCGGCCGCAGGACTGCCGGACCCGGCCAGGGCGCCGGACCCGTTGCCCTTGCCGTTCCCAGGAACGCCCGGCGGCACCGGCAGCTCCATCGCCGGCGGCGCGGCCGGCTCGGTCACCAGGGCGACCCGCTGGCCGGCCGCGGCCAGCCTGGCGGCGAGCGCCTCGGCGACGCCGGTGCGGTCCGCGAACAGCAGCCAGTCGGCCGGCGCATCCGCTCCGGCGCTCGGCCTCGCCGGGCCCAGCGCCATCGCCGCCGCCGCGAGAAGGGGCTGCCGGTGCCAGGCCGGCGCGTAGGCCCACTCCTCCATCGGCAACCGGCCGGTACGCCGGGGCGCCGCGCCAGCCGCCGCCCGGTCGTCCGCCGTCGGCGGGTCGACCCAGTAGCGCGCGCGCTCGAACGGGTAGGTGGGCAGGGGCACCCGCCGTCGGCGCTCGCCGGCCCAGAAGCCGGACCAGTCGACGGCGGCGCTCGCCGGCCCAGAAGCCGGACCAGTCGACGGTGGCACCGGCCAGCCAGAGGCGACCCACTGCCTCCACCAGGCAGGCCTGGTCGTCCCGCTCCTCCTTCGGATGGCGGATCGACGAGACCACCGCCTGGGCCGGACGACGGTCCGGGTGCTGGCGGGCGAGGGTCGAGAGCGTATTGCCCGGCCCCACCTCGAGCAGCAAGCGCTGGGGCTCGACCAGCAGCTCGGCGACGCCCTTGGCGAACAGCACGGTCCCCCGGAGCTGGCGGGCGTAGTAGGTCGGGTCGGTCGCCTCCTCGGGCCGGATCCAGGTACCGGTGACGTTCGAGAGGTAGGGGATCTTCGGCGGCTCCAGGCGCACGCCCTTGACCGTCTCGATGAACGCCGGCAGGACCGGGTCCATCATGCGCGAGTGGAAGGCGTGGGAGGTGTGGAGCCGGCGGCAGGGCACGTCCGCAAGCCGCGCGGCCAGCTCGTCGATCGCCTCGGCCGGGCCGGAGACCACCGACACCCGGGGCCGGTTGACCGCGGCGAGCGACAGCTTGCCGCCGCCGGGACCGGCCCTCTCTGCGCTCAGCAGCGGGAGCACCTCGTCCTCCGGCAGCGGCACCGCGAGCATCGCTCCCGGAGGCATCTGCTGCATCAGGGCGCCGCGGGCGGCGACCACGGCCAGCGCGTCCTCCAGGGTGAAGACGCCGGCCAGGCAGGCGGCCGCGTACTCGCCGATCGAGTGGCCGAGCATCGCCGCCGGCTTGACGCCCCAGCGCATCCAGAGCCGGGCACTCGCCCAGCAGATGGTGAAGAGCGCCGGCTGGGTGATCGCCGTCTGCTGGAGCGCGCGGGCGGCGGCCTGCTCCGCGGCATTCGCGCCGTCGGCGCCCTCGGCCGGGAAGAGCAGGTCGCGCAGGTCGAGCTCCAGGTGGGGCACCAGCAGCTCGGCGCAGCGGTCGACGTCCTCGCGGAAGCTCTGCTCGGTCTCGTAGAGTCCCCGCCCCATGCCCGGGTACTGGGCCCCCTGGCCCGGGAACAGGAAGGCGACCGGGCGGTCGCCGCCGGCGTAGTAGCCAGAGAGGAGCCGCTGGGGGTCGCGCCCGGTGAGCGCCCGGGCCGCGTCGTCCATGGCCTCCGGCCCGTCCTGGCAGAGCAGCATGCGCCGGTGGGCGAACGGTTTCCTCCCCATCTGCAGGGTGAAGGCGATGTCGGACAGGGCGTCCGTGCTCTCCCCCAGCGCTTCGCCCAGGCGGCTGGTGGCGGTGTCGAGGGCGCTCTCGGTCTTGGCCGAGAGCAGGAGGAGCTGCCACGCCCGGGACGGCTCCGGCGCGGGCACCGGCGGCGCCTCTTCGAGCACCACGTGGGCGTTGGTGCCGCCCATGCCGAGGGAGGTCACGCCGGCCCGTCGCGGCGTGCCGTCACCGCCCCAGGGGCGCAGCTCGGTGTTGACGAAGAACGGGCTGGACGCGAAGTCGATCTGGGGGTTGGGCCGCTCGAAGTGGAGGCTCGGCGGGATCATGCCGTGCTCGACCGTCAGCGTGGCCTTGATCAGGGCGCAGGCGCCGGCGGCCGTGTCCAGGTGGCCGATGTTGGTCTTGAGCGAGCCGATGGCGGTGCCGTTCCGCTC
>Ga0210086_1000359_pt1 | contig 27480 bp, 28 predicted proteins | sample China_Galinas_PW_3_FD_184867 | JGI IMG/M metagenome (GOLD analysis project Ga0210086, IMG submission 184867) | Wetland microbial communities from San Francisco Bay, California, USA, that impact long-term carbon sequestration - China_Galinas_PWB_D2... | ecosystem: Environmental > Aquatic > Marine...
TCAGCGTCTCGTTGGCCAGCCTGAGGATGGCCGACACCTCGTCGACCGACCCCGGCCGCAAGACCACCGGTGTCGCGCCGTGGAACTTGTCGCGCGGCTCGATCAGATAGGGCGCGATCGCCGCCGGATCGCGGAGAGCATGGTCCGGCCCGACGATGGCGGCGAAACGGCCGAGGAGGTCGTTGTCCGGCGGGGGAGTCTTAGCATCCATTGCGCCGTCATACTAGGACGGGCCGGATCACAGGTCGAGGCACCCGCCGACGGAGACAGCGGCTCGGGACAGCCGGCGCGGCCACCTTTTCTCAGCAAAAGCGCCCGCGCCGGGCTTTGCATGCAATGGTGCGGAAGCCGTTGGTTACATTCCGCTGCTGTCTTTGGCGACGTGCCAGACGCCACCAACACCATCGCCGTTGACGTCGCCGGGCTTGGTGTCCTTGACGAAGGTGTAGAGCGGCATGCCGTCATAGGCCCACATCATGCTGCCGTCCTTGCGCTCGACCAAGGTCCAGTCGCCTTCGGCCATGGCCCCGGACTCGGCGATGAAAGGCGGCCAGTTGGCGGCGCATTGGTCGTAGCAGTTGGAAACCCCGGAGGTGTCCTTGTCGAAGACATAGAGCGTCATGTCGTTCTGATCGACGAACACCTCGCCGGCCGACGTTTGCATTGTCTTGGCCGGATCCATGGCCATCGCGGCGGAGGTCATCATGACTGCCGCCGCAATGCCGAACATCAGTTGCTTCATCGTGCTGCTCCCTGGTCGGGCCGCTGTGACCCCGGCGCGTCATTGCTCCGGGCAGGCACGCCCCGGGTGAGCAAACGCCTGACTTGGTACTTTATTCGGGCAGACAGCATTTTTTTGGTGCACCGGCCGCCCTGGCGCCGTCCTTGAAGCCCGGTGTGCCGTATGCGATAGAGGCCGCCTGCCGGCCGGCCCGACGAACACAGGGACTCCCATGACAGACACAGGTGCACTCATGCAGGGCAAGCGTGGCCTGGTCATGGGAGTCGCCAACAACCGGTCGATCGCCTGGGGGATTGCCAGGGCCTGCCGCAATGCCGGGGCCGATATCGCCCTCACCTACCAGGGCGATGCCCTGAAGAAGCGCGTCGAGCCGTTGGCCGCCGAGCTCGGCGCCCATGTCGTCGGCCATTGCGACGTCACTGACCCCGCCACCATCGACGCCGTCTTTGCCGAAGTGGAGAAGCTGTGGGGCGACCTCGATTTCCTCGTCCACGCCATCGCCTTCTCCGACAAGGACCAGCTCACCGGCCGCTACGTCGACACCACCGCCGACAACTTTTCCAAGACGCTGCTCATCTCCTGCTACTCGCTCACCGCCGTCGTCCAACGCGCCGAGAAGCTGATGAAGAACGGCGGCTCGGTGCTCACCCTCACCTACTACGGCGCCGAGAAGGTGATGCCGCACTACAACGTCATGGGTGTCGCCAAGGCGGCGCTCGAAGCGAGCGTCCGCTATCTCGCCGTCGACCTCGGCCGCGACGGCATCCGGGTCAACGCCATCTCGTCGGGACCGATCAAGACGCTCGCCGCCTCCGGCATCGGCGACTTCCGCTACATCCTCAAGTGGAACGAGCTGAACGCGCCGCTCAAGAAATCGGTCGTCGTCGAGGAAGTCGCCGACGCTGCCTTGTTCCTCTTGTCCGACCTCGGACGCTCCGTCACCGGCGAGGTGCTTCACGCCGACGCCGGCTATCACGTGGTCGGCATGAAGGCGGTCGACGCCCCGGACATCGCCAAAGTGGAAGACTGACGTCTTCAGGAGCGGCTGAAGGCCGCTTCCCGAAGAGCAGAACGACTCAACGCGTTAGCCGGCGAACTTCGCACCTCGAAGACGCCTCACGCGGGCTGCTCGAGGCAGCCGAGGCCCTTGAGCGCCACGGCCACCGCCGCGTCGAGCGGCGTGTGCGGCTCCTCGCCGAGGAACGCCACCAGCTTGGCGTTGTCGAGGCGAAGCGGCTCCCGCCACAGGTAGCGCATCTCGGCCATCTCGCGGGCGAGATTGACGAAGGGCGAGGCGGCGACCACCGCCCACCACGGGAACCGGCGGATCGGCAGGTTCGGCTTGCCCACCGCGCGGGCGATCGCCCGCGGCAGGTCGATGGCATCGTCGAACCAGTGGCCGCCGAAATGGAACACCTCGAACGGCGCCAGCTCGGCCTCGCGCTCGACCAGCCGCGCCATCGTCTCTGCCACGTCGGGCAGGTAGGCCCAGGCGTGTCCGACCGACTTGGCGCCCGGATGCCAGACGAAGCGCACCGGACGGCCGGGACGGATCATGCCGTCGCTGAACCAGCTGTTGCCGCAGCGCGGGCCGAAGAAGTCGCCGGCGCGGACGACGAGGGTGTGCACGCCCTGCGCTTGCGCATCCCTCAGCCGCTCTTCCATCGCCACCCGGATTTTGCCCTTGCGGGTGAGCGGCTTCTGCGGCGACGTCTCGGTGAGCCGCGGGAAGGCGTCCGGCCCGAAATTGTAGATGGTGCCCGGAAAGACGATCCGCGCGCCCGAAGCTTCCGCTGCCGCGATCGAGCTGTCGAGCATCGGTATGGCGAGGCCAGCCCAGTTGCGGTAGGCGCGCGGGTTGGCGCCGTGGACGATGATCGAAGCGCCCTTGGCCGCGGCGATCACGTCTTCGGCCCGCATGGCGTCACCGGCGATCCATTCGACCGGGCCGAGGCCCGTGTGCTTCCTGGCAGCTTCGACGGGATCGCGGGTGAGCGCGCGAATGCGCCAGCCCCGACGGATCAGGGCCATGCTCACCTCGCCACCGATTCCGCCGGTGGCGCCGATCACGAGAGCGGTTCTGTTGTTCTGATGTTCGGTCATGGTCATCTCTCCTCTGTTCGACTGAACACCTAGGCCGATCGCGCTTCATAAGAAATTGCATATTTTTCTTTCGTCGCTATACGATAATGAATGGGTGCCCGAGACCCCGACTGGACCCTGTGGCGGTCCTTCCTCGCCGTCATCAACGAAGGCAGCCTCTCCGGAGCCGCCAGGACCCTGAGGTTGACCCAGCCGACGGTCGGCCGTCACATCGCCGAGCTTGAGGCGACGCTGGAGACGGCGCTGTTCACCCGCTCGCAATTCGGACTCGAGCCGACGGCGACGGCGATGGAGCTTGCCCCACACGCCGAGTCGATGGCGGCGACCGCGGCCAACCTTGTGCGGATCGCCTCGGGCGAGGCCGACGAGGTCCGGGGCACGGTGCGGATCACCGCCAGCGAGATCGTCGGCGCCGAAGTGCTCCCGCCCATCCTGGCCGCGTTTCGAGAGCGTTATTCCGATGTGTCGGTCGAGCTCGTCCTGTCGAACCAGACCGAGGATCTGTTGCGCCGCCAGGTGGACATCGCGGTCCGCATGGTGCGACCGACGCAGTCGGCCTTGGTGGCGAAGAAGATCGGCGCGGTCACCATCGGCCTGCACGCGCATCCCCGCTATCTCGCGGCTCATGGCAAGCCCGCGCATGTCGCCGATCTCCAACGGCACACGGTCATCGGCTTCGACACCGAGACGCCGAGCATCCGCAGCCTGCCCTCGCTCGGATTGTCGCTCACTCGCGAGATGTTTGACTTCAGGACCGACAGCGACCTCGCCCAGCTGGCGGCAATCCGGGCCGGGGTCGGCATCGGCGGCTGTCAGGTTCCGCTCGCGCGGCGGCAGCCTGAACTCGTGCGCGTGCTCCCCGACGCCTTCGCCCTCGACCTCGACGTCTGGCTCGCCATGCATGAGGACCTGCGGCCGATTCGCCGCATGCGGCTGATGTTCGATCACCTGGGGAAGGAACTTGGCCGCTACCTCGCCGGCGCCTGATTCCCTGCTCGGGCCGCTTGCCCACCGCCGCGCTTTGTCGCAAAAGCTCCCGGCAAGACCATGGACCTCCCGATGCCTCCCACGCTCGTCTTCATTCGCCACGGCGAAACCGACTGGAATGTCGAGGGCCGCCTGCAAGGCCAGCGCGACATCCCGCTCAATGACAACGGCCGCGCCCAGGCGCGCCGGAACGGAAAGGCGCTGATCGCGGTGGTCCCCGACATCGCCGGCTTCGATTTCGTCGCCAGCCCGCTCGAACGGTCGCGCGAGACGATGGAGATCGCCCGCCTCGCCATGGGTCTCGATCCGTCCGCCTATCATCTCGACGACCGCCTGCGCGAGATCACCTTCGGCGAATGGGAAGGCTTCACCACGGCGGAGTTGCGCGAGCGTGTGCCCACCATGGTCACGGCCCGCGAGACCGACAAGTGGGGGTTTCTGCCGCCCGGCGGCGAGAGCTACCGGCTTCTGTCCGAGCGGGTCGACGGCTGGCTCGCCGACGTCGGGCGGCCGACCGTCGCCGTCTCCCACGGCGGCGTCGGCCGGGTTCTTCTGCGCCACTTCCTCGGTCTCGATCCGCGCGAGGCGGTCACCTTGTCGTTCCCGCAGGATCAGGTCCTGTTGCTCAAGGACGGCGTCGCGAGCTGGATCTAGCCCGTTGACAAAATCCTTCAGGATCGCTCCACCCGCCGCCACCGGGCACAACCAAAAAGAAATCCCCGCTCGTTCGCGGACCGGTATCATGACCGGCATCCTCGCTCACTGAGGGGCGTCTACCGGTGGCGACCTGTTGGCGGAGCGGGGTGCGGTGTCCTGGCGGTGCGCCTCGCAAGCCGCCGCCGGGAGGCTCGGTATCCACCCGCCGGCGAAAGCCGGTGCCGAACGTCCAGGAGATGGCGCGGCAACGGGTGCGTGAGCGTGGTCCTCCGCCGGATCCCGTCCCTTGAGACCCGGGGCGGATGTTTAGCGGATGCAGTCCCGGGTGAAGCCGGGACCAAGCAAGGGCCTCGAAGGACGGTGGTGTGCCGCGAATGGCGCCGCCTGCTCACGACGGCCGGGGTCGCCGGCCTCGCATGGGTGTTTCTCCCGGCAAGGGGAGAAGCCCCGTGTGCCCCCGGTGTGGACCGGAACGCCGAAAACCACCGCGGCGGGCGCTGGATTGAGCGCCCAATCTGCTTCCGGCTTTGGCCGGAGGCGCGCAGGCGTTCCTTCAGCGCCCGCCACCCCCTCGCTTCCCTCTCCTCATGCCGAGGTGCGACCCCGGCCTTGAGCCGGGGGAGGCTCGAAGCACGCAAAGCCCGGCTCGGCATTCGAGCGCGGCAACGACGGAGCGTGTCTAGCGGCCTGAGCGCGCCAAACCCTCCACCTGTCATCCCCGGCGAGCGCCGAAGGCGCGAGGGAAGGGATCCAGTCATCGACGTCGGCGCAGAACGAGGCGCGCCGGTGTTCCCTGGATGCCCGCTCCAGCGGGCATGACAGGTCGGTGGTTCGGGCGCGGGAATGCGGCCGCGATGGAACATGCGCACATGCAATCCAACCCCTTGACGTTATGGCCGGGCTTAAACCGGCCATCCATGCCATTCTCCTGGTCATGGCGTTGGCGCCGTCGGCGTGGGGTCAGCGTCATGGAATGGATGCCCGGGTCACGCCCGGGCATGACGGCAGTGCTTCTTGCACCAACGCAGCGCCCAACCCTCCCCGTCACCGCCCTGCCCCGCCTCCTCACGCATGCTTGATCGATCTGTGATCCACGCCTCGGTGTTGGCATGCGACCCTGCCGACTTGCGGGGCTGGACCAACCTCGGGAGGCAGGTAATGTGCGATCTTGACGGCTGCGGCGCCCACAGGGACATGCCGCCGATCATCGTGCCGGACGCAGAGCGCCGGGCATTCCTCAAGGGCCTGGCGGCGCTGCCGCTCGCCGCGGTGCTGTTCGACCCGCTGCTGGCCCGTGCCCAGGCGAACCAGCTCGAGATGATCTCCATCGACGTGCCCGGCGGGGCGCCGGCAAGGGGCGCGCTGGCGCTGCCGGACGCCGACAATGCCCCGGCGCTGCTTCTCGTCCACGAGTGGTTCGGGCTGAACGACCAGATCAAGTCTGTCGCTGCCGAATTCGCCAAGCAGGGCTTCATCGCCTTTGCCATCGACCTCTTCGATGCCGAGCCGGCGACCAGCTCCGAGGGCGCCATGAAGCTGATGCAGAGCCTCGATCCTCAGGTCGCCACGAACAAGCTGGTCGCCGCCATCGACTGGCTCAAGAAACACCCGCAGGGCAACGGCAAAGTCGGCACCATCGGCTGGTGCTTCGGCGGCGGCTGGTCGCTCAACGCCTCGCTCGCCGCCCCGGTCGACGTGACCGTCATCTACTATGGCGAGCTTAACAAGACGCCGGACCAGCTCAAGGCGCTCAAGGGGCCGGTGCTCGGCAACTTCGCCGACCAGGACACCTTCATCAACAGGACGATGGTCGCGGATTTCGAGGCGGCGATGAAGGCCGCCGGCAAGGCCGACGATCTCACCGTCTACTGGTACACGGCCAACCACGGCTTCGCCAATCCGACCTCCGCCCGTTACGATGCGGAGGACACCAGGCTCGCCTGGGAGCGGACGCTCGCCTTCCTGAAGAAGAACCTCGGCTGACGGACCGCCGCGGGTCCGATGGAACGGCGGGCCGGCCGACCTGCCCGGCCCGCGCACCCCAAAAAACCCCGTTTGACGCTCCGCCCCGGCTTGCCTAGAACCGGCCATCTCGGAGCCGGCAGGCATGTCGCACAACACATTCGGTCATCTGTTCCGCGTCACCACCTGGGGCGAAAGCCACGGACCGGCCATCGGCTGCGTGGTCGACGGCTGCCCGCCGCGCATTCCGATCTCCGAAGACGAGATCCAGCACTGGATGGACAAGCGCCGGCCGGGCCAGTCGCGCTTCACCACCCAGCGGCGCGAGCCCGACACCGCGCGCATCCTTTCCGGCGTCTTCGAGGACGAGGAGAGCGGCGAACTGCTGACCACCGGCACGCCGATCTCGATCATGATCGAGAACGTCGACGCGCGCTCCAAGGACTATTCCGACATCAAGGACAACTACCGCCCCGGCCACGCCGACTTCACCTATGAGGCCAAATACGGCATCCGCGACTGGCGGGGCAGCGGCCGCGCCTCGGCGCGCGAGACCGCCACCCGCGTCGCCGCCGGCGCCATCGCCCGCAAAGTAGTGCCCGGCGTAATCGTCCGCGGCGCCCTCATCCAGATGGGGCCGCACGCCATCGACCGCGGCCGCTGGGACTGGGAGGCGGTGGACAACAACCCGTTCTTCTGCCCCGACCCGGAGATGGTCGACTTCTTCGCCGACTATCTCGACGACATCCGCAAGCGCGGCTCTTCGGTCGGCGCCGTCATCGAGGTCATCGCCCACGGCCTGCCGGCCGGGCTCGGCGCGCCGATCTACGGCAAGCTCGACCAGGACATCGCCTCCGCGCTGATGTCGATCAACGCGGTCAAGGGCGTCGAGATCGGCGCCGGCTTTGCGGCCGCGACGCTCACCGGCGAAGAGAACGCCGACGAGATCCGCATCGGCCATGACGGCAATCCCGAGTTCATGTCCAACAACGCCGGCGGCATTCTCGGCGGCATATCGACCGGCCAGCCGATCGTCGCCCGCTTCGCCGTCAAGCCGACCTCGTCGATCCTGACCCCGCGCCGCACCGTCAGCCGCACCGGCGAGGAGGTCGAGGTCTCCACCAAGGGCCGCCACGACCCCTGCGTCGGCATCCGCGCCGTGCCGATCGGTGAAGCGATGCTGGCGATCGTCCTTGCCGATCACTATCTCCGGCATCGCGGTCAGATCGGCTGAGGCGAAAGAGAAGCTTGACGACAGTTGCAACAGACCGGGTCAGTGACGCCGTGCGCGCCTTCGCGGACGGCGAGATCGTCGTCGTCATCGATGACGACGACCGCGAGAACGAGGGGGACCTCATCCTTGCGGCAGTTCACGCCACCCCCGAGAAGCTGGCGTTCCTGATCCGCCATACCAGCGGCATCGTCTGCGCCCCTCTGCCCCGCGAGGCAGCGCGGCGGCTGCACCTCGTCCCGATGGTCGCCGACAACGACGCACCGCACGGCACCGCCTTCACCATCTCGGTCGATTTCCGCCATGGCACGACCACCGGCATTTCGGCCGAGGAACGCTCGACCACCATCCGGGCGCTTGCCAATCCCAATGCGGGTGCGGAGGATTTCGTCCGTCCCGGCCATGTCTTCCCGCTGGTCGCCCGCGAGGGCGGGGTATTGATGCGCTCCGGACACACCGAGGCGGCGGTCGACCTCTGCCGGCTGGCGAAGCTCGAGCCCGTCGGCGTGCTGGCCGAACTGGTCAATGACGACGGCACCGTGATGCGCGGCGCCGAAGTTGCCGCTTTCGCCAGGCAACACGGCCTGAAACAGATTTCGGTCGCTGACCTGATCGCCTTTCGGCAGCGGAGCGAGAAGCTCGTCGAGCGCGTCGGGGAATTCACGATCGACACCGCCGGCGGACGGGCTCGCGCCATCGCCTATCGCACGGAGTGGGATCCGACCGAGCACCTCGCCGTCATCTTCGGGGATATTGGCGACGGCCGCGACCTGCCGGTAAGGCTTCATCGCGAATCCGTTGCGCGGGACGTGTTCACCGCCGAGAGCCCGCTTGACCATGTCATCGCCCGACTAGGCGAGGCCGGCCGCGGCGTCGTCGTCTATCTGCGGGAAGGTTCGGTCGGCGTCGCCACCTCCGGCGAGCGGCCGCGTGACCGGGTCGCCGGCGACGAGGAGCGCCACGGCTCGGCGAATGCCCGCCAGCGCGACTGGCGCGATATCGGCCTCGGCGCCCAGATTCTCCGCGACCTCGGCGTCACCTCGATCCGGCTGATCGCCTCGCGTGAGCTTCACTATGTGGGCCTCGACGGCTTCGGCATCGCCATCGAGACCACCGAGCCGCTGGAACCCTAGCCCGGCTGCTGGTTTACTCGCCGGGGATGTCTTCCGTATCGCGCTTGGCGAGCTTTGCCTTCGAACTTCGCCGGAATTCGGACCGCTCGAAAAAGAGCACGATCACCAGCGCCGCCGCGAACGGCACGAGCAGGTAGAAGAAGCGGAAGACGATCAGGGCCGCCAGCACGTGCGCGTGATCCATGTCGTCCAGCGCGGTGAGGAAGACGAACTCGAGCACGCCCAAGCCACCCGGCGCGTGCGACACGATCGCTACCGAGAACGAAGCGACGAACACTCCGAGCACGGTGATGAAGCCGGGATTTCCTGCGGCCGGCAGGCAGAAATAAATGATCGCGGCGGCGGCAGCGAGTTCGATCGGCCCGACGATGAGCTGGCGGACGACCACTTCGGGCCGCGGATAGTGAAGGTGGAAGCCGCCGATGGTCAGCGGTTTGAAGTGGAGCAGCGCCCCCGTCGCGTAGAAGGCCACCAGCGCCAGCAGTCCGAGGCCAATGACGATCGCCCCCCAGTCGGGCAGGTCGAAGAAGCGCTGGATCACGGATGGCCGCAGCACCAGCACCAGACCGCCCAGCGCCATGGCGCCGACCAGGAAGGTGACGGTGGTCAGGCCGACCAGAACGCCGATCTCCCCCGGTGACAGACCCCGGGAACCGTAGGTGCGAAAACGAATGACCGTGCCGGAGAGCAGCGAGGCGCCGATGTTGTGGGAAAGCGCATAGGTGGTGAACGAGGTCGCCATCACAAATGCCCAGTTGATCTTGCGGCCGAGATGGATGAGGGCGATGCGGTCGTATTCGGCAAGCGCGGCGTAGGCGACGAGGGTCGCTGCGACGGCAAGCAGCCAGCTCGTCAGCGGAATCGCGCCGACGCTGTCCACCACGCTGTCGAAGGTGAGGTTGGCGATCTCCCGGTAAAGGAGCCAGCCGCAAAAGACGACCGCCAGGATGCCGATCGTCGGCCAGAAATAGTGGCGATAGCGGCTGAGCCGCTGCAGGAATGCCTTGACTGCCGGCCCCATTCCCGAATCCGGATGCCTTTCTGTTTTCATCGCCATGTTGGCATAGCCCGATGCCGGTGCGAAATCGGCTTGCGCAGTCCTTAGATGGTACCTGATTGTGCCTATATTCCGCCTTTTCGGGCGCCAAGCAGAAACTCGCGATTGCCGTCGCCGCCGACGATCGGCGAATCGATCAGGCCGTCCACCGACCACCCCATCTCGTCCGCCAGCCACCCGGCAATATCAGCGGCAGCCCGCCGGCCTGCTGCCGGATCGCGGACGATGCCGCCCTTGCCCAGTCCGGCACGGCCGATCTCGAATTGTGGCTTGACCAGGAGGACGCCCCACGCCCGGGGCGCTGCCAGCGCCAGCGCCGGCGGCAGCGCAAGACGAAGGGAAATGAAGCTGACATCGGCGACGATCGCGTCGATCGTGCCGTGCACTTCGTCCGCGGTCAGGTCGCGGGCATTCAGTCCTTCCCGATTGCGGATGGCAGGATGATGGCGCAGGCGCTGATGAAGCTGGTCGTGGCCGACGTCGACGGCATAGACGCGCTCCGCGCCGCGCTCGACCAGCACCTCGGCGAAACCGCCGGCGCCCGCGCCGAGATCGAGGACGTGGCGCGCTGCCGGCGAGTAGCCGAAATGGTCAAGACCGGCGATCAGCTTCAACGCCGCGCGCGAAGCATAACGGCCGGCAGGATCGAACGCCTCGATCACGGCATCGGCCGCCACCATCATGGCCGGCCTTTTCGCGGTCTCGCCGTCGACCACAATGGCGCCGCGCAGAATCGCATCGCGGGCGCGGGCGCGGGTTTCAACGATGCCGCGCTCGACCAGCGCGAGGTCAAGCCGGCGCCGCTCAGCGTTGCCACCGCCACGGCCGGTCATCACCCGCGGGATCCCACGCGCGTCGTCGACCGCAGAATCGACATCACAGGAAGCAGCCGGCAAACGTCGCCGCGAGCATATCGAAGTAGACGAGACTGCCGAACTTCACCCAAAGCATCCCGCCGCCCGCCACAAGAACGAGCGCGCCGAGGCCGATAGCAACGTTCGGTGCGAGAGCCATGCGGGGAGACTATCACCGCGACGGCTCCGGAGAACACCTTTACGATTGATCTCTCTTCGGTTCCGTGCACGAATACGGATGGCTCCAGCCGAGGAGTGGACAGGCAGATGACGATCGAGAAGCGTCCTTTCGGCCGCACCGGCCACATGAGCTCTGCGGTCATTTTCGGCGGCGCAGCGCTCGGGGCGGTTGACCAGGGGGTCGCCGATCGTGTGCTCGATCTGCTGTTCGAGTACGGCGTGAACCACATCGACACCGCGGCCAGCTACGGCGATGCCGAGCTCCGGATCGGACCGTGGATGGACCGGCATCGCGATGCCTTCTTCCTGGCGACCAAGACCGACCAGCGGGACTTCGAGGGCGCCAGGGCCCAGATCCGGCGCTCGCTCGAGCGACTGCGCACCGACCGTGTCGATCTTCTGCAACTGCACGCGCTGACCCATCCCGACGAATGGGAGCAGGCGCTTTCGCCCGGCGGCGCGCTGGAGGCAGCGGTGCAGGCGCGCGAGGAGGGGCTGGTCCGATTTATCGGCGTGACGGGGCACGGCTGGTCGGTGGCGGCGATGCACCGGCGGAGCCTCGAGCGCTTCGACTTCGATTCGGTGCTGATGCCCTGGAACTGGTTCTGCGCGCACCACCCGACCTATGCCGCCGAGTTCGAGGCGACCGTCGCGCTTTGCGAAGAGCGCAACGTCGCCGTTCAGACGATCAAGGCGCTGGCACGCGGGCCGTGGGCCGCCGGCGCCGTCCGCAATCGGGAGACCTGGTATCAGCCCCTCGAGGAGGAGGCGGACATTCGGGCGGCGGTGCACTGGGTGCTGGCCCGGCCGCGGCTGTTCCTGAACTCGGTCGGCGACCTCAACCTGTTGCCGCTGGTGCTCAAGGCCGCCGACGAGCTCGGCCCGGCTCCCGACGATGCGGCCATGGCGCGGTTCAACGAGCGCGCCGGCCTGGCGTCGATCTTCGGATTGTGAAAGAGGGGCGGCGCGCCGCCAGGGCGCGCGTGGACCCATCACCCGTGTCAATCGGACACCTCCAGGAACTCGGTGGCTGCGCGGGCCCGGAGCGGATCCGGATCTTCCCGTTACGAGCCCGCGATTAGCCGCTTGAGCTTGGCGAGGGCAGTTTCCGATTTCTCCTGATAGTCGATGGTTCCCGTGAAGGTTCCCTGCGAATCCAGGAGGTAAACCGTCGCGGTGTGATCCATCAGATAGGTGCCATCGTCCTGCGGCACCTTTCGCGAAAACACCCGGTAGTCCTTCAGCATCTGATCGGTCTCTTCCCGCGTGCCGGTGAGGCCGACGATCCGCGGATCGAAAGCCTGAAGATAGTCGGCAAGAACCTGCTGCGTGTCGCGCTCGGGATCGACGGTCACGAAATAGACCTTCAGCTTGTCGGCCTCCGGGCCGAGATCACGCATCAGCGTGGTCAGGTCGAAGAGCGTGGTCGGGCAGACATCGGGGCAGAAGGTGTAGCCAAAGAACATCGCCGAGGGATGCTCCTTGAGATCGGTTTCCGTCACCCTCGCCCCATGCTGGTCGGTGAGGGTGAACGGTCCGCCGACGCTGGCGACCATGACACCGGGCGAATCGCCGCCGAACTCCTTCGTCACCAGGATTGCCGCGGCGATCGCACCCACCGCGACAACGGCTGTCCAGGCGGCGAGCCGGACTGCTTTCAGCGGAGTCATTGCTTCATATCCATTTTCATCTCGGTCTGGCCGCCCTGACTGCCGGGTCCTTTCGCGCCGATCGCCATGATATGGAAAAAGGTGTCGACCGATCCGGCCGTGGCGAAGGTGAGGGTCACCGGCAGCTTGCCGCCTTCGACGAAAGGCGACTTCAGCCCCATGAACATGAGATGGAATCCGCCGGGTGCAAGGGTGACGCTGCCGTGGGCGGGGATTTCCAGCCCGCCTTCGACCGGCCGCATGGTCATCACGCCGCCATCGACTTTCATTTCGTGGATTTCGCCCTTGGCAGCCGCCGGCGTTGCGACGCCGATCAGGCGGTCGGCAACGTCGCCGGTGTTGGTGATGGTGAGATAAGCGGCACCGGTCGGCGCATTGGGCGGAGTCGCCCGCGTCCACAGATCGGTGAGCGTGAGCTGACCGACCGTCACCTCATGGGCAAGGGCCTGAGTTGAGAAGACACCAATGATGGCAAGGGCGGCAAGCAGAGAGCGAAACATCCTGATGATCCTTCGATGAACGGCCACGCGGCCCAGGGCGCGCGGGGCCATGACCTGACGAAAGAAGGGGATTTATGGCGCAAACGCCAGAACCGACCGGGCACTATGCCCGGAGGCCAGTGATGTGAGGTGAGGTCGCATCATGGTCGAGAGAGGGCCGCAGGATCGCGGCATTGGTGATTTCCCTTTTCCTTTCTATGATGGATGGCCTCCGCAGGCGCTCTTTAGCGACGACGACGCCATGACTATCAAAGGATTATTGCCTCGCTGGGCGATCCTTCTGCTCATTGGAGCGGTCGGAATAATAGCGATTATTGCCGGTCATTTACTCGCAGGTACGGTTGGCGAAGTTCTCCGGGATTTGGGAATCGCAACGCTGATTGCTGCAATGTTAGGATTTACTATTGACCGCTGGTTTAAAACAGATCTGGTAAAAGATGTTTTTGATGCAGTTTTGGGCCACGTGCTACCGGAAGAATTTAAAAACGAAATACGAACGATAATAAACCACAAAATGCTATGCGAGAACCTTTATACAAAAATCGAACTCAAAGAGATTGACGACAATACGGTAAGGATGACCGTAACGACGGAGAGAACAGTAAAAAATATTACTAAGACCGCTCAACCTGTAGAAGCAGCAATTCGTATCGACGATTGGGGATTTACAGAGCCAGCAAAGGTTCATGAATGCCGTATGGAATTACCAAATGGAACAGTTGTTGAAGCAAAACCGGTCGAATCGCCACCGTCGCGCATCTTTTTTTCATCGGAGGAACATAAGATCGGCCCCAACGAAGAGGTCAAATATTTCACAAAATTCTCGGAGATTCATCGTATCAATGATATCGCGATTTTTCATTATGGATCGCCGACGAGAAATCCCGTCATCGAAATCGACGCGCCTGATAGCCTCGGGTATGCGTATGGGTTTGGCTCGTCCAGTCCGGTCTTGAGTGCCAGATACACACCACGCCACACGCTTCAAGGCGTATATTTCCCGACGCAAAGCATGCGCGTCCGCTGGTGGCGGAACGAGGAGCCGACGTTAAACCTCGTCGAGCGGGATGTGCTCAACTCCGATGGCTCGAAGGGTAGCTAGGAAAAACATGGCGCTGAATGTTCCCCGTGCGCGCCGAGGTGAAAGCCGGCGGCAAACAGGTTGAGAAGCAGGAGGATCGCCATGGCCCGCGCCAGCGATCGCCCGTCGGAGCCCCTCAGGGCGGCAAGGAACGAGGTTTCCGGCACAGGAACGGCTTCTAGCACGTCCGGCCGCAGCGGCCCCGCGTCACATCGCCCAACATCGCAGGATCGAGAAAGTCCGCCTGTCCGAGAGCCTTCAATTCCGTCCCGCTAGGCGCGAAGCGAAGCCACGCCCGGCTCGCGGCCGAGCGCTGCAAACACCGCGGCGACGATGCCGCGCGCGTCGAGCCCGGCGGCGGCGTACATGGCCTCCGGCTTGTCCTGGTCGACGAACCGGTCCGGCATGGCGAGCGGCCTAACTCTCAGCCCGCGATCGAGCGCTCCCGAGGTCGCCAGGTGATAAAGAACATGGCTGCCGAACCCGCCGGGAGCGCCCTCCTCGACGGTGATCAGCACCTCGTGCTCGCGGGCGAGCCGGTCGATCAGGTTGGTGTCGAGGGGCTTGGCGAACCGCGCATCGGCCACGGTGGTGGGCAGGCCGTGGGCATCGAGCTCCTCGGCCGCGGCCAGGCATTCGGCCAGCCGGCCGCCAAACGAAAGCAGGGCGACCTTGCTGCCCTCGCGCAGGATCCGCCCGCGGCCGATCTCGAGCGGCACTCCGACCTCCGGCAGGTCGACGCCGATGCCCTCGCCGCGCGGATAGCGGAAGGCGGAAGGCCGGTCGTCGATCGCCGCTGCGGTCGCAACCATATGGACGAGCTCCGCCTCGTCGCCGGCCGCCATGACAACGAAGCCGGGGAGACAGCTCAGATAGGCCACATCGAACGACCCCGCATGCGTCGCGCCGTCGGCGCCGACGAAGCCGGCGCGGTCGATGGCGAAACGCACCGGCAGCCGCTGGATCGCGACATCATGGACAACCTGGTCGTAGGCGCGCTGGAGGAAGGTCGAATAGATGGCCGCAAAGGGTTTATAGCCTTCCGTCGCCAGACCGGCGGCGAAGGTGACCCCGTGCTGCTCGGCGATGCCGACGTCGAAGCAGCGCCTGGGGAACCGCTTGCCGAACAGGTCGAGGCCGGTGCCGCCCGGCATGGCAGCGGTGACGGCGACGATCCTGTCGTCCTTCTCCGCCTCCTTGACCAAGGCGTTGGCGAAGACCTTGGTGTAGGAAGGAAGGTTGGCGGTGCTCTTGGCCTGCTGGCCGGTGACGACATCAAACTTGGCGACGCCATGGTACTTGTCGGCCGAGGCCTCGGCCGGCGCGTAGCCCTTGCCCTTTTTGGTGACGACGTGGACGAGCACCGGGCCGTTCCGCATGTCGCGCACGTTCTTCAGCACCGGCAGAAGGTGGTCGAGATTGTGCCCGTCGATCGGGCCGACATAGTAGAAGCCAAGCTCCTCGAACAGCGTGCCGCCAGTCCAGAAGCTGCGGGCGAATTCCTCGGTCAGCTTAGCCTTGTCGCGGAAGAAGCGGGGGAGCGCATTGGCGATCCGCTTGCCGAAACGGCGGAAAGACGAATAGGTCTGGCTCGACACCAGCCGGGCGAGATGGGCGGACAGGGCACCAACCGGCGGGGCGATCGACATGTCGTTGTCGTTTAGAATGACGATCAGCCGGGACTTCAAGTGGCCGGCATTGTTCATCGCCTCATAGGACATGCCGGCCGACATGGCACCGTCGCCGATCACCGCAATGACCTTGTTGTCCTTTTCGGACAAGTCGCGGGCGACTGCCATGCCGAGCCCCGCCGATATCGAGGTCGACGAATGCGCGGCGCCAAACGGATCGTATTCGCTCTCGGTCCGCTTGGTGAAACCGGAGAGCCCTCCCCCCTGCCGCAATGTGCGGATGCGGTCGCGGCGGCCGGTGAGGATCTTGTGCGGGTAGGCCTGATGACCGACGTCCCAGATCAGGCGGTCGCGCGGCGTGTCGAAGACGTAGTGGAGAGCCACGGTCAACTCGACAACGCCGAGGCCAGCGCCGAGATGGCCGCCGGTCACTGACACCGCGGAAATCGTCTCGCGCCGCAACTCGTCGGCGAGCTGACGCAAATCCTGCTCTCGCAGCCCGCGCAGGTCTTCGGGAAAATGGACCGAGTCGAGGAGTGGCGTCGACGAGGGCGTCATGTGACCGGAAACCCATCCGTTTCGTTGATTCGGCAGCCCCATATATAGGAGGAAATGGTTATATCAGCTTGAACAGCGGAGCGCAGCACCACTCCCGCCCCTCCCTGCCTCCCCAACGCCGCTCGTCGTGACACGGTTAACAAGCAGCCGCTGCCGATCGCCGACAAAACGCGCAAATGTGGCGATTGCCGGGCTGGTTTTGCGGCACCGTCCGGCAAGATCATTCGGGCAGCGGGATGAAATCCTTCTCGTCCCCGAACACCTTGTCGAAGCGGCCGAGCTTCCAGTCGTTCTTGGCCTCTTCGATCCGCTCCTTGGACGAAGACACGAAGTTCCACCAGATGTGGCGCGGCCCGTCCATCGCCTCGCCGCCGAGGAGGATCAGCCGGGCCGGGGTTACCGCGTCGACGACCAGGCCGTCGCCCGGGCGGAAAACGACCATGCGCGTGGCATCGAAACGGTCCGCCCGTTCCTCGTGGCTGGCGTCGATCGGGAGCCGTGCTCCCGCCTCAAGCGTGACGTCCGCGTAGAACATGTCGCTGAAGGTCTCCACCGGCGAGCGTTCGCCATACAGCGAGCCGACCACCAGGCGAACGTCGGCGCCGTCGCCACCGACGACCGGAAGCGCATCCTTGTCGTGATGGAAGAAGGTCGGGGCGGCCTCCTCGTGCTCCTTGGGCAGCGCCACCCAGGTCTGGAATCCGAGCACCTTGTGACGCTCGCCGCGAAATTCCACCGGTCCCCGTTCGGAGTGTGCGATGCCGCGGCCGGCGGTCATCCAGTTCACGTCGCCCGGCTGGATGGCCTGCTCGCTGCCGATCGAATCGCGATGGATGATCTTACCCTCGTGCAGGTAGGTGACGGTGGCGAGCCCGATATGGGGGTGCGGGCGCACGTCAAACTTCTCGCTCATCAGGATCTCGGCCGGGCCGGCCTGGTCGAAGAGGACGAAAGGGCCGACCATCCGGCGCTCGACCGCCGGCAGCACCCGGCCGACCGTGAAGCCGCCGAGGTCTTTCGCCCGCGGAACGATGACCGTCTCGATCAGCTCGGCGGCGGTGGCGTCGCCAAAGGCAGGGTCGGGCAGCGGCAGGGAACGCATGGCGGGGATTTGTCCTTCTCGGAAGCCTGATCAAGGCACCAGTGAGATAGGGCTACCCCGGCCTCGGGCAAGCAGCGTTTGCCGGCTCAGAACGGCGTGTCGTCGTCGAGCGGTTCGGTGCCCACCGGCTTACCGTCGGCGCCAAGCCTGATCTTCTCGACCCGCCCTTCCGCCTCCTTGAGAAGCCTTTCGCAATGCGCCTTCAGCGCCTCGCCGCGCTCGTAGATCGCAATCGACTCCTCGAGATCGACCTTGCCCTGCTCGAGCCGCTGGACGATCGATTCAAGTTCCTCGAGCGCCTTCTCGAAGGAAAGTTCGGCAACGGGCACTGGCGGATTGTTGTCCGGCATTTCGTCTCCTGGTTGGCCGCTCGAGGCGCCGCCTCGTCGGGCCATCATCGGCCCCTTCTATATGAGGCGAGGCCGGGTCGGCCAAGCGTGCATGTCTGTCCGCTCGGCGTCACGCCCGCATCAGGGTCCTGACATGGGCGGCGACCGAATCCGCCAGGGCCCGGAGGTCGTAGCCGCCCTCGAGCACGCTGACGATGCGGCCTGAGCAGTGGCGATTTGCGAGTTCCATCAGCTCGGCCGTGGCCCAGGCGAAGTCGTCCTCCTTGAGGTTCAACGAGGCAAGCGGATCGCCCCAATGGGCGTCGAAGCCGGCAGAGACGACGATCAGGTCGGGCTTGAAGGCGTTCGTCGCCGGCAACAGGCGGGCGGAGAACGCCTCCATGAACTCGGTGCCCCCGGCGCCTGGCGACAGCGGCGCGTTGAAGATATTGCCGACGCCCGTCTCCGACTCCTCGCCGGTTCCCGGATAAAGCGGCATCTGATGGGTCGAGCCGTAGAGGATCGACGCATCCGACCAGACGATCGCCTGGGTGCCGTTACCGTGATGGACGTCAAAGTCGAGGATCGCCACCCGCTCCAGGCCGTGCACCCGCTGGGCGTGTCGGGCCGCGATGACGGCGTTCCCGAACAGGCAGAAGCCCATGGCGTGGCTCCGCTCGGCGTGGTGGCCAGGCGGCCGGATGGCGCAAAACGCGTTGGCCACGTCGCCGCCGGTCACCGCGTCGACCGCCAGACAGGCGGCGCCGGCGGCATTGGCGGCAGCCTCGAAGCTCCGTGGCGAAATCCAGGTATCGGCATCGAGCTGTGCCTCGCCGGTGTCCGGCATCGCCGAGCGGACTGCGGCGATGTACGCCTCGTCATGGGCGGTCGCCAGCACCGCATCATCGACCGGTTCGGCGGACTGCCACTTCAGCGGCAGGAACTCCTCCTCCGACAACGCGGCCTTGATCGCCCGCAGGCGGTCCGGTCTTTCCGGATGTCCCTCGGGCACCCGATGTTCGAGAAAGATGTCGTCGGAGACAAGGAGCGTGGTCACTGGCGAATTCCCATGAAACCTCGAAGCGCGGTTAATCCCGGCTGCGGTTGAGGAACGTCTGGAGAGCGTCGTGGGCGGCCGGCGAGCGCAGGAGGTCGGCGAAGCTCTTTGCCTCCAGATTGACCCGCGCCACGACGTCGCGCCGATCCCCACGCATCAGTCGCCGCGCCATGCGGACCGCTTCCGGCGGCTTGGCGGACAGCGCGCGTGCATAGCCGAAAGCCGTTGTTTCCACTTCCTCCGGGGCGACGACGCGGTTGATCAGCCCCGCCGTCAGCGCCCGCTGGGCGTCGAATTGCTCGCCCATCACCATCAGCTCGAAGGCGCGATGATAGCCCATGATCCCCGGGGCAAGGAGGCTGGCGCCGGCTTCCGGCGGCAGACCGAGATCGGCGAAAGGAGACGAGAAGATCGACCATTCGCTGGCGACGATGAAATCGCAGTGGAACAGCATCGTGGTGCCGATGCCCATGGCAAGGCCGTCGACTGCTGCAACGATCGGCTTGTCGAGGGTCGCCACCGTCTTCATGAAGCGGATCGGACTTTCACCGAACACGCTGCTGTCGGCATAGCGCCTCAGATCGTCGACGTCGTGTCCGGCGGTGAACACGCCGGGCATGCCTGCGAACAACACCACGCGGACCGCCGTGTCGTGCTCAGCCAGGGAAATCGCGTCCGCAGCGGTCTCGTACATTTCCGCGGTCAACGCGTTGCTCTTCTCCGGCCTGACGATGCGGATGGTCTGCACGCCGTCCGCGACATCGACGGAAATATGGTCATCCATTAACGCGAACTTCCCTTGTGCTGATTGCTTCATGTCCGATTGCCGGGCGCGGCAAACAGGGCGGCCGCTGCTTCCGCGTCCTCGCTGGCGCTCGTAACCGAGCGCCTGAGCCCGGCGGATTCGCCAAGCATGGTCTCGGCGAAATGACGGGCAATGGCAACCGCGATTTCGCCATGACCGTCGTCGCTCCTCGCCCCGATGGCCCCTTTAGTGAGCAGGCCGGCGCCGAGAACCAGCGCGAACAGCCGGAGGTAAGCCGTTGCCCTGGCAAGGACTTCGCGTTTCCGCCCCGCCTGCCATGCGGTGACGAGATGCGCGGTCGCGACATCGAGATCTTCGATCGCGGTCGACAAGCGCAGGCCGACCGCCCGCAACACGGCATCGTTCGTCGTCCTCGCCTGGTCGACGACCGCATGGAGATCCTCGACAAGGTGGCGAACCGCCCGCCCCTCGTCGGGAACCAGCTTGCGGCTGACGAGGTCGATCGCCTGGATGCCGTTGGTGCCCTCGTAGATAGCGAAGACCCGGACATCGCGGAGGTGCTGGGCGGCCCCGGTTTCCTCGATATAGCCGGCGCCACCATGGACCTGGATGCCGAGCGAAGCGACCTCGATGCCGGCATCGGTGGAGAACGCCTTGGCGATCGGGGTGAGCAGCGCCGCGCGCGCCTTCCAATCGGTCGGGTGCGCCTCCGCGCCACGCGTGCTCATGTCGATGGCGTGGGCACAGGCATAGCAGATCGCCCGTGACGCGGCGGTCAGCGCCTTCATCCGCAACAGCATCGACTGCACATCGGGGTGCTCGACGATCGGGCTCATTCCGTTGCCCGTCCAGCCGGGCGCCCGTCCCTGGCGGCGCTCGCGGGCGTAGGCCAGCGCGTCCTGGCAGGCCCGCTCGGCGACGCCGACCGCCTGGATGCCCACCGACAGACGGGCGATGTTCATCATCGTGAACATGCAGGCGAGGCCGCGATTCTCCTCGCCGACGAGGTAGCCGACAGCCCCGTCGTAGAGCATCGTACAGGTCGGCGCCCCGTGCAGGCCGAGCTTGTGCTCGATGCCGACGGCCCGCACGCTGTTGCGCTGCTTCAGCGTGCCATCCGGTCCGACCAGGAATTTCGGCACGAGGAACATCGAGATGCCGTGGGTTCCTGCCGGCGCATCTGGAAGCCGCGCCAGTACCAGATGAACGATGTTCTCGGTGAGGTCGTGTTCCCCGTAGGTGATGAAGATCTTCTGGCCGGAGATGCGATAGCTGCCGTCGCCCGTGCGCTCCGCCCTGGTCGCCAGCGCACCGAGGTCGGAGCCGGCCTGCGGCTCGGTGAGGTTCATGGTCGCCATCCACGCGCCTGAAACGAGCTTCGGCAGATAGGCTTCCTTCAGGGCTTCGGAAGCGTGGGCGTCGAGCGCGGTGACCGCCCCGGTCGTCAGCATCGGCCCGGTGGCGAAAGCGGTCGAACCGGCGTTCCACAATTCCTGTGCCGCCATTTCGACAACGACCGGCAGGCCCTGCCCGCCCCACATCTCAGGGGCGCTGATCCCGTTCCACCCCGCCGCCGCGAAGCGCCGGTAGGCTTCCTTCCAGCCGCGCGCCGTGACAATCCCGTCCTCGGCGATCCGGACGCCCTCACGGTCGCCGACCCGGTTGAGCGGAGCGAGCTCGGCCTCGGCAAACCGTCCGGCGCCGGCCATGACCGCCTCGACCATGTCCATCGTCACGTCGCCGAGAACCGCTTCGTCGAGACCGGCGATGTCTCTCATCGTGAACACGATGTCGGCGATCGGCGCCTGAAAGGTCATGCATTCCCCCCGAGCGGTCTTGACCAGGCGCGTCCGAAGCAGCGACAACCCGCCGTCTTCGTCGGACCTCTTCGTACATGGTGGGCTTGCCTCAAATCTTCGACATGAGCAATCCCGAAGCCGCCGCGGCCGGGATCGCAGCGGCCGCCGCCGCACTTGAAAAAGGCGGGCTGGTCGGCATGCCGACAGAAACGGTCTACGGTCTCGCGGCGGATGCAACGAACGGGCGCGCCGTCGCCGCAATCTTCACCGCGAAGGCAAGGCCTCGCTTCAATCCTCTGATCATTCACGTGATTTCACCTGTCGCCGCACGGGAACTCGCGGCCTTCGCGCCCGAGGCGCTTCGCCTGGCCAAAGCCTTCTGGCCGGGGCCGCTGACCCTGGTCCTGCCCAAGCGGCTGCCATCACCGCTGGCGGATCTGGCGACAGCAGGGCTCGACACCGTCGCCCTCAGGGTCCCGGCCCATCCCGTCGCCCGTGCCCTGATGGAGGCCTTCGGGCGGCCGATCGCGGCGCCGAGCGCCAACCGCTCCGGCCATGTCAGCCCGACCACCGCCGCCCACGTCGCCGACGACCTGGGGGATAAGGTCGCTGTCATCCTCGATGCCGGACCCACCGGCATCGGACTGGAATCGACGATTGTCGGGTTCACGGGAGCAGACCCGACCCTGCTTCGCTCCGGCGGCGTGCCGCGGCAGGATCTTGAAGCCCTGCTCGGCCGGCCGCTCGCCTCACCTTCGGGCAGAGCAGCGCCGGTGGCGCCGGGCATGCTCGCCTCCCACTACGCCCCGTCAGCGCAGTTGCGGCTCGATGCGACCGAGGTCGGTCGGGGTGAGGCGCTGCTGGCATTCGGACCGAAACTGCCGAACCACGCCAAGAGGGCTGTCGCTTTGATCAATCTGAGCCCGAAAGGCGATCTCACCGAGGCGGCGGCACATCTGTTCGCAGCGCTTCGTGAGCTTGATGGCAAGGCCGACCGTATCGCCGTCGCGCCCATTCCGGACCAGGGCCTCGGCGAAGCGGTCAACGATCGCCTGCGCCGCGCCGCCGCGCCCAGAGCATGATCGTCAGGCGGCCTTTTCCGAGTCGGTGGTGCTGTAGCGGCCGCTTTCCCGCCACTTCTTCATGAGCTCGGTGAGCTCCGGATCGCCTCCCTCGGGCAGAACGACCCTGAGCGACACCAGGAGATCGCCCCGGCCGCCACCGGCCTTGGGCAGGCCCTTGCCCTTCAGGCGGAGCGACCGGCCGCCGCTGGAATTGGGAGGGATGCTCATCGACACCTCGCCGTCAAGCGTGGGGACCCGGATCTTGCCGCCGAGCACGGCATCCTCGAGCGGGACATTGACCTCGCGGCGGAGCGTGTCGCCCTCGACGCGGAAGTGGGGATGCGGGACGAATTCGACGGTAATCAGGGCATCACCGGTCGGTCCGCCGAGCACCCCCGGACGGCCCTGGCCGCGCAGGCGGATCACCTTGCCGGAGGCTGTCCCCGGCGGAATGGCGACATCGAGGGTGCGCCCCGTTGGGATATCGACGCGGGCCTTCTCGCCGTGGACCAGCTGTTCGAGGGTGACGGCGACATGAGCGCTGACGTCTTCGCCCTTGACCGGCTGGGGGCGGGGACCGGCGCCGGCCCCAGGTCCCGCACGCCCGCCACCACGGGCGAAGCCGCCGAAGATCTCATTGAGGATATCGTCGGTGGCGAACTGGTCGCCGTCGGCGCCGCTGGTCGACCACCGGAAGGTGCGGGTGCCGCCACTCCGCGGATGGGCGCCGCCGGCCTGCCCGAAGCCCTCGAAGCCCTGGAAACGCGGCTTGCCGTCGGCGCCGATTTCGCCGCGGTCGAACTGGGCGCGCTTCTCCTTGTCGCCGACGATCTCATAGGCGGCATTGGCTTCGTTGAAGCGCTCCTTGGCCTTCGGGTCCGATTTGGCAGAATCCGGGTGGTACTTCTTGGCAAGCTTGCGGAAGGCCGATTTGATCTCGGCCTGGCTCGCGGTCTTGCTCACACCCAGAACTTCATAGGGATCGCGCATGATTCGAAACAATAACAGGGGTCAGGGGATGGCGGAACGCCAACAGTTCCGTTTGCCATATGGGGGCGGCAAGCGGCTGATTCCAGCAGGAAATCCTCTCCCGACCGGTCAATTCGGCACGCTCAGCCAGCAGTCGAGGACGAGGCCGGCGAAGAGGATCCAGCCGTAGTCGCGGTTGGAGCGGAAGAGTTTCAGGCAGTTGTCGGGGTCGTCGATGCGCAGAGCAAGGACCTGCCAGAACAGGTGAGCCGCGCCAAGGAGAAGGCCGGCGAAGGCCGCGATTCCAGCCCCGGCGACAGCAAAGGACGCCCCGAAAAACACCGTTGCGGCAGCATAGAACACCGCCAGGAAGGGCCTGGTACGAGCTCCGAACAGCCGCGCGGTGGAGCGGACACCGACCAGCGCGTCATCCTCCCGGTCCTGGTGAGCGTAGATGGTGTCGTAGCCGATCGTCCAGGCGATGCCGCCGAGATAAAGCAGGATCGGCGCCCAATCGAGCCGGCCGAACACCGCCGCCCACCCCATCAGCGCCCCCCACGAGAAGGCGATGCCGAGGCCGAGCTGCGGCCAGTCGGTCAGCCGCTTGAGGAACGGGTAAATGGCGACGGTGAGCAGCGAGGCGAAGCCGACCAGAATCGCGAAGCGGTTGAACTGGAGGAGCACGACCAACCCGACCAGCGCCTGAGCGGCGAGGAAGACCGCTGCCTGGCGCACGCTGATCTGGCCGCTCGGGATCGGCCGCGAGCGGGTGCGGGCGACCTTGGCGTCGAGGTCGCGGTCGACGATGTCGTTGTAGGTGCAGCCGGCGCCCCGCATGGCGATGGCGCCGATCAGAAAGAGGACCAGATGCCAAGGATCGGGATAGGACCACCCGGCGGCATCGGCGGCGAGCGCCGCCGACCACCAGCACGGCCACAGAAGCAGCCACCAGCCGATTGGCCGGTCGAGCCGCGCCATCCGCGCATAGGGCTTGGCCGCCGCCGGCAGAAACCGGTCGACCCAGTTGCCGCGGACGGCGTCGGCGACGGCGGAATGGCTTGTGGCGGTTGAGTGTTTGGCCATGCCCCTTTATAGCGCCATCGTCGGCGGCCGGGAGTGCGACTCGTCGTGAACCTTCTTCTCATCGGCTCGGGCGGGCGCGAGCATGCGCTGGCCTGGAAGCTCGCCCAGTCATCCAAGCTCGCCAAGCTCTACGCGGCGCCGGGTAATCCCGGCATCGCCGAACATGCCGAAATCGTTGTGCTCGATGTCGGCGATCAGGAGGCGGTGGTCCGCTTCTGTCGCAACCGGCAGATCGATCTCGTCGTCGTCGGGCCGGAGGCACCGCTGGTCGCCGGGCTGGTCGACGATCTGGCGGCCTTCGGCATCCCGGCCTTCGGCCCCCGGCAGCGGGCAGCGGCACTGGAAGGCTCGAAGGGATTCACCAAGGACCTTTGCGCCGAAGCCAACATCCCGACCGCCGCCTATCGCCGTTTCACCGACGCCGAGGAGGCGAAGGCCTATGCCCGCGGCCAAGGAGCGCCGATCGTGGTCAAGGCGGACGGGCTCGCGGCCGGCAAGGGCGTCACCGTCGCGGCGACGGTCGACGAGGCACTTGCCGCGATCGACGAATGCTTCGCCGGGGCCTTTGGCGAGGCCGGCGCCGAGGTGGTGGTCGAGGAATGCCTGATGGGCGAGGAAGCGAGTTTCTTCGCCCTGACAGACGGCGAAACGGTGGTGCCTCTCGCCACGGCCCAGGACCACAAGCGGGTCGGCGACGGCGACACCGGGCCGAACACCGGCGGGATGGGTGCCTACTCTCCTGCCCCGGTGATGACGCCCGAACGGGTCGAGCGAACGCTTGCCGAGATCATCCGGCCGACGGTGACGGCGATGCGGGAGCAGAACAACCTGTTCCAGGGCGTGCTCTATGCGGGTCTGATGATCACCGCCTCGGGTCCCAAGCTGATCGAATACAACGTCCGTTTCGGCGATCCGGAGGCGCAGGTGCTGATGGTGCGGATGGAGAGCGACCTCCTGGAGCTTCTTCATGCCACCGCCACCAGTCGGCTGGCCGCGGCTCCCGTTCCGCGGTGGCGCGACGAGGCGGCGCTGACGGTGGTGATGGCGGCGCGCGGCTACCCGGGCGCCTATGCGAGGGGTGACGTCATCAACGGCGTCGGCGAGGCGGACGCCCTCCCCGGGGTCAAGGTCTTCCAGGCGGGGACCGCGCTCCGCGACGGCCGGCTCGTTGCCAATGGCGGCCGCGTCCTCAACGTCACCGCCACCGGAGCGACCATCGCCGAGGCTAAGGCGCGGGCCTACGCGGCGGTCGACAGGATCGACTGGCCGAGCGGCTTCTTTCGCCGCGACATCGGCCGGCGGGCGGTGAAAGCGCTGTAGACCCGCGCTTCAAAGCAGCTCCGCGAACGGACCTTCGTCGTGCCTACTTTTCGGGCTCAACAAGGCTGTGCATCCGGCGGATGCTGTTATAGGCTCGTCGTTGTTGGCACAGCGATGCCTGTACAAGCTGTCACTGGCTGCTCGCCCCGGCGAGGGGTCGCATTCCGAGGGAGCATGCCGGTGGTCACCACACCGACCCTGTGGAAATCCGAAACGCAGGTCAACACGACCGATGGCGGCACCGGCCAGACCGACCCGCAGATCGTGGCCCGCAAGGACGGCGGCTACTTCGTGGTCTGGGTCGATGACAGCGACGTGCACAATCCCGCAGGCAGCGCGGTTGTCGGGCGTTCCTAGGACGCGGAAGGCAACCCGCTCACCGGCGAGGTCAATCTCGGGTTCACCACGAACAGCCAGTTCGCACCGGCGGTAGCGCTGCTGCCGGGCGATGTGCTGGCCGTCGGGTTCGCCCATACCAACGGTTTCGGCGACAACGACCTCTTCGTCCACCAGTTCAACCGCAGCCTCGGCTTCCTCTCCCAGCAGGTGATCGACAACGTCTCCCCCGATGAAACAACCGATCCCGCGATCACCGCCTTCGGCGACGGCAGTTACGCAATCTCCTATACCTTGGGATCGGGCGCCGACACCGACGTATCCTTCCGCATCGTCAGCGCGGCGGGGGGCGTCGGCAGCGCGGTCCCGGTGATCGACCAGACCGACAATTCGGGTGACTCGCAGGTCGCGACGCTGACAAACGGCAACTTCGTCGTGGTCTACCAGGACGAGTTAAATGGCGACGCAAACGATCACGATATCTTCGTGCAGATATTCTCGTCGACAGGCGCGCCGGTTGCGGGCGCATTCAAGCCGTACGCCGACCCCACAGCCGGTGACGACGAGACCGGCCCCGACGTTGCGGCACTGACCAGCGGCCGTTTCGTCGTCGTCTGGTCCGACGACGACGGACCGGTCGGGCCGGGGGTCAACGCCTCCCTGTTCGAGGCCAACGGCACCGCGGTGACGGGCAAGCAGGACTTTAACGTCGGCGGCAGCGCCGCATACTCATCATGTGTCACGGCGCTCGCCGACGGCGGCTTCCTCGTCGCCTGGGAGGATGTCAATAAGGAGGAAATCCGCGCCCAGCGCTACGACGCCGACGGCAACACGGTCGGCACGTCGTTCCTGGTGGCGGAGGGCAGCGGATTCACCAACCTCGTCGACGCGACACTGCTTTCCGACGGCCGCGTCGCCTTCGCGCTTGGCGACGATTCGACCGGCGACGACGACATAACCCACGTCATCTTCGACCCGCGCGACAAGGTGATCAACGGCACCCCGGATGCCGACGTCATCACCAGCCGGAAGGACGGCGCGACGGTCAAGGGCCGGGGCGGCGACGACACCCTCCTCGGCCAGAACAAGGCAGACCTGCTGCTCGGCAACGGCGGCCGCGACATCGTCCGCGGCGGCAACGGCAGCGACACCTTGAAGGGTGGGAGCAACAACGACAAGCTGTTCGGCGACCGGGGCGGCGACAAGCTGGTCGGCGGCAAAGGCAACGACAGCCTCAAGGGAGGCAAAGGCGGCGACGACCTCATCGGCGGCGCGGGCAAGGACACTCAGAACGGCGGCAGCGGCGGGG
>Ga0210086_1000362_pt1 | contig 27296 bp, 20 predicted proteins | sample China_Galinas_PW_3_FD_184867 | JGI IMG/M metagenome (GOLD analysis project Ga0210086, IMG submission 184867) | Wetland microbial communities from San Francisco Bay, California, USA, that impact long-term carbon sequestration - China_Galinas_PWB_D2... | ecosystem: Environmental > Aquatic > Marine...
CGGCACGCGCCGGGGCGTTCCGCCCGCCAGCACCACGCCGCGCTCGATCATCACGAACGTCGGCGTGTGCAGCAGCGCCTCAGCGTCCTGTTCGAGGACGGCGCGGCAGAGGCGGTCGATCGCGTCGTCGCCGCCGCTGGTCGCGACCACCCGGGCGGGGTCTACCCCCCACCGCCGCGCGATCTGTCGCTCGAGCGGCGCGGCGTCTGGGTAGCGGCACAGCGCCGCGGCATCGACGCCGAATGCCGGGTCTCCCGTGCGCGGTGCGCCCTCGTTCGCGTCGAGGCGAAGCACGTCTTCGGGAACGCCGCACGCTGGGCGGTACGGCTCGATCCCGGCGAGCCGCGAGGCGGGGCGCAACGCCGGCATGGTTGTCCGCTCGGCGCTCATGGCACGATCTGCTCCGGCGTGGTGACGACGATGTCGGTCCCGCCGCGCGCCTTGATCGCCGGGATCACGCTGGCGAGCTGTTCGCGTGGGACGGCCACCTTGACCGCGTACCCACCGCCGCCGTGCAGCGACGCCACAGTCGGCTCGCGCATGCACGGCAGGACTTCGATCACGGAAGACAGGCGCTCGCCCGTGACGTTCAGCTCGAGCATCGCCCTTCTGCGCGCCTCAAGCACCGAGCGCACGAGCAGCGCCATCCCCTCGATCCGCTCATGCTTGCCCGGGTCGTCCATCGCCCGGCGCGAGGCGTAGAGGATCGTGGACGAGCCCATCAGCTCGTCGATGATCCGCAGCCCGTTCGCGCCCAGCGTCGCCCCTGTGGCGGTGTTGTCGATGATGCAGTCGGCGTCGTCGGGAGGGAGCACCTCGGTCGCCCCGTACGAGCGGAGGAACTCGGCGTCAAGCCCGAGGCGACCGATCCAGGCCCGGGACAGGTTCTCGTACTCCGAGGCCACAACGAGCCGGCGTCGCGGGAGCCGACCGTCCTCGAGCAGCGCCTCCGGCGCCGCAGCGACCAGACGCACGCGGTCGAGCCCGGTGTCGAGCACCTCGACGAGCTCGGCCCCGTCCTCGGCGACCCAGTCGGCACCCGCGAACCCCGCGTCGCGCGCCCCGAGGTCGAGCATCTCGACGATCGCACGCGGCTTGAGGATCTTGACCTCGAACCCGGGCAGCGGCAGCGCCGGGCGGTAGTCGCGGGCCGTGACGCGCAGCCCGATGCCCGCGTCGGCGAGCAGGCGGGCGACGCCGTCGTACATGCGCCCTTTCGGGATCGCGAAGCGGATGGTGTCTGGGTCGGTGTTGGGCGACATCGCGCGGTCTCCTGGGGCCGGCTCCGAGCGGGGTGTTCGATCCGGGGCATCCGGATACGAAAAACGCCGGCCCGAAGCCGGCGTCGATCGTTCTCGGTCCTTGCCTCAGACCACGATCACAGCCGGCTTCTCGTGCGGGAGTGGGCGTGATGGTGGTGCTGGGCGAGGCGGTTCTGCATCGGGGCAGATTGTGCACACCGATGGAGCAAAGTCAAGCCCAAACCTGCGGCATCAGGCTGGTCGACCCGGCAATGCCCGGAATCACAACCCAAGCTGAAAGATCTGCGCCGTTCGCGGTGAAGCCCCTTGTGGACCGCCGGCCCGCCCCATCCGAGGCCGGCCCGGAAGGAGGCACACATGCCGCTCTCGCTCAGAACCCGACCGCTCGCCGCTCTGGCCGCCGCCGTCCTGCTCTGCTCGCCGGCGTACTCCGGTGAGCAGAACGCGTACTGGCGCCCGACAGCGCCGACACCGATGCAGAGCCCGACAACCGATACGTGGAGCCCGGGCAACCCAAACGGGTGGCGCAATGTCACCGGGACCGCGACGACCGACCCGATGGGCAACCCGATCCAGGTCGCACCCGGCGGGTCTATCTTCTTCGGCGCCATGAACGACAGCGCCCCGGACAAGCGCAAGGGCGTGAACTTCAAGCTCAAGTGGAACACCGGCACGGGGCTGGCCTCGCCCAGCAGCTTCATGGTCGTCCACACCACCCCGATGGGCGTGTTCGGCGGCGCCGCCACGCCGGGATACGTGAGCAGCGGCTCGAACCGCAAGAGCATCTGGGTCGGGTACGGGCCCCCGTGCCCGGAGTGGGAGTACGTCGAGATCCGCAACACGTCGGGCGTGACCCAGAACGTGTCGATCGAGCCGACCATCGAGCCCAAATACTGCTCGGAGCCCCTCGTCTCTGCCTCCACCGGGTTCGGACCGGACGACACGATCGATCTCACCGACGGTGTGTTCGGCACCCCCGGTGAGATGGCCTCACCGATGCACATCACCGAGATCGAGATCTTCCCCGAGTTCGTCGAGATGGACCTCGCCTCGGCGGCGCCGTTCATGGCCGACCCCGGCACAGGCAACTGGGGCATCGACCCGGTGTTCATCGATCCCGAGGGGCGCCCGCGTCCGAGCGGTGGGCTGCGCTACAGCTCCGACGGCGCCGGGCTGACCGAGTTCGACCCGTTCTCCTTCTCGTTCCGCATGCTCGGCTACGCGGACACGCTGTACTCGATGTACGCCCTTGACGCCGATTCCGGCGAGTACCACGTCTACCGCGTCGATCTGAACCGGCTGCCGTGGGGCGAGCACTTCGACCTGTGGGTGCCCGGCGACCTGCTGCACGGGTTCGGCGGCTGGGAAGGGTTCGGTGATGATCCGGCGTTCGACGCGCCGGTCTCGGACGCGCAGTCCCGCAGCGCGCCCAACGCCGTCGATGTCTCCGGTGCCGCCGACATCGTCCGCACATTCGAGGGCGCTAACTCCGGCAAGTGGGCGTTCAGCACCTGGCAGTACATCCCGGGCGACTTCCAGAGCGGCGGGAGCGGGCAGTTCACCGGAACGTACTTCGTGCTGCTCAACTCCTACCCCGCCCAGCCCGCCGAGAGCGAGAAGTGGTCGATCCAGATGCAGTTCGACTCCAACGACGGGATGCTCAAGGTCTACTACGGCGACGGGCTCAATACCGTGAACCGCCCGTACGACCCCGACCGCTGGGTGAAGATCCAGAGCGTCGTGGACCTCGACGATGACTGGACCCAGGTCTACTACGACGACGAGCTGGTCACCGAGTACGAGTGGACCGGCGGCGTGCTCGGCGGCGGCGGCGGCGGCGCTTCGGACATCGCGGCCGTCGATCTCTACGCGAACGGCTCGAGCCCCGTCTACTACGACGACTTCCTGCTCGTCCCGATCCTCCCCTGCTCTGAGGCGGACGTGACCACGCAGGGCGCGGCCCAGGGTTTCTTCGGGTACGGCATCCCCGATGGACAGGTGACCGCGGCCGACCTCAACTTCTTCGTCAACGCCTGGGTCGCCGGCGAGACCTCCGTCGCCGACGTTACCACCCAGGGCGCCGGCGAGGGCGACCCGGGCTACGGGGTGCCGGACGGCATGGTCACCGCCTCGGACCTCAACTACTACGTCAACCTGTGGATCCTCGGGTGCCCGTGACCGGTCTCGTGTGGGGCGACCCCGGGGCGGGTCGCGACCCGGGGGCGCATGGTGCTCGGCATCGTGCGCCCCTTTCGCGCGCGCCGCGCGATCCGTTACCATGGATCGACCTCCGGGGGCGGAGAGCGGCGGTGCACGTGCGCACGACGACGGCTCTGCTCGAAGATCTGGGCGATCCGCTCAACGACGCGGCGTGGACCGAGCTGGACGCGCGGTTCCGCCCGATCGTGTTCGGGCTGGCGCGCCGGCTTGGGCTCCCCGAGCCCGACGCGGCGGACGCCACGCAGGAGGCGCTGACCCGATTCGTCCGCGCGTTCCGCGACGGCAAGTACGATCGATCGCGGGGGCGGCTCCAGGCGTGGATGGTCGGGATCGCGCGGAACGCGATTGCCGAGGTACGTGTGGGGCGGGGCTCGCGGCGCGAGCGTCGCGGCGAGTCGGCGATCCTGGCGCTGCCCGGCGACGATGAGACCGAGCGCCTCTGGAACGAGGAGCTGCACGCTGAACTGCTCAGGCGCGCGATGCTCAAGCTCCGGACGATGACGCGCACGGACGGGCGCACGATCGAGGCGTTCGAGATGCTGAGCCTCGAGGGGCTCGCACCGGAGAATGTCGCCGAGCGCCTCGGGATGACCCGCAACGACGTGTACCTCGCCAAGCACCGCTGCCTGTCGCGCCTGCGCGAGCTGATGGACCAGGACAGGGAGGCGTACCTCGGATGAGCGAGCCCTGCCCAGACCTCGGAGCCCTCGACGCGCTGGCGAGCGGCGTCGGCGATGAGGCGGCGCGCGCCCACATCGGGGTGTGCGCGTCGTGCCGGGCGCGACTCGAGGACATCCGGCGCAACAACGAGCTGTTCGACCGGATGGGCACGACGCTCGCCGGGGGGGGCCCGCGCGCGCACGGCGAGGGCGACGCGCCGCCCGGGTACCGGCTGATCGACGAGGTCCACCGCGGGGCGCAGGGCGTGGTCTACCGTGCCGAGCAGCTCTCAACGAAGCGCACGGTCGCGCTGAAGCTGCTCCACGCGGGGCGGTTCGCGACGACGGCGCAGCGGTGGCGCTTCGAGCGCGAGCTCGACCTGATCGCGCGCATGCGCCACCCGAACGTCGTCGCGGTGCACGACGGCGGTCGCACGCCCGACGGCGGGTGGTTCCTCGCCATGGAGTACGTGGACGGCGTGACGCTCGACAAGTTCGGGGACGACCCGGTGCGCACTCGCGCCGACGCCGAGAACACCGCCCGCCTGTTCGAGAAGATCTGCGCGGGCGTGGCGCACGCGCACCGGCACGGGGTGATCCACCGCGACCTCAAGCCCGGCAACGTGCTGATCGATAGCGACGGCGAGCCGCGGATCGTGGACTTCGGGCTGGCTCGCGAGCGCGACGACCGGACGGTGACCCGCCCCGGCGAGTTCGCGGGCACGCTGGCGTACGCCGCACCGGAGCAGGTCTCGCGCGGAGAGTCGGTGGACGTGCGCACGGACGTGTACGCGCTGGGCGCGATGCTGTACGAGCGGCTGGCGGGACGTCGCCCGCACGACACAGACGGTCCGCTGCGCGATGTGATCCGGCGGATCGCCGAGGAAACGCCGCCGCCCGTCTCGGCGGCGCGCGGCGACCGCGTCGTGCCGGCGGACCTCGAAACGATCGCCCTGAAGGCACTCTCGCTCGACCCGGATCGGCGGTACGAGTCGGCGGGGGCGCTGGCCGGCGACCTCGGGCGGTTCCTTGCCGGCGCGCCGATCGAGGCACGGCGTGCCAGCGCCTGGTACGTGCTCCGCAAGACCGTCCAGCGGCACAAGGCACCGGCGATCGCTGCCGGCGTCGCCCTGCTGGTGCTTACGGGGTTCGCGGTGGCGATGAGCGTGGCCTACTCGCGCGCGGCGACCGAGGCGGCCAAGGCGAACCAGATCCGCTACTTCCTCGAGGACACCCTGGCGTCGGTCTCACCGGAAACACCGGGCGAGCCCGTCACCGTGCGCGACACCCTCGACGAGGCGGTCCACTGGGTCGAGCTCGCCCTGCACGACCAGCCGGAAGTCGAGGCGTCGCTGCGCAACACGATCGGGAACAGCTACCGTGTCCTCGGCGAGTTCGAGGCCGCCGAGGTCCAGCTCCGGCGCGCGCTCGAGCTGCGCCGGGAGCTGTTCGCCCCGGACCACCCGGAGATCGCCGCGTCGCTGACCTCGCTCGGGCTGCTGCGGCGCGACCAGGGGCGCCTCGACGAGGCGGGCGATCTGGTCGGGCGCGGGCTGGCGATCGCCGAGCGACGCTGGGGGCGCGACAGCGTGCGCGTCACCAACCCCCTGCTCAACCTCGGGATGGTCGAACAGCGCCGGGGGCGCCTCGACGAGGCGCGGTCGCTGTTCGACCGTGCGCTGGCGATCCGCTGGAGCGAGTACGGACACGACAGCGCCGACACCGCGATGTGCTGGTACCTGCTCGCTCGCGTGGAGGAGGAACGGTCCAACGCCGAGGCCGCCCGCTTCGACCGACTTGCGCTGGCGGCCCGCCTGGCGTCAGTGCCGCCTGGGCACCCTGACATCGCCCGGTCGGTTGAGGCGCTCGGGCGGACGCGCGAGCTTGCGGGCCCCGATGAGCGGTCCCAGATCGACGAGTTGCTCCGTCGTGCCGGGACACCCTAACCGACACGATCCCGGACGCGGGCTAGGATGGCGCTCACCGAAAGGGGGGTTACTCATGACTTCGGCACCGGTCTCGGTCGGGTGCGTGCGTCGTCGTGCGCATGAACGGACGTTCATCGCGTTGGGGCTCGCGCTCGGGCTGCTTGGGGGGTGCGCTTCCACGGAGTGCTGCACGACATCCGGCACCTGCACGACGGCGGATCGGCCCGCGGCGCACGCCGACGACGGCGTGTTCGTCCACATCCGTTCGGGGCCCGACGACGCGCACTCCGTGCTGATGGGGCTGCGGATGGCGCAGCTGATGTCGGAGGATCACGACGCGCTGGTCTACATCGACGTGCACGGGATCAACGCGGTGGTCAAGGATGCACCGGACATGTCGATGGAGCCGTTCGGATCGTCGCGGGCGATGCTCGCGGACCTGCTCGATCGCGGGGTCGGGGTCTACGCCTGCCCTGGGTGCCTCAAGGCGTTGGGCAAGACACCGGCGGACCTGCTCCCGGGCATCCAGGTTGCCAACAAGGCGGCGTTCTTCGGGTTCACGGATGGTCGGATCATCACGCTGGACTACTGAAGCCCGTTCGGAGGTCGGTTCGCATCGCTAACCCGCTGGGGTTTATCGGATTAGCCCAATCCTGAGGACGGGGGGATCTGTTTCCGGTACACTTACGGCGGAGGATCCCCATGCGCACTGCCGCCGTTCTTGTGCTCCTCGCCGCCGCCGTCCCCGCCGGTGCCGAGAAGCTGAATTACACGTATATGTGGCACCTTGAGCAGCCCATCTACTGGCCCGACCAGCAGACGAGCGGGGCCGACCGCTACGAGCGTGCGTGGGAGTCGATCGTGCGCGGCGGCGCGCACCCCTCAAACAACCTCTCCAGCATCTTCGGATTGGCCGACCGCGTCGCGGCGTACCAGTACCGCCCGAAGGACTCGATCGGGTCGATCCTGGGGTACTCGAACGCCGGGGCGCAGGTCAGCTATTCCGGCGGATTGGTCGAGAACATCCAGTCGCTCGGTGCGGCGAACCAGCTCGGGTACTCACCGGGCTGGTACAACGACTTCCGGACGGCGCGCAGCTGGACGACCTCCGGCGGCAAGCCGCGCTGCGACATCGTCAACTTCGCGTTCCACCACCCGATGTGCCCGCTGATCTCCGACTCGACGCTACGCAAGGAGATCCAGCTCTACAAGGCGGTATACGACGACGCGTGGGGCTCGAGCCCGGGCGTCTCGCGCGGGTTCTTCCCGTCGGAGATGGCGTTCAGCACGCGGATGATCAAGGTGCTCGACGAGGAGGGCATCGACTGGTCGTTCGTCTCGGGCGAGAAGATGAGCCGGGCGTGCTCCGACTTCCCGGTGGTGTACGGCTCGGGCGGGATCAACTGCGATCCGCCGAACCCGGCCGACCAGGTCAACCCCGCACAGGGGAGCTACTACCGTGTGTCGATCTCGCGCGGGTGCGCGCCGGCCGAGGCGTACCCCTTCGCGTACACCCCCCACCGCGCGCAGTACATAGACCCCGAGTCGGGGCAGGTGTACGAGATCATGGTCGTCCCGTGCGCACAGGCGATCGGGTGGGAGGACGGGTACGCCGCGATCGGCACCGGTCACTTCGACAACATCGAGCCCGGCAACGACCCGTCGCGCCCGATGCTGGCGGTCATGGCGCACGACGGCGACAACAACTGGGGAGGCGGGTACAGCTACTACATGGAGGCGGTGCCGAACCTGGCGGGTTCGGCGTCGGGCGCCGGGTACGTCCCGAACACCGTCGAGCAATACCTCGCCAACCACCCCGTGCCCGCGGGCGACGTCGTGCACGTCGAGGACGGGGCGTGGGTGAACGCCGACGGCGACTTCGGCTCGCCGCAGTTCTGGAACTGGAACTGGCCGCCGGTCAACAGCTCCGGGCAGGTCGACATCCCCGGCGGGTGGGCCGAGGACATCCGCAACTGGGCGGTGATCGTCGCGGCGCAGAACCACGTGGATACGGCCGAGCAGATCCTGCTCGATACCGGCGGCAGCGTCAACATCAACAAGATCCTGTACCCCGACGGGACGACCAACGAGGTCGAGCGCGCGTGGCACTATTTCCTCGGGTCGCTCAACTCGGGGTACATGTACTACGGGACGGCCGAGGACTTCGAGGTCAAGCCGACCATCGCGTGCAACGAGGCGCTCCAGCACACCGCGAGCGTGATCGGCGCGGGCACGCTCGACCAGACCGGACCGAGCGTCTGGATCCCGCAGCGCTGGCCGTGGAACCCGGGCGAGACCAACTTCGGGGCGGCGTACGGGTATCAGCAAACGGTCATGCCGACCGACATGTGGGTGTGGACGTTCGTGCACGACGTGTCGGACGTGCAGAGCGTGACGCTGTACTACCGCGTCGATAACGACGGGACCAACCCCCTCGCGAGCCACCAGAACGAGACGTACGCCGGGGGGAGCGAGGTCGGCGCGTGGCAGACGATGGCGATGACCGGTCGCGCGTTCCCGGCGGGCAACTTCTTCAACGACCCGAGCATCGACTTCTTCGAGATGCCGAGCGAGATCGCGGACGAGTACTACGCCCAGATCACGGGTCTGAGCGAGGTCCTGGTCGATTACTACGTCGGGGCGGTGGACACCAAGGGCAACGTGACCAAGAGCGCGATCCAGCACGTCTGGATCGGCGACGGGCAGGGCTCGGGCGGGGGCGGCTCGGGCGTCACGATCACGCCGGACCCGGCCGTCGCTGGGCAGAGCGTCCTCGTGCAGTACGACGCGTCGGGCGGCGTGCTCGCCTCGGCCGGCACCGTCTACATCCACTACGGCTTCAACAACTGGGGCACGGTCAACCCGACCGACCCGCCGATGACGTACAACGCCGGCGAGAGCACTTGGGAGATCACACTCTCGGTACCGCAGAGCGCCACACAGTTCGACTGCGTCTTCAACGACGGCGCCGGCACCTGGGACAACAACAACGGGCAGGACTGGCACTTCACCGTCACCGGCGGGGGCGGCGGCGGCAACGACTGGGTCATGGACGGCGTGCTCGACGCCGGCGCAACGCAGATCGCGCAGAACGGAGTAACACTCTGGGCCGGGATCCAGGGCTCTGTGCTCTACGTCGCGACCGACGACGCGGGCGAGGGTTCGGACCACTTCATCCTGCTCGCGCAGACACCGGGCGCGATGACCAACGCGCCGTGGGCCAAGGCGGGGCTCGTCGCGCAGTGGGACGCGTTCCTGGCGGACGAGAACGACAACGATTACGAGGGCTGGTTCGACGCGATCGGCGCGACGCAGGCCGCCACCGGCGCCAACGGCGGCGTGCTCGAGGGTACCATCGACCTCGCCGGCGAGTTCGGCTCGGTCCCGACCGAGGTCTACGCCGCGGTCGCGATCTACGAGACGAACGACGGCGGCGGGCTGCTCAGCGCGTTCCAGATCGCACCGACGATCAACTCCGACGGCAACGTCGATGCCGCCGAGTACCAGCTCATCAACCTCTGCGCACTCGGGCTCGACTGCTGCCCGGCCGACGTTACGACGACGGGCGCGGGCGTCGGCGACCCCGGGTACGGCGTGCCGGACGGGTCGGTCACCGCCGCCGACATCAACTACTTCGTCAACGCGTACGTCGCGGGCGACGCCGGCACCGCCGACGTCACGACGCAGGGCGCGGGCGCCGGCGATCCCAACTACGGCGTGCCGGACGGCTCGGTCACCGCCGCCGATCTTCAGTACTACGTGAATCTCTGGGTGGCCGGCTGCCCGTAGGGCAGAGCGGATCCGGTTCGGCAGGTCGCGGTGCCGGGCCGATCCGACATCGGCGGGGACGGGGATTGGTCACGCCGGGTTCTTGAATCGCCTGGTATCCCTCGCGGTGGGTCCCGGTTGATCAATTCCGGACATTTCGCTATATTATTTGCCGCACGTGATCTCGGTCGGCCGGTGCGTGCGGCTCAACGGCCGACACACGAAGGGACCCGGCGGTGCTCGGACGGCACGGTTGTTTGCCCCGGCACCGCGCTGAACAGCTGAACGGAGGGTAGACGATGAATACGCGGAATCTGCTTCTCTGGCTCCTTGGTTTGGTCTGCCTCGCGGCGGCACGGAGCGCGCGCGCCGACGGCATCCTGTGCAAGGCGGAGCAGTTCCTCGGCTCGTGGGACGCGCCGGGGACCGTGTGGAGTATGGGCGCGGCGGGCTCGGTCGCGATCGTCGGCAACGCGGAGCCCGGCATCACACTCGTCGATGCGAGCGACCCGGAGTCGCTGGTCGTGCTCGGATCGGCCGATACGCCGGGGATCCCGTGGTGCATGACGACCGTCGGGGACCTCGTATACGTCGCGAGCGACTTCAACGGGCTGTACATCGTTGACATCTCGAACACTGCCGCGCCAACGGTCGTCGGCTCGGTGGATACCGCCGGAACCGCCCGCGGCGTCGCGGTCGATGGAACGTACGCGTACGTCGCCGACGGGAACTCGGGGCTCCAGATCATCGATGTCTCCGACCCCACCTCCCCCTCGATCGTGGGCACGTACGACACACCCGGCTCCGGCTGGGGCGTCGCCGTCGCGAACGGCGTTGCGTACGTCACCGACGGATCGGACGGGCTCGCGGTCATCAACGTCGCGAACCCGGCGTCGCCAACGCTGATCACGACGGTCCCGACGCCCGACTTCGCCGACGACATCATTCTTGACGGTGCCACCGCCTACCTCACCGACCGCGATTCGGGGCTGCACATCCTCGACATCACGAACCCGAACGCGCCCGTCGAGATTGGCTTCTACGACGCGCCCGGGCTGGCGATCGGGATCGCCCTCGACGACGCGACCGCGTACATCGCGGACAACGACTACGGGCTCGAGATCGTCGACGTGTCCGATCCGACCTCGCCAGAGTTGGCGAGCACGTTCGGGCTACCCTGGTTCACACGCGCCATCGCGGGCACCGGATCGACCCTGTTCATCGGCAACGACGTGCTGGGGCTCCAGGTCATCGACGCCTCCAACCCGGTCGACGAGTTTATCGCGTCTGCCCCGCTGCCGGGCACACCGGAGGACATCGTCAATGACGCGAGCACCTGCTACGTAGCGGCGGGAACGACCGGGCTTCGGGTTGTCGACATCTCGAATCCGATGGCGCCGACGGTCATCGGGGCGTACGACACACCGGGCGAGGCCGTAGGGCTCGAACTCGATGGCACGACGCTGTATATCGCCGACGACCACGCCGGCATGCAGATCCTCGACGTGAGCGACCCGGCGTCTCCGTCGCTGCTCGGGACGTTCGACCTCTTCAACCCCGCGTTCGACATCGACGTGGTCAACGACGTCGCGTACGTGGCGGACGGGGGCGGGCTGACGATCTTCAGCGTCTCCGACCCCACGTCGCCGGGGATCACCGGCGCATATGCGTCACCGGGCGCCGCGTACGGCGTCGAGGTCATCGGCACCATCGCGTACATCGCCGACGACACGGCCGGCTTCCACTGCGTCGACATCAGCGACCCGATCACGCCCGTCACCCTGGGCACGTACAACCCCGTCGCACGCCCGCAGAGCGTCAAGATCGTCGGCTCGGTCGCCTACCTCGGCACCGAGGCCGGCTCGTTGCTGTTGGTCGACATCTCTTCGCCCGCCTCGCCGACCCTGCTCGGAGAGTTCGAGGGGACGTCGCGCGTGTATGACGTTCACGTTGACGGGGGCTACGCCTACCTCGCCGAGGGGTTCTTCGGGGTCCAGGTGATCGACGTGAGCGACCCCTCGTCGCCCATTCTCGCGATCGCGTACAACGGACCGGGGCTCTCGTACGCCGTCTCTTCCGCTGGTGATCTGCTCACGGTGGGCGACTCCTCCGCCGGGCTCATCCTGCTCGACCGGACCCCGTGCGGCGGCGGATGCGCCGCCGACCTCACGACGCAGAACGCGCCCGTCGGTGACCCCAACTACGGCGTGCCCGACGGCGCCGTCACCGCCGTCGACCTCCAGTTCTACGTCAACGCCTGGGTCGCCGGTGACCTCGCGATCGCCGATCTGACCACGCCGAACGCGCCGGTCGGCGACCCGAACTACGGCGTGCCGGACGGCTCGGTCACCGCTGTCGATCTCCAGTACTACGTCAACCTCTGGGTCGCGGGGTGTCCGTAGTGCACTCGGCGGCGGGTCATTTCCTGCGGTCCGGCGCGTGTGCGATTCCACACGATCGAACCGGAGACGGGGGCGTAGTGCACGCACTGCGCGGAGCCGGATGTCGAGCCGGCTCACGCGGACGGGAGAGGCAAACGCGTGGTTAGCCGCCGCCCCAGGGGGTAGCGGGGCGGCAGCACCACGCGTGGGTACGGTCGTGTCAGCGGCGCCGGCGCGTCGCGACGAGGGCGCCCACACCGAGGAGCGCCGGGGTGCACGGGGCGGGGACGGTGACCTTGTAGGCCTCGAGCAGACCGTTGGGGTTGAGCCCGATGCCGACGATGGTGTTGCCGTCGGGGGTAATGTCAGCCGCGGTGTTGAGCGTCCACCCGGTGAGGTCGGCCCCGTAGTCGGTGGTGAGAACGTCGATGAGGGGGCGGACGCCGTCGGCCTGGGTCCAGAGGAAGGCGGTGGAGGTGCCCTCGTCGGGGACGCCGTCGTACCAGGAGCCGACGATCATCGAGCCGTCGGCGGAGGAAGCGGCGGCGAGGCCGCCACTGAACCCGCTGGCGACGCCGATGAGGTGGGCGAGCCCGCCCGCGTCCCAGTAGGCAGGCGTGTCGACGCCCCCGACGAGGAGGTCGCCGACGATGGTGCCCCCGAAGGGCGCAATGTTGATCGCCTGCCCCTCGCCGGTGGCGCCGGGGACGGTGCCAAGAATCTCGAACCCGGCGCCGGCGTACCTGATGGGACGGCGTGCGCCATCGTTGGCGTACCCGACGAACGTGAATCCATCGTTGGTGACGCCGGTGAAGTTGGCTTCACGGATTCCGCCGGCGAGGTCGCCGTGGTTGGCCCCGATGCCGCCCAGGCTCGACCAGGCGTCGGACTCCACGGCCGGGAAGAAGGTCTGGTTGGTGAACCCGCCCAGGACCGAGCCGTTGCCGTTGATGCAGTTGATGCTGGAGTTGGCGCCGGGGAGGGTGGGCTCAGGGCCCGCGACGGGGGTGGTCGGCGTGTTCCAGTAGATCCCGCGGAACCCGTTGGGGCCCGGGGAGATCGCGACGGCTTGGGTGCCGTCGGCGGAGATGTCGTTGACGTACGCGCCGCCGTACCCCAGCGGGACGGTGAGGTGGTTGGGCGTCGTCCCGTCCCAGATCAGGGGGATGAATCCGTCCACGCCTCCGGTGTGCCCACCGACGAAGCGCCCGTCGTCGGAGACGGAGGTCGCCTGGCTGTACTCACCGGTCCCGTCGGCGAACCCGAGGGGGGTGAACGTGATCTGGGCAAAGGCGGGGGCGGCACAAGCCGCGAGTGCAAGGGCAGCGGCGTTGGTCGTGCGAGTCATGGGTCTCTCCTTCCATCGCGGGACTTCTGTGTGCCCGGGCGCGGGTGGCGTCCAGAGCCTGTTGACGTCCAGTATGGGGGTCGGTCGCGGGTGGTCAAGAGTCATCCGGGACTTTTCCCGGAAAATTCCTGAGATTCGATGGGCATCCACGGTACGATGAGGATGCCCGCCCGGGGGTCGGGGTGGGCGGCGGAGGGATCTCGGTGGGCAACGGGTCAGCGCCAACCTTCTTTCGCGACGCCGACGAGGTGGTCTCGGGGCTCCGGGACGCCTTCTCGGAGCTGGTCGATTCGGGCGACTCGGGCGGGGCATTGGAGATCCACGCGACGCTGCGCTCCCGGCTGCTGCGTGGACTGGCGAGCGACCACGTCGCGACGTGCCTGCTGCACCTGCCGGGCCCGGAGGGGCTGCGCAAGGCGGCGGGCGCCGGGCGCCGCTCCGGGGCGCCGGCGGAGCTCGTCCGACGCTGTCTCGAGCGTGTGGACGCGTACGAGCGCTTCCTGCGGGACGAGGGCATCACGCGCGAGATGCTCCAGGCGATGGCGACCGACCTGTCGCCCGAGGCGCACCGCACGCTGGTGCGGACGACCGGACAGAGCGTGTTCCGTGCGATGTCGGCGTTGCTGGGGTTCTCGGCTGAGGCGCAGGTGGTCACGGCGTTCTTCCTGCCGGGCCAAACGCCCGGACGCGTCACGATGGCGATGGTCCGCGGGTTCGACAGCCTGCAGCGGTGGCGCGAGGACGCGATGTTCCCGCTGTCAGGGTACGGGCGCGCCGAGGGGGCGGTACACGCGGCGACGCGACTGGACGGCGGGGCGATCGGGGCGGGACCGTCGTCGACGCTCCTGACCGAGTTCTGCTCGTGCCCGACGCCGCGATTCGAGCCCCGCGCCCACACCCGGTACAAGGGGTACCGGCTGGTGCAGGACGAGATCGGGAAGCGTTCGGCGCAGACGTTCTACTTCGGCGAGCGCGTACCCGATGCCTACCCGGAGATCGGGGCGGACGGTGCGCAGCTGGCGACGGACTCGGTGATCAACGCAACCCCGTCGCGCCTGCTGCAGTTCGACGTGTTCGTGCACCGCTCGGTCTGGCGCGGGGCGCGGGCGTGCCTGGCGACCTACCGAACCGTCCCACACGGGCCGGTGTACGAGGAGAACATCGGCGAACGCGAGGACGACCTGATCGACCTGGGGATCACGCTCGACTCGGTGCCGGGGCGTTCGCTGGCGCGTCGGGCGAGCGAGGTGACGGGGTACGGGGCGCTCCTCGCGCACGCGCTGGGGTCGCTCGGGCACGACGCCGAGGACTTCGAGGCGCACCGTGTCCGCGTGCGGTACCCCCTGCACGGGGCGCAGATCATGGTGGTGTTCGAGGGATCGTGAGCCCCGCGGCGCGGGCCGGCGCCGGACGCGGTCAGATTACGTCCGACAATACAGCGCTGAGCCCGGAGGTAACATCCTCGTGCCTGCATTCGTGGAGGGGCTCGGGAGGATCGGCCGTGCCGGTGACGGCGATCCCGGCAACGGCGTGCCCGACGACATCATCTCCTTCGCTGATCTGCAGTACTCCCTCAACCACTGGGTCGCGAGTTGCACGTAGCCCCCGGGGGGGAACGCTCGGGCTCTCGCTCGTCGCGGGCTCGTGAGATGGAGCACTGCGCGCTCCGGCGGCTCTGCACGGAGTGTGAAAACGGCTCTGGAGACGGAGATCATGGGGCGGTATGCTGGGCGCGACCTCGGGACCGTACGCGAAGCAAAAGGAGGAGCATCGTGCAGACTGTGCCACACCGTTGTCGTCGGTCCGCCGCGCACGCCGTGGTTGTCGGCGCACTCCTCGTGAACGCTGCACCCGCGCTCGGCACGGATGTTCCCGCGACATCGAACGTGTACGGCGCTGGGCACGTGTCGGCCCCGGCCCCCGGCGGTGGTGGCGGCGGCACACTCCCGGTCCTGATTCCGGTTCCGGCGGGGGCGGTGTCCCTCTCCGTCACGAATGTGTCGGGGACAGTGCGGTACCGATCGGGGCTCCCGCTGAACGACGCCGACGGTGTCACCTCGACGTGCGTCGACCGCCCGGACTATGACGGGTTGGCCGGGCCTAGGAACCTGCCGCGCGGGCGGCACGTCACGGCTGTCTTTCTGGATGACACCGAGCCGGGGGATCCGCCCCCGGCGGGGCTCGACCACAACGCGATGTTCGACTTCACCTCTATCGCGCCGGCGTTGCGGCAGATGTTCTTTGTCGGCGACGGGCTCACCGGCACCGGCACCGGCGACACGCAGGTCTTTGAAGTCCCGGCCGGCGCGACGCGGCTCTATTTCGGGTTCATCGACAGCAACGCCTGCGGGGACCCGCCCGGCTGGTACGCCGACAACTCGGGCGTCATCACGCTCACCGTGGTGTTCGAGTCGGCATGCGCCGCCGACATCACCACGCAGGGCGCGGGCGTCGGAGACCCGGGGTACGGCGTGCCGGACGGGCTCGTCACCGCGGCCGACCTCAACTACTTCGTCAACGCGTACGTTGCGGGCGACACCGCGATCGCCGACATCACCACACAGGGCGCGGGCGTGGGCGATCCGAACTACGGCGTGCCCGACGGGGCTGTTACTGCGGCCGATCTCCAGTACTATGTGAATCTCTGGGTCGTGGGTTGCCCCTAGTATCCGGCGTGTCGAAAGGGAGAGGCCGTATGAGAACTCGATTCGTGATTGTCGCGGCGGCGTTATCGGCCGCGCTGTGTGGATGCGCGTCCACGACCGGTGAGCGGGCAGAGTTCGGCTCGCACCGGGGGCTTTCCAATCTCGACACCTCCCCGCCGCGGGCGACCCACCCGTACGAGGCGTTCAAGTGGCGCCGGCTGAGCTGGCTGGACGAGAACGGGCAGATCGCGCCGGGCGTGCTGCGCCGGGCCGAGGCTCAGCTGCGCGACAACCTCGCCGCGTCGGCGCGTCTGCGTGACACCGGCTCGCCGGCGTTCGGTCCCAACGACTGGACCGAGCGCGGGCCTTCGAACATCGGCGGGCGGACGCGCTGTCTCGTCATCGACCCGGACAACCCGTCGCGCATGTGGGCCGGTGCGGTCAGCGGCGGGATCTGGGAGTCCACCGACGCCGGGCTGACGTGGACCCAGCGCGGCGCCGACCTGCCCAATCTCGCGATCTGCTGCATGACGATGGACCCGAACAACCACGACGTGCTGTACGCGGGCACGGGCGAGGGCTTCTTCAACGGCGACGCGGTCGGCGGCACGGGCATCTACAAGTCCACCGACCGCGGGCAGACGTGGACCCTCATGCCCTCGACCGCGTCGTGGGACAACGTCTGCCGCATCGCGGTCTCGCCGTCGAACAGCAGCATCATCCTCGCCGCCAAGCGCTACGGCGGGATCCAGCGCTCGATCGACGGCGGCGCGAACTGGACGAACCCGTATTGGGCGCAGGGCGGCTTCTTCGTCGCGTTCGACCCGACCAACGGCTCGCGGGCGATCGCCGCCGTCATCGACTACGACTTCGGCGCCAACCAGTGGTTCCACCGCGCGCTGTTCAGCACCAACGCCGGGCAGTCGTGGTTCACCGCCACGGGGCTCGACTACCAGCCCGGTTTCGGCTCGCGCATCGAGCTCGCCTACGCACCCAGCGACACGAGCATCGTCTACGCCTCGTGCGCCAACGGCGGCGTGGTCTGGCGCTCCACCAACGGCGGGCAGGACTACACGCTTCGCACAGTTTCCGGCTCGTCCGGCGCCAATTGGTACGCCTGCCCACTCTGGGTCGATCCGACCAATCCCGACGTTCTGCTCGTCGGCGGCGGGCACATCTTCCGCAGCACCGACGCCGGGCAGTCGCTCACCCAGGTCTCCGATGGGTACATCATGACGCAGCAGGCCCACCCCGACATCCACAACTTCACCGGCGACCCCGGCTTCAACGGCACTTCCAACCGGCGCGTCTACACCGTCACCGACGGCAGCACCTACGTCACCGATGACGTCTACACCGTCAGCACCTCGTCCGGGTGGAGCTCGCGCGATCAGACCTACGCCACCGTCCAGTACTACGGCGCGGCCGGTGACGGGCCCAGCGGCATCATGATCGGCGGAACCCAGGACAACGGCACTCACCGCGTCGTCCTCGGCGACACACAGGCCCACCTCATGTTCGGCGGCGACGGCGGCTTCTGCGCGATCGACCCCACCGACCCAGACTACTGCTACGGCGAGTACATCAACCTCACCATCCACCGCTCCACCGACGGCGGCTTCAGCTCCAACTGGATCTACAGCGGGCTCAACGACGCGGGCAACGACGCCAACTTCATCGCCCCCTTCGTTCTTGACCCCGGCAACCCGAGCCGCATGCTCGCCGGTGGGCGCAGCCTGTGGCGTTCGAACAACGTCAAGGCCGCGACGCCGGGTTGGCAGGCGATCCGCGGCGCGGGCACGGACCACATTAGCGCCGTCGCGATCGCACCCTCCGATTCTGACATCGTCTGGGTCGGGCAGAACGACGGCGTGGTCTCGAAGTCCGCAAACGCGACCGGCTTCGGCCCCTCGTGGACCGACGTGGACGACAACGCCGGCGCGAACCCTCTCCCCGATCGCTACGTCGAACGCATCCTCATCGACCCGGACGACCCGGACACGGTGTACGTCTCGTTCGGCGGGTTCAGCCCCGACAACCTCTGGCGCACCACCGACGCCGGCGCGACGTGGACCGACGTTACCGGCGCGGCCCCGTTCGGACTCCCCGACGCGCCCGTCCGAGGCATCGCGCGTCATCCCGACAACCCGGACTGGCTCTACGCGGGAACCGAGGTCGGCATCTTCGCTTCGGGCGACGGTGGCGCCTCGTGGTATGCCGCGGAAACCGGACCCGGCAACGTCAGCGTTGACGAAATCGTCTTCATGCACAACTCGACCACTCTGCTCGCCGCGACGCACGGACGGGGGCTGTGGACACTCGACATCGGCTCGCCGTGCGCACCGGACCTGACGACGCAGGGCGCGGGCGCCGGCGATCCGGGCTACGGCGTGCCCGACGGCTCGGTTACCGCGGCCGACCTGAACTACTTCGTCAACGCGTACGTCACCGGCGATCTCGGCATCGCCGACGTCACCACGCAGGGCGCCGGCGCGGGTGACCCGGGTTACGGCGCGCCCGACGGCTCGGTCACAGGCGCCGACCTCCAGTACTACGTCAACCTCTGGGTGGCCGGCTGCCCGTGATCGCGTGTCGATTGTCGCGAGCGAGATGACCGGGGGCAAGAGGCGCCGCGCGAAGCGGGGACGATCCGCGCCCGAAGTCCCCGGCTCGGTGAAGTTCCCGGCGTCCGCGCGTGCAGCGTCCGTTTGACCCCCCCACCCCCCGGGCTATCCTTGGGTTCTGCCGCGGGCAGGTAGCTCAGTTGGTAGAGCACCGCATTGAAAATGCGGGTGTCGGCGGTTCAAGTCCGCCCCTGCCCATTCGCCCCGGCCCCCCGGGGCGTTTCCGTGCGCGCACACGGGTATTCTGCCCCCATGAACCCCGATGCGCAGCACGTGATCGAACTGCTCGGGCTCGAACCGCTCCCCGGTGAAGGCGGGTACTTCCGCGAGACCTACCGGGCGGACGAGAGTGTCTCGGCCGGCGCGCTGCCGCGGCGTTACGACGGCGAGCGCAGCCACAGCACCCAGATCTACTTCCTGCTCACCGCGGAGGCGCCGTCGCTGATGCACGCCGTCGAGAGCGACGAGGTGTTTCACCACTACCTCGGCGACCCGGTCGAGCAACTCCGGATCGCGCCGGACGGGCGTGCCGAGATCGTCCGGATCGGGGCCGACCTGCACGCCGGCGAGCGCCCGCAGGTGGTTGTGCCGCGCGGAGTGTGGCAGGGGTGCCGGCTGTGCGCCGATCGCGCGGTGTCCGGCTTCGCGCTGCTGGGGTGCACCGTCTCGCCCGGGTTCGACTGGGCCGACTTCCGCCTCGGCGGGCGCGCCGAGATGCACGCGCTCTGCTGCGGCGACGACCCCGTCGTCACCGAACTGATCGACGCGCTGACGCCAGACGAGACCGAGTGACAGCTTCGTGCCACTGACCCCGTCTTCGGGTCAGTGCTCTTTCTTCTACCCGTCCCGCTTCTGCCCGGCCCGCTCGTCGTCGAACGCGCGGCGCTCCAACTCGACGGCCAGCAGGTCGGCGTACCCGCACGCGATCGGCTCGCCGAGCACCGGGCGGAAGTGCCCCTGCATTTCCCGCAGCGTCTCGTGGCACTTGCCCACCGTCTGCGAGCGCGACACCAGCGCCTCGAACTCGAGGAACGTCCCCAGGTCCTCGACCGAGTCGAGGTGGATCCGCACGTTGCCCAGCATCCACAGCTCGCGACGCTTGACCACACGCAGCCACACCGGCAGCGGGCCGGCCCCGAACCGCTCGCGCGCGTGCGCCTCGGTGTAGATCGTGAAGTGGCTCAGCTTCGGGCTGGTGCGGTTGCGCCGCTCGTAGAAGATGACCTCGGTCGGCTCGCCGGTGCACTCTCGCTTCTTGAGCCGACCGGCCGTCACGCGGTAGTACGTGTCGGTCTGGTCGAGGTCGCCGATGTGGGTCGCGCCGAGGGAGCGGCAGATCGACCGCGCCAGATCGAGGTCACGAAGCTCGGCCTTGAACTCGACGTTCTGCATCCGCCTCCCTCAGCCCGCCTCTCCCTATCGGACTACTCGCCGAGCGCCTTGAGCAACGCCCGCTCATCCCACACCTCGACGCCGAGGTCGCGTGCCTTGGCGAGCTTCGATCCGGCCTTCTCGCCGGCGATGACCAGGTCGGTGTTCTTCGAGACCGACCCGGCGACCTTCGCCCCGAGGCGTTCGAGGATCTCCTTGAGGTCCTCGCGCTGGTAGTGCCCGAGCGTGCCGGTGAGGACAACCGTCTTGCCCGCGAACGGTGAGTCGGCGCCGCCCGTGCCGGGCTCGACGTAGTCGGCGCTCGACAGATCGACGCCGAGCTTCGCCAGATCGCGGAACGTGTGCTTCGCCGCGTCGGAGTGCAGGTACTCGTACACGACCGGCGCGGTGTCCTCGCCGAGCCCGGTCTCGTACTCGTCGTCGAGCTTGTCCTTCGAACCGGTCAGCCCCTCGCGCTTCGTCCCGCTCATGCGGTTGACGGCCATCGGCATCAGCTCCCACACCTCGGCCCCGAGCAGTTCCTCGATGCCGCGGAACCGTTTGGCGAGCGCCTTGGCTGTCGCGTTGCCGACGTGCCGGATGCCCATGCCGGCAAGGAGACGTGCCATCCCCTGCGACTTCGACGCCTCGATCCCCTCCAACAGGTTCTCGAGCTTCTTCTCGCCCATCCGTTCGAGTTCGAGCAACGCGTCGCGGTGATCATGCAGCCGGTAGATGTCGGCGAACGAGTCGAGCGGGATGGTCGACTCGCGGATCTGGTCCACCGTCGATACGCCGAGCCCCTCGATGTCCATCTGCCGCCGCCCCGCGAACCAGATCAGCTTCTCGCGGATCTGGGCCGGGCACTCCGGGTTGACGCAGCAGCGCGTCGTCTCGAGCTTCGGGGCGTCGGCGGCCTCCGGCGGCTCGACCTCGACAGGCCCGGCGCAGACCGGGCAGTGCCCGGGCGGGCGGATCTTCCGCGCGCCCTTCCTGCGGTCGGCGAGCACCACGCCGACCACGTACGGGATGATCTCGCCGGCCTTTTCCACCTCGATCGTGTCGCCGAGGCGGATGTCCTTCTGCGCGATCTGCCCGAAGTTGTGCAGCGTCGCGTGCGTCACCGTCGTTCCGGCGAGGAGCACCGGCTCCATCGTCGCCCGCGGCGTGATCTTCCCCGTCTTGCCCACCTGAAACTCGACGCCCACCAGCGTCGTCGGCTTGCGCTCGGCCGGGAACTTGTACGCGATGATCCAACGCGGGCTCTTCGACGTCGCCCCGAGCCGCTCTTGCTCACCGTACGAGTTGACCCGCACCACCATCCCATCGGTCGCGTACCCGAGGTCGTGCCGCTTGGCGTCGAAGCCCCGGATCGCCGCGTGGATCTCGTCGAACGTGCACGCGCCGGTCGTGAACGGGCTGGTCGGAAAGCCCGCGTCGGCGAGCTTCGCAAGCCACTCGGCGTGCGAGGTCGCGAAACGATCGTCCGACACCTCGCCGCGACCGTGGGCGAGGAACCCGAGGTTGCGCGACGCGGCCGCCTTCGGGTCCTTCTGCTTGATCGTCCCCGCGCAGGTGTTCCGCGGGTTCATGTACAGCTCGTCGCCGGCTTCGGCGCGTTCGGCGTTGATCCGCGCGAACTCGGCGTTGGGGATGAAGACCTCGCCGCGCACCTCGCACACATCGGGCCAGCCCTTGCGCTCAACGACAAGCGGGAGCGACCGGATCGTGCGCACGGCGTGGGTCACATCGTCCCCCCGCGTGCCGTCGCCGCGGGTGAGGGCGCGGGCGAGATGCCCGGACTCGTAACGGAGCGAGATCGCGACGCCGTCGATCTTGGGGTCGCAGATGAAGGGCGCGTCGGAGTCGGAGGATCCCCTCGCTCGCGCTCGGGGCTTGTCCTCGGCGTCGAAGAGCCCGGTCGCTGACGCTCCCGGCTCCTGCTCGTGATCAAAGCCCAGTGCCTTGCAGGTCCGCGTGTACCACTCGCGCAGCTCGTCCTCGTTGTAGGTGTTGTCGATCGAGAGCATCGGGACCGGGTGCTCGAACGTCTCGAACCCTTCGATCGGCTCGCCCCCGACCCGCTTCGTCGGCGAGTTGGGGTCGTCGAGGTCGGGGTGTTCGCCCTCGAGGTCCGCCAGCTCGCGCAGCAGCCGGTCGAACTCGGCGTCGGGCATGATCGGGCTGGCCTCGACGTAGTACGCCCGGTTGGCCCGCTCGAGGACCCGGCGCAGCTCGATCACCCGCTTCCGTGCGTCGGACTTGTTCACGAGAACATCGTACTTGGCTCGTCCGGAACGCGCTTCCCGCCGCGGAGCGGTGGGCAACCCGACCGCGGGCCACCCTGCCGTATGATCGACCCATGCCAGCGCAGGTCATCGACGGACGGGCGCTCGCGGCCCGGCACCGCGCCGAGCTGGGCGCCCGCGTCGCGAAGATCCGCGATGCCGGGGGGACGATCCGCCTCGACGCGGTGCTGGTCGATTCCGGCGACAGCGCCGCCCGCGTCTACGCCGACAATCAGGCGAGCACCTGCGCCGAGCTCGGCATCGAGTACCGCCTGCACGAGCTGAAGGCGGGCGCCGGGTTCGACGACGTGGCCGGGCGGGTGCTGCTGCTCGACGCCGACGACGCGGTCCACGCGATCATGGTCCACCTGCCGCTGCCCCCGGGCGTGGACGCGTACGCCCTTCAGCGCCTGATCGCGCCCGAGAAAGACGTCGAGGGCGTCAACCCGACCAACATCGGCAACGTGGTCTACGGGCGCTCCAGCCTCGCCCCGTGCACCGCCCTCGCGACGATCGCGATGGTCGAATCGACGGGGATCGAGCTGCGCGGCAGGCGGGCGGTGGTGGTCGGGGCGGGCGACGTGGTCGGCAAGCCGATCGCCGTGCTGCTCATGCGGCGCGAGGCGACCGTCGTCAGCTGCAACAAGTGGACCGGGGGAATCGACGAACTGTGCCGCACGGGCGACGTGCTCGTCGCCGCGGCCGGCGTCCCCGGGCTCGTCAACGCCGATATGGTCAAGCCCGGCGCGGTCGTCATCGACGTCGGCGTCAACCGTGTGCCCGGACCCGACGGCAAGACCGTCACCACCGGCGACATCGCCTTCGACGAGGTGCGCGAGGTCGCCGGGTGGATCAGCCCCGTGCCGGGCGGCGTCGGCCCGATGACCGTCGCCATGCTCCTGCACAACGTGGTCGAGGCCGCCGAGCGACGGGGGCGCACGCTCAAGGCCTAACCGTGCCACCAACTTCCGCTCTGGGAAGTTGGTGTCTTGTGCGTGGCAAACCTGAGCACCGACCTCACTGAGCCGAATTCGGTGGCACGTCACGCCGGCTCGGGCACCGCCTCGAGCAGCGCCTTCGTGTACTCGTGCTCGGGGGCGTTGAGCACGCGGTCGCGCTCCCCGGCCTCGACGATCTTCCCCTCGCGCATCACCGCGATGCGGTCGCACACGTGGGCCACGACCCCCATGTCGTGCGAGATGAACAGGTAGCTCAGCCCGAGGTCACGCTGGAGGTCCTTGAGCAGGTTGATGATCTGGGCCTGGATCGAGACATCGAGGGCGCTGGTCGGCTCGTCGCAGACGATGAGGCGGGGCTCGAGCGCAATCGCACGCGCGATGCCGATGCGCTGACGCTGCCCGCCGCTGAACTCGTGCGGGTAGCGCGACGCGGTGTCCGGCCCGAGCCCGACCCGCGCCAGCAGCGTGATCACCCGGCGCACCAGCTCGGCGCGGTCCGCCACCCCGTGCACCACCAGCGGCTCGGCGACGATCGACCCGACGCGCATCCGCGGGTCGAGCGAGCCGCCCGGGTCCTGGAAGATGATCTGCATCTGGCGCCGGAGCCTGCGCAGGTCGGCGCCGCTCGCGCCGAAGACCTCGACCGCCGTCTTCGACGGCGCCTCACGGACCTCGGGCGGGAGCGACTCGTCTTCGCGCGAGCCGGCCTGCGGGTCGAACACGACGCGCCCGCCGGTCGCGGGGATGAGGCGCAGGATGGTGCGCCCGACCGTCGTCTTGCCCGATCCCGACTCGCCGACCAGCCCCAGCGCCTCGCCGGGGGCGATCTCGAAGCTCACCCCGTCCACCGCGCGCACCGGCTCAGCCCGGAACCCGTGCCCGGGGAAGTGGGTGTGCAGGTCCTCGACTCGGAGCAGCGGCGGCACGGCGCGAGCGTACGGCATCACCCCCGCCTGTGCGCGCCCTATCGCGGGTGATCAGAGGACATGCATGTATGGATACGCAACCCTGATATACAGGGAGCACACAGCCGGCGGGGACGCCGCGGGAAGGAGAACGACCATGTTCAGAATCGCGATTGTGGGAATCATGGCGGTCGCAGCGGCGGCATCGGCGCAGAACGCCGGGGTCATCGTTGACCGTGACACGGGCGACGTGTTCCCCGTTGACGGGGTGAAGGACCTTGCGGCCGTCGAGCCGCGGATCCCCCTCACCCCGCCGGACCCGAACGACCCGCTCCCGGCCGTTCCCGGCGCCCTGATGGTGATCAACACGCCCGGCTCGTACTTCCTCACCAGCAACCTCAACGGCGGGTCCGGCTTCAGCGGCATCGACATCCAGACCAGCAACGTCACCCTCGACCTCTCCGGGTACTCGATGGTCGGGCTCAGCGGGTCGGTCCACGCCATCACCAGCTCGACCGGCGCGGTCAACGTGCGCATCCTCAACGGCACCATCCGCGGGTGGGACGGCAACGGCATCGACGCCAAGAAGATCAACCAAGCCCAGATCGAGAACGTCCTCGTCGCCAACTGCGACGGCAACGGCATCGAGATCTCACGCGGCGTGGTCAAATGCTGTCAGGTGCGCCTGTGCCTCGGCTCGGGCATCCGCGTCCTCACCGGCATGGGCATGGTCAAGGACTGCCGTGTCGAGGAATGCGGGCTTCAGGGCATCGACTGCGGCGAGCAATCCGTCGTGACCGGGTGCTCGTCCACCGGCAACGGCAAGCACGGCTTCCGCGTCGGGCGCGGCTCGACCGTCGAGGACTGCACCGGCTCGCAGAACACCCTCGACGGCATCGTCACGCTCAACCACGGCACGATCCGCGGTTGCGCCGCGTTCAACAACGGCAGCGACGGCATCCGCTGCGGCAATAACTCCTCCGTCTCCGGGTGCGAGGCGAACCTCAACGTCGAGAACGGCATCGTCACCGGCACATCGTGCTCGATCAGCAACTGCGTCGCCAATCTCAACACGCTGGACGGGATTAGCGCGGACGACGGCGCGTCCATCAGCGGTTGCTCCGCATCCCAGAACTCCCAGGTCGGCATCGACCCGAACTCCGGCAGCAGGGTCGCGGATTGCTCGGTCTACTCGAACTCGGGCAACGGGATCCAAGCACAAGAGAACTGCTGCATCATCGGATGTGATGCGCAGACCAACGGCGGCGACGGCATCACGGCCGTGGACGATACCCTCATCTTCAACAACTCCTGCCAGTCGAACACGGGCGCCGGCATCAGTGTCACGAACACCGATTGCCGGGTTGACAGCAACCACGTGGCCGACGATGAGATCCTCATCGATACCGGGGCGAGCAACTGTGTGGTCATCCGCAACACCTGCCGGACCATCACCGACAACGGCACCAGCACACACCTCGGGGGGTTTTCGTCTGATCCCGCGACCGCCGGCCCGTGGGATAATCTCGACATGTAGCCGACATTGTCGGCACGACCGACTCACGAAACGCCCCGGGCACGACGCCCGGGGCGTTTCTTGTGCGCACGAACAAGCCCCGCTCGCGCGGGGCTGAAGTGGCGAGGGGGGGACTCGAACCCCCGACCTCCGGGTTATGAATCCAGCGCTCTAAACCAGCTGAGCTACCTCGCCAGCGGCCTCGATCGTACCCGGGCTACATCGACTCGGACTTGGTCTCGGTTGATGTCGGGGTGGGAGCGCTCGTCGAGTCGGGGATCGCCTTCGGCGGCGCGGGCTTGCTCGACTCGTTCTCGATGTCGTCCTCGATGCCCTTGAGCCCCCGCTTGAACTCGACGATCCCCTTGCCGAGGCTCCGCCCGACCTCCGGCAGCCGCTTGCCGAACAGCAGAAGCCCGATCGCCAGGATGATCAGCAGTTCCCATTGTCCGATTCCCTGGAACAAGGCGAGGGTCTCCATGCGCGTCCTCCTGCGTCCCTACACGATAGCCGGACGGGCGCCCACGCGGGCGGCGGGCACACGTTCCGGGTCGGGAGGGGCCCGGAGGGTCAGCAACGGGCCCACGGGCCCGCTCCTGCAATCTCATACTCCCAGTCCCCATAACAGGTTCATGAACACCACACGCAGGCTGGGGATCGTGGCCGCGCTCGCCGCGGCCGGGGCGCTCTCGGGGTGCGTGGTCTCCGTGCACGGAGACTACGACCACGACACCGCGGGCACGAGGCTGGTCGGCACGCTGGGGATGGAGGATCTGGTCGCCGCCAACAAGTCCGTGAGGCTGGGGATGAGCCGGGACGAGGCGGTCGGGCTCTACCCGCCCGATCTCGCCACCCTCCGCGGACAGACGACCTGGAACGGGCACGCCGTCGAGGAATGGCAGGTCGCGGCACGGCTGCGCGACGGAGCAACCACCTTCGAGCGGTGGCTCTACTTCGTGGACGACGCGCTGGTCGAACTCAACGACTCGTCGGTGGACTGGCGGGAGCGCCCTGACGTTCGGTCCGCCTGGGGGCTCGACTGAGCCCGCCCGATCGGTAGGCTTGGTCGTGCAAGTCCGCCCCGCCGAAGCCCGCGATCTCGAGGCGATCCGCTCCATCGTCAACCGCGAGATCGCCGAGGGTGGGGCCCATTTCGGGCTGAACCCGCTGAGCGCCGAGGAGGTCCGGGCTGGCTTCGACCGCGATTCGGCGGTCTATCCGTGGTTCGTCGCCGAGGGCGACGATCGGGTGATCGGCTTCGCCAAGGGCGGGGCGTGGAAGCCGCGCGGGGCGTACGAGTGGGCGGTGGAGATCGGGGTGTACGTTGACGCGGATTGCCGTGGGCGCGGGGCGGGGCGGGCGCTGTACGACGCTCTGCTGCCAGAGCTCGAGCGGCGCGGGTTCCGCTGCGTGATCGGCGGG
>Ga0210086_1000363_pt1 | contig 27267 bp, 32 predicted proteins | sample China_Galinas_PW_3_FD_184867 | JGI IMG/M metagenome (GOLD analysis project Ga0210086, IMG submission 184867) | Wetland microbial communities from San Francisco Bay, California, USA, that impact long-term carbon sequestration - China_Galinas_PWB_D2... | ecosystem: Environmental > Aquatic > Marine...
GGTGCAATATCCGACAGTTTGCCATGGCCAATAAGCCGCTTGTTTTGGGAATCGTTGGCAAGGTAAATGACCTCAACAGGATTCAAGGTATGACTGGTTTTGGTCATACCGGTCTGATCATCGATCATTTGTTCGGAGTTGCCGTGATCCGATGTAATGAGAATATGAGCATCAATTTCGAGAAGATGATCGACAATTTTGCCGATACAATCGTCTACCACCTCGACGGCTTTTGTGGCAGCCTTCAAGTTACCGGTGTGGCCGACCATATCTCCGTTGGCAAAATTTACGGCAATAAAGTGATAAGGGTTGTTGCGGAGTCTTTTGAGAAGTTCATCGGTAACATGGTAAGCCTCCATCTCCGGATGACTGGCAAAGGTGGCTGGATCGAATCGGCTTGGAACGTCGACCTGATCTTCATTTGGGTATGGGGTGGTTGCTTTCCCGTTAAAAAAACTTGTAACATGACGAAATTTCTGGGTTTCGGCAATTCGTAGCTGACGAAAACCTGCATGGGAAATCACCTCGCCAAGGAGGTGTTCCATGCCTCCGCCCGCGTCAATAGCACCCAGCATGTAGTTCGTAAATTCATCCCAGTACCGAGTAAGACCAACATAAGTTATGTTTCGATTGGTTTTCAGTTTTCCCGGATATTTTGGATCAATAAAGGCCATGGAGAGCTGAATGGCGCGATCCTGCCGGTAGTTGGTGTGCAATATACAGTCGTTATCCCTGACACCGTCATAGTTGCCGATCACGTAAGGAGGAATATATTCATCAAACATTTCAACATCATCCGGAGTCCTGTCTTTTTTATATGATTCATTCACCGCGGTTTCAGCATTTGAGGCTTGACGACCTTCGCAGGCGACAATGCAATGATAGGCAATATCGGTCAATTTCCAGTTTCTGGAACGGTCCATTGCATAATATCGACCCATAATAGTGCCAATGGAGCATCCGCCGACCTCGTCCATCACCTGATTGAGCTTTGCCAGATACTCCAAACAGCTTCGCGGAGGTGTATCGCGGCCGTCTAAAAAGGGATGGATGATAATGGGACCATCGGGATATTCTTTCCTTGCCCGCCGCATGATCTTAAAAAGATGTTCCTGATGCGCATGTACACCTTCGTCCTGGAGCAAACCAAACAAATGAAGACGGCTTTGGTGTTTTTTCCAGTTGTTCACCAGCTCTTTCCACTTTTTTACTTTAAAAAGTTCCCCTGTGCTTAATCCGTCGTCAATACGCTTGAGTTCTTGAATGACGATTCTACCGGCGCCCATGTTTAGGTGCCCCACTTCCGATGATCCCTGATATCCATCCGGAAGGCCCACAGGTTCTCCGGCACAGTCCAAAAGTGTCCACGGATAGATGGCTTTGTAAAGGTCGATATTGGGGGTCTTGGCCGCAAGTACCGCGTTGCCTTCCACGATGTCGCTATATCCCCATCCGTCACGAATGATCAAGCATACAGGGCGCATGGCTGCTCCTTTCAAATGTTTTTATCCAAAGGTCCAAAAAATCTATCACATAGATATTATCTAGTGTCCATCCATAAATGGTCTTTTTACCCAATCTCTGCGTTATGCTCAAAAAATAATCCTCGGAATATCAATTATATGCCTGTGGTTATTTTTTTCGCATGCCTTGATCTTGAACAAAAATCCTCATTTATGGATGGACACTATCTAAGAGACAATTTATAATAATGGCCTATTTCAACATCACCCGATATTTTTTAAGAAAATCGATTGGATGATACGATAATTTCGTTTTGCGAAGGCCTTCATTACCGAGATCCTGCTCACGATTTACGAAATCAAATTGTTCACCGTTATGTTCAAGAAACATCTGGTTAATTGCCTGATATGCACCTTTATAATCCGGATTTCCTTTTTCGAAATGGATCACGATGGTATCTTGCGACAATTGTTCGGCAATGGTGTAGGCAACCATTTCTTGACCGACCAAAAGCGCACCTCCGGTTAGGCCATAAATGGTTTGCCAGTTGTCGAGAATTCTTGAAATCGCCCGGTTTTCAGCGGAGAGAGCTTCGGACGACTCGCAATCCCTCCAAGTGCACCAATCTTCCTGCATGGCCAGGGCCATATCGATCATTTTTGCATCAAAAGGAACATATTGATAATTATATTTTTTGTTGAATTGGTTCACCAGGTTCTTTTTTTTATGGAAGCGATTGCCTTTTAATTCGATGAGTTCTTTGACATCGTAAATGTAATCCCAGTGTGCTCTTTCATCCTCTTTTTGGATACGGTCTTCGGTATTTTTTTCCCACACCCGAAGCAATTCTTCAGGGATACGGAGAAAGGTGATCGGTTCATCGAAATATTTGTCAAAACAACGGCTCCAGTCAATGTCCGTCCATGACCCTATCGGCGCCCAAAATACTTCATTTGGAATCGTCTGCTTTATCCAGACGAGATCATCCGACCATGCCCAATAAAGTCCATAGTCATCCGACCATCCCCACAGATTAACAAAACTATAATCAGAAGGCTTCTGGAGGCATCGGTAAAATTTGTCCAAATATTGGTTTTGTTTATCCAAACTGATCGTTTCAAAGTTTAGCGCCATTTGACTTATCCTTATAAATAATGTTTGATTTTCGATTTATACATTTTATAAACATAAAGCAAGCTTTATGCGGACAAATGTTCTGGGGATAAAACGCAGAATCTCCTTTATGAATAGGGAACTTTATGACAAAACATCTTCTACTGGTCGGCGGTGGCCATGCGCACATGGTCACACTTTCAAATCTTCGAATATTCATTGAAAAAGGGTACAAGGTTACGGTTATCGGCCCTTCACCATACCATTAATACTCCGGTATGGGGCCTGGTATGCTTGGTAGAATCTATGCTCCGGATGACATCCGTTTTTCCACACAGGATGTGGTGAAAAAACAGGGTGGGACTTTCATTATAGGAAAGGCCGTCCGTGCGGACCCAAAGGGGAAACAACTGATTCTTGAATCCGGTGAAACGGTTCCTTTTGATCCCGGAGGGGATTATCTCCTGATATTAAATATGGGGGATGGTACGGGGGTTTTGCGTAAAAAGTGGTTGACCTTTGATGGAAGACTCGCCTTTAAGATTAAAGATTACATTGATCGAAGATTTATGAATAAGTTTCAAATAATGGAATAAATGTTAAAAATGGAATCAAATCTGAAAAATAAAAATGTCATGAGGCTTAATAATTTTGCGGCTGCTGTGGCAATTTTAAGTGTTTCTTTTGGGGGAGTGAAACATTCGTTTAACTTAATATAATATTTAAGAATAATAGTGGAATTTATAAAAATTCTTGCCATTGCAGTGGCTCTTGCCATGGATGCCTTTGCGGTTTCAATAGCGACCGGCGTAAACTTGAAAAATGTCGATTCGCGACAATTGTTCCGTTTGTCATGGCATTTCGGACTGTTTCAGGCTTTAATGCCGATTATCGGTTGGAGTGCGGGTTTATCCATACGGAGTTATATTGAACATTACGACCATTGGATTGCTTTCGGCTTACTGGCATTTGTGGGTGGCCATATGATTAAAGAGGCTTTTCAGGATGGTAAGGCCGAAAAGCCCATAAAAGATTATACAAAAGGAATGACATTGGTGATTCTTTCGGTGGCAACCAGTATTGACGCCCTAGCTGTGGGCTTCGGTCTATCTTTGCTGAAGATATCGATTTGGATGCCGGCCTTGATTATTGGAATTGTAGCGGGAACATTTACCCTCATTGGAATGCGCATTGGCGAGCGGATCGGCGCTGCCAAGCGGTTGAGTCTTTATGCAGAAACCATCGGCGGAGTTGTTTTGATCTCTATCGGGTTGAATGTTTTATACGAACATGGTGTGTTTTCCACTTTTTTTAAATAGATGAGCCCTCGGAGAGTATTTTTTCTAAATCCTTGAATGTCAGCCTTCGTCTCGTAGAGCCTGTACTTCGGAGAGCGGAATGGATGGTCTTTTTTTTTAAAGCGGGTGCTGTTTGAGTGGCTTTGGGATCGTTAGAAAGAACGGGAGCATACCGAAATCGCATCTTTATTAAAAATTGAAGGAAGGTTAATCTTTTGTGATAATCACGATCCGTTTAAGATCTTCGGGTTGGAATTCTTCGATGATTTTACCTTTTTCTATAAATGACGCGATATGATGATATGCGTTTTCATAAACGGTCATCACAGATTCTAATTTTTGACAAATCGTATCTTCAATACCGAATATCTTTTTGGCGTTACTCAATAGTCTTTCACCTTCCTCTAAATGCTTGGCAATTTCATTGAGCATCTTTTTTCGTTTTTCGTGCTTTTCACGTTCTTTGGCGATAATCGGCAAGAGCCTTTGAACAGAAAATTCCACCAACGCATCCCGAGGGGCGTTAAAATCTTTCGATACGTTTTCTAAAGATAAGAGAGATCTTCTGCTGATGACGAATGTTTTTTGGATGCGACCTTGTTTGGTTAATTTTAGATTCTGAATTTCACGGGCGATGGATTTTAAGGATCGGGCATCTTCAACCAATTGATCAAAAAGGGATTTCTGTTTGATCCCTAAATGGGCGGCGACAATGCTGATGGCCTCGATGCATCCTTCGGACAGCTTGAATGTTGCACGAACAGATTGCCTTCCCCTTAAATCTGAGGAGAATGTGTTGGGAAGTGAAATTCCTTTTGTCTGGTCATTTTTATCATTCTGGTTCATTTTTCCTCACAATAGATGAGTTTATCTTATCATTACTTTATTCTAATTATTTTTAAAAATAATTCAATATATTTTTAAAGCTATTATCTTGATTTTATAAACACACGGGAAAATCGATTACCGCATAATTTCTTGAAATCTAACATCATAAAATCATTACTCAAATGAATTAATATAAAAAAGTAATAATATTATATTGACACAAACAAGTTTGTGTTTATTTTTTTGACAAGAAAAAATAAATTTGCTCCAAGGAGGTAACATTATGGAACTTATAAGATGGAATCCAATGAGAGATGTGTTCAGCCTTAGACATCAGATGAATCACCTTTTTGATGACGCATTTGGATCGGTTGTCCGGGACGATAGAAGGTTGTCTATGTGGAACCGGTATCCAAAGGTCGATATTTACGACAACGACGAAAGCCTTGTTATAACGGCCGAACTGCCCGGAATCGACAAGAAAGACATCGACATTGATGTAAAAGGCGGGGTTCTCACTCTGAAGGGTGAACGATCCCTTGATCGTGAGGTTAAAGAAGAGAAGTATTATTGCAGGGAAAGAACGTTTGGAAAATTTGAAAGAGTCTTCAAAATTCCTGTTGATGTCGTTCCTGAAAAAATAAGCGCCGATTACAAAGACGGGATTTTGAGAATCGATATTCCAAAACCAGAAGAACAAAAGCCAAAACAGATTGCCGTTCATTAATCTTGAATTACAAAGATGAACAATAAAACCAGGGGGGGCGGCTTTTCACAAACCGCCCTGCAATTTAAATATTGTGGTGATTATAATCGGAAGCGTTATGAACGGACGGTATCGAACCTCCGACTGGCATAGATATTGCTTTTACAAATTGAAAAAAGTAAAAAAAATTTGATACGTCTTGAATAGAAGATTGCTGTTACCGAATTTTGTATATAGAGTGTCAATTAATAAATGAGGGTTTTTGTTCAAGATCAAGGCATGCGAAAAAAATAACCACAGGCATATGTATAATATTCCGAGGATTATTTTTTGAGCATAACACAGAGATCAGACAAAAAAACCATTTATATGTGGACACTATCTATGCCGGGAGGACACCATGGATAAAGATACATATGATATTATTATTTTGGGTACCGGACCTGCCGGACTTCAAGCGGCCATCCATGCTGCCCGGACCAAAGTCTCGGTTTTGGTCATGGGACGTGAGCACAAATCGAGTCTTTTTAGAGCCCATGTGGAAAATTATTGTTGCATCACGGGAATTTCAGGGGAAGATCTTATCCAGAAAGGTGTAAAGCAGGCACTGGATTCCGGAGCCCGTTTTTTACATGAAGACGTTATCAAAACCTCGAAAAACAATGACGGGTTTATTGTTGTCACTGAAAGTGACAAAACCCTAAAGACACGAACCCTTATTATGGCCATGGGGGTTTCCCGGAACCGTCTGGGCGTTCCCGGTGAAAAGAAATATATAGGCCAGGGCGTCAGCTACTGTGTGGACTGTGATGCAAATTTTTACAAAGGCAGCAGCGTGGCCGTGGTCGGCAATGAATCAGCCGCGGTTTCAGGGGCATTGACACTGTTGTTTTATGCGGATAAAGTCCATCTAATTTCTGATGAACTTCAGGTTTCCGAGCGTCTCAATTTTCAGATTCAAGAATCAGACGTTGATATTCATTTCGGACGTAAGGTTACAGAGATCATTGGTGATGATACCGTTAGAGGTTTGATTATGGACAACGGTCAGAAACTGGATTTGGATGGCGTATTCATCGAGAAAGGTGCTAAAGGAGCGGTGGAGTTGGCAGCAACCTTAGGCGTTGCCTTGGATGCTGAAAAGTTTCAATATATTGTCACTGATAAGCAGCAGCAGACCAATATCAAAGGTATTTATGCGGCTGGAGATATATGCGGCCCACCGTGGCAGGTGGCAAAAGCGGTGGGGGAGGGTTGTGTTGCGGGTCTTGCTGCGGCCAGATATGCAAAAAAAATGAAAAGAGCATGAACAACTGGTCGGATCAAGACCGCTTTTGACCGCCAATACACCATGTCCCCTGTCCTGGGTAGCCTTCACACACCCAAGGTCTGACAGGATAGATTCTACAAAATGCATTTTCCATACTGTATTTCAAAAAAGGGCACGGTGCTGCGTTAAACTCGGTATGTTCGATTTCTCCGGAATATTCATTCTTAACAAAACCATATAAATCTATAAAATCCTCAAAGTCCATGTCCAGATAATCCGCAGCAAGAAGAGGATCCAATTCAGACCATGGAATTCCAATCTTTTTACAGCAATTTCCGCATTTTTTGCAATTGAAGTTCATTGGCTGTCTCGCACCTCGATTTAAAGAGTGTACCATGAGAAGACGTGATGCAAGCAACAATTATTCAGATTCGTAAATATTTGATCCGATATCCGGGAAATTATTTAAAAAGCGGTATAACGTGGCCCGTCCCACACCCAGATATCTTGCAGCTTTGGCTTTGTTGCCACCGCTTCTAAGTAGAGCTTCTTTAACGATTTTCGAATCCAACCTCAGAGACGGTCCACGGGATAACCGATTAATTTTCTGCGTTCTCAATTCCATAGGGAGGTGAACAGGCTGAATAATTTTCCCTCTGGATTTTATAAGTGCATAATGAATGGTACTTTGAAGCTCCCGAACATTCCCGGGCCACGGGTAATCAATCATAACAGATAGCGCGCTTTCCGAAATATTTTTTGTTTTATGTCCTTTATAGGCGGCTTTTTGAAGAAAGTTGTTGACGAGGAGTGGAATATCGTTTTTACGCTTTCTCAGCGGCGGCATATGAATGGGCACCACACTGATCCGATAGTATAGATCATCACGGAAATTCCCTTTTTCCACCTCGTGTTTCAGGTTTCGATTTGCGGCGCTGATAATTCGAACATCCACAGAAATGGTTTTTTCATCCCCCACCCGTTCGAATTTGCCTTCCTGTAGAACCCTCAGTAACTTTGCCTGCATCACTTTGGGCAGATCTGCTATTTCGTCCAGAAACAGAGTGCCGCCATTTGCCATTTCAAATCGGCCTTTCCTGTCTCTCAAAGCTCCGGTAAAAGAACCCTTTACGTGACCGAAAAGCTCGCTTTCCAGCAATCCCTCTGGCAGAGCCCCGCAATTGACGGGTACGAAGGCTTTATGCACACGCGGGCCTTCGTTATGTATGGCACGGGCTACCAGTTCTTTTCCAGTACCGCTTTCTCCCTGAATGAGGACAGGAATATCGATGTCAGTAATCTCTCTTATCATCTCGAAAATGTCTTTCATCTTCGGGTCGCGTCCGATAATTCCTGAAAAGCGATGCTCATCCAGTTTTTGATGGGTGATGTCTTGAACAGTTCCAAGGGAGCGCAACGGTTTTCCATCCGCATCATATATGGTCCGACATTTTTCGTGCACATGTTTCAATGTACCGTTTTTAAGGAGCAGCCTGTGAACAATATCATAGCCTGTCTTATTTTTTACTGAATCCGTAAACGCCTGGTCTACAGCCTTCCTGTCGTCAGGATGCACGGCATCGAGAAAGGCGTCATAAGTTGCCCCAAATTCTTGAGGATTTGAATCGAAAATTCGATAAATCTCGTCCGACCAATATAATGTATGGGTAACCAAATCCAATTCCCAATGTCCTATCTTTGCGATCCTTTCAGCTTCTTTCAATCTTTTTTCGTTTCTTTGAATGGCATTTTTGCTCCCTTCCAGCTCTACAATCTTTTTTTCCAGAATCGCAATTTGTTTTTCCAATTCTTTATAGGTTGGTTTTGTAGTCATGGAAAAATTCTCCGAACCCTTTGGAATAACCGTTCATTCAAGATCATTGTTTCAAAGGGCGTTGCGATGAATAAGTTGCTTTATGTTTTGAATAAAAAGAATGCGAAGCGTAATTTAAAGAGCCAAAAATATTCAGGGACCAAAATTTACAACTATTGATATTAACTATATTTTTTATGCATCTTTGATGAAATTTGTCAATGAAAAACTGAAAAAAGACGTTCGCTTGTAACCATATTTTAACGATTCCGTAAGATTGACATGGATATAGAATCATACTATTTAATTTAGGATCCGGGTATTTTTATTGTAACTAAAAATATACATGTTCACGAGGTGTGCTCTTCCGTTTCACTCCGGTGTCTACGTGTCTGGTCATTTCAAAGACTTAGCAGCGGTGGCATTCCTGCCCCCTCCGCGTTCTCCCGCTAAAAACCATGCGGGAGCCGCAGTCTCCCCCACTGCTAAGTCATTGAAATGACGAAGCCACTCTGCCAATATCGTTACACGGAAAACCACACCCCGTGAACATACGCAACACTTGTGAGTAAGAGGAATGGATAATCTTTTTTGAAAAGCGTGTACTGTTTGAGTGGTTTAGGGATCGTTAGAAAGAACTGACGCATACCGAAATATTTTTATAATAAGAAAGTGTTTGATTTAAGACAAACCCATTTTTTATATTGATTTCTGTTCTTTCTTTACGATCCTTTAACCACGAGTTTACACGGTTTGAAAAAAAGCATTATCCATGGAGCGATTCAACAAATAAAAATGTCCCGCCACTGAATTAATTGGCACAAATTTATAAAGCGTAAATATATTCATATCCAAAAATAGGGGAGATATTTTGTGGAAAAACCGTCTGTTTTTAAAGAAACGTATCAAAACTACTTGGCTCAGATCGGCAAAATCGATCTCGAATCAAGAGCCGAAAAATTAGGGGGGCGTGTTGAAAAAGATGAGATGGTTCTTTCTTTTTTCGGGCAACCTTACAGGATATCAAGCCGGGGAATAACAGATCCGTCCGGTAAACAACCGCTTATGGGAATCAGCGTTGTCCTTTGCAAATACCTGCTTTTATGTCCGGATATACTCTCACTGGACAAGGAATGGGTCTCTTATAGAGACTTTAAAGATACCGCGCCTTTGGTTCATAGCTTCGTGAATCATACGGAGCGACCGATAGCCCGAAATTTTTCGAATCGCCTGGAAGATCTGGCAGCGGCATGTGAAAAACTTGGTGGGAGGGATCCGGATTTGGATCTTAATTATCAACTCATCATGAAACTCTATCCACTTCCGAAAGTTCCGATGCTTCTACTTTTTGATGATATTGATGAAGAATTTCCGGCCCAGTGCAAGGTTCTTTTCGAAAGACGTGCGGAACATTATCTGGACCCCGAGTGTTTGGCGATTTTAGGAACACTTCTCAATGGCTTTTTGAAAAATTAAAGTAGGTACTAAATTCCATACCTGTCCCGCAGACGGTGTGATAATTCCTGAACAACCTGAAATGCCTTTTCAACGGTCTTTTCTCCGTCCGGGTTGACCAGACAGCAGGTTGCCGGAGATAAAAGACTTCTCGAAATTAAAAACTCTTTATCGATGCCTTTATCATCCAAAAAATCCCACAATGCTGACAGCCTTGATTCCAGCGAACCGATATCTTCAGTTTCAAAAGGCTCAAAATTTGTGGGTACAATCCCCCATACAATGACCCCGCCGCGGTCAAGGAATTTTTTTATCGATCTAGAATACGATGAAAATACTTCTCCGTTTTGGTAAATATCCAAAGAAAGGATGTCAAGATCCAGATTCAAAAGGAAATCCCAGTCCGGATTTCCACATAAATGAATACCGCGAGGTCTATGTACTATAGAGAAAAAGTGCTCCAGATCGTCTTTGGCCTTTATGTTGTCATAACCCGAAAGTGCACTGAATAAAAATTGCAGTCCCGGTTCATCAATAAACATAAATGCATTAGGATTCATTTGCTGAAGCCGTTGCAACTGGACATTTATTCGCTTTGCCATGAATTCGAGCATAAATGGGCGAATGGTATCTTCAAAGAGAATCGGTCGGTCATCTTGGTCAAGTATATTTAAGCCAAAACTGACGGGCCCTTCCAGTTGTCCTCTTATGGCGGGCCGGTCGGAAAGATTCATTTCAAGAAATTTATGATAAACTACCGAATACGCTTTGCTGATGTCAAAGTATTCAGGTTCGTCAAAATGAGCCATGGTCTCCTCAAATTCATTGATAAACTTATCCATTGAAAAATGAAGGGTTCGTTTTTCCATATCCAGAAGAATACCTGGGAAATGTTCGGCAGCCTGAACATACATGTCTTCATAGTAACTGACGTGCGGCAATTGAGGCCAGAATGGAATATCCATGGATAGTGCGAATTCTAGTGCCCTGTCCGCATCTTTATGGGGCATAACCGCCATGGCGGTTGTACGAAGATTTCCGGGGATTGTCATAATATTTCTCTTCTTAAAATATTTATTAACTTAATAAATTTATCTCGACCTACAATTTCAAAGGAGCTTCAAGTATGATTAAATTTTCGACTGGAAGCTGTTTGACCCGCCTGCCACGTAAGGCACGAGCGGGCAGGGTGGATTAGGGATCGTTTTGAAAGAACCATGGGTGATTTAACTTTATAGATGAAATTCCCTGTTAAAGCAGTGGTCTTTATTAATAGCCCGGACAGATTCTTTCAATACGAGCCCTTATTCACGAGTTCTTTCAGCAAAAATTTAATCATACTTGAAGCGGTAATATTTCCATATTTCCAAAAGACCAAAGTGTTACGAATTTTTTAAAAAAAAGATTTTTTCCAATTCTTTTTCAGGAAGAATCTTTTCCTCTCGTACAATTTCAATAACGGTTTTACCTGTTTCATGGGCTTTGTATGCAATGGTGGCTGCCTTGTCATATCCGATATGAGGCACCAGATAGGTTGCCATGGCCAGGCTTTTTTCGATGTTGGAGGCACATTTTTGTCGATTGGCGCGAATTCCGCTAATGCATTTTTCAGCTAAAAGCTTGGTTGCAGAAGAAAGAAGGTCTATGGATTGCAGAAGGTTATAGGCAATCACCGGTAGCATCACATTCAATTCAAAATTACCCGCCTGTCCACTTATGGTAATTGTAGTGTCGTTTCCCATGACCTGAGCGCATACCTGAATGGCGGCTTCCGGAATAACCGGATTAATCTTTCCGGGCATAATAGAAGATCCGGGCTGAAGAGAAGGAATCGATATTTCACCCAGGCCGCATCTGGGACCGGATGCAAGCCATCGAATGTCATTGCAGATCTTAATCAGGCTGACAGCGATGGTTTTTAAGATGCCGCTGGTTTCCACCGCAGCGTCTTGTGCTCCTTGAGCTTCAAAATGGTTTTCTGCTTCTTTAAAGTTGAATTTTGAATGTTTCGAGATCAGAAGGATAACTTTCTTTGCAAAATCAGGATGGGTATTCAGGCCGTTTCCAACAGCGGTTCCGCCCAGGGCAAGTTCTGCGAGATGGTCTTGGGCCGTCTCAATTCTTTTTATGGCAAGCGCTATTTGTCTTTCATATCCTGAAAACTCCTGACCCAAAAATATAGGTACGGCATCCTGTAGATGGGTTCTTCCGATTTTTTTTACATCTTTAAATTCAACGGCTTTATCTGAAAGGCTGTTTTTGAGACTGACCAAAGACGGAATTAGATTCATTTTAATAAGGGTTAATGCAGAGATATGGATGGCAGTGGGGATGACGTCATTGCTTGATTGTCCGAGGTTGACATGATCATTGGGATGAACCGGAAATTTCCCTCCTTTTTTCCCTGTAACAATTTCGTTTGCCCTTGATGCAATGACCTCGTTTACGTTCATGTTCGTTGAAGTGCCTGATCCGGTTTGAAATACATCCACCACAAACTGATCATCCAATTTTCCTTCCATAATTTCTTTGGCGGATGTGACAATGGGTTCTGATACCATTTTGTCAAGAAGTCCCAGTTCATGGTTCGCCAACGCAGCACATTTTTTTATCAGAGCAAGGGAGTAAATAAATGAAGAGTGAAATCTAAGATTGCTGACAGGAAAATTGTTAACCGCCCTCTGGGTGCTTGCTCCAAAATACGCATCTTCCGGAACTTCTATGATTCCCAATGAATCTTTTTCTTTTCGGTATTTCATAATCAACTCATTCCTATAAAACTTTTCCGGCTTGCTACACTGTATTGGCGTTGTTGAAAATTAAGGGTTCAAAACTTGAATTATAATAAAGACTCACCAATCCTTATAAATACGCAATACAATAACTGTGCCATCCTTGGGACCAAACTTGTGAAGTATTTGGCATGAGCATTGCACTAATAAACAAACGTTGGCATGCAAATTATCTTGGATTGTTTATAGATCATCATAATCTTTTGCTCATCAAAAAGCGAACTGTTTCTGTAACATATCGTATTAACCTTTTTATCAACCCATTCATAGGAGGTGCAACATGTCGGCCAAACGGTATAAAATTGAAACATCCTGTCCTCAGTGCGGGTGCAGTGCTGTTACACATCTGTCTACCGAAGAAATCAAAGAAAGATACCAAGATGTAGCAAATGTTGAAATGGATTGCAGCGAATGTTTAATCAAGTACGAGACTGAAATGAAAACTGCATGCCCTGAATGGGATAAAGACTGCAAGCTTCAAGAATAATTCAACATATCGAAAGGCGTGAAAAAATGATTTATGACTTTACTGCGGACAACGTGTTTGAGATGGCTGAACAACTTGAAAGAAATGGTCCCTGAAAAGTTTGGGAAGGATAAACTTGACAAAATTATCAAAGAAGGGATGGGGCACATAAAAATACTCAGCAATGAACTGGTTGCCCTAAAGAACTGGTTACCCTAAAGAATGAATATGAATCTTGTTTCATAATACAAATGTGTATCACCATTCAATATGAGACAGTCTTTAGTCTTTTCGCATTCTTTTAACACGGTTTTGTATTTATTTTTTTTTGTCGGCGTTTCAAAATATTTTGATCGTTGTAACGGTTTTGCGAAGCCTTAAAATCAATGATAAACAACATTAACTTAAAACAAATTTTGGGTTGGAGTAATGGTTAAAACAACTCATGTTTATTCAGGATATTATGATATCTATCGTTTTTTAATTCTGTCTGGCACGAAACTTGTTAGTTTTAAAATAAAATAAGGAATTATTATGAAAAAAGCATCTATCGTTATTTGGATTTCAATTTTTTTGTTATTGTCTATCGGTCTGCTATCCGCGGGAATTGCCCCCCCTAAAGAAGGGGGGGTGTTGCCGGAAATAACGTTGTCTGTGCCTGAAGTGCAAACCCACCAAAACTATCTAGGCATTACCAAAAATAAAAAAACATTTCACATTCCTGAGATTAAAGCAGAGGTTGTACTAATAGAAATCTTCAGCATGTACTGCCCATACTGCCAGAAAGATGCACCGGTGGTAAATGAATTGTACAATAAAATTGAACAGGATGAAAAACTGAAAAATAAAATAAAGCTGATCGGTATTGGTGCCGGTAACTCTCCTTTCGAGGTTGATTTTTTCCAAAAGACTTATAATGTTAACTTTCCACTTTTTCCAGATGGCGAATTCATCATCCACAAAATGCTTGGAGAAATGAGAACGCCATACTTTATCGGCGTTAAAATGAATAAGGATGGAACCCACAGCATTTTTTATTCAAAACGCGGTGCCATAGAAGATGCTTCAAAATTCTTAAACTTAATTCTTTCTAAAGCTGGATTTTAAAGAGGAGGTGTTAACGGTGAGAAAATACTCTAAGATATTTTTTTCGTTTTTCTTCCTTTTTTTTGTGAGTAGTTATGCATTTGGACTGTCAGATGCGTTCAAAAATAATATTTATAATCCCGGACAGTTGAAACCGATAGACAGCAAACTGAAAGTCAAGGTCGGAGAAAAGGCACCCGAATTTACCCTTCCTTCTTTATCCGGAAAGAAAATTTCTTTGAGTCAATTTAAAGGGAAACAAAATGTTGTCATTTCCTTTGTGCCGGCTGCCTGGACTCCGGTGTGTTCGGATCAATGGCCGGGCTATAATCTTGCGAAGGTTATTTTTGATAAAAACGGTGCAATACTTTTGGGGATTACGGTAGACAACATTCCGACCCTTTATGCCTGGACCAATCAGATGGGGGATTTGTGGTTTCCGGTTCTTTCCGATTTTTGGCCCCATGGCAAAGTTTCGAAGATGTTCGGTGTACTTCGCTCAGATGGTGTCGCTGATCGGGCGTTGTTTATCATAGATAAGAAAGGTATTTTAAGGTACGCACATGTATCCGACATTAACAAGCGGCCCGACTTAAAAGACTTGGCAACAGAGCTGGAAAAACTGAACAAAGATTGATTAAAATACTGTGAGCTTATGGAGGCCTTGACACGTGAGACGCTGCAATCATAATATTAGAAAAACGTTGAATCTTGTAGATGAAATGATCAAGGTCGCCGATGAGGGAGACATTGAACGAGAAGATAACGGCTGTGGCATTCTTTATGGTGTATTGCGTGATTCGGCATATAAATTGAAAAAACTGGCGGAAAAGGAAAAAGAGAAACACATATTAAAAGGGTGGTGGATAGAAGAGTCCGAAATCTGAAAACTAGACCGGCGTGTCTCCATGCAAGGTTGGAAACAATTCTTCTATATTTCATTTTAACAAACACATATAAGGAGGTTTTTACATGACGTTAAAGGGGACTCAAACAGAGAAAAATCTTTTAACTGCATTTGCCGGTGAGTCGCAGGCAAGAAACCGGTACACTTATTTTGCCAGCAAAGCGAAAAAAGAAGGGTATGTTCAAATATCCGATATATTCACCGAAACCGCCAACCAGGAGAAGGAACATGCCAAGCGGCTTTTTAAATTTTTAGAGGGTGGGGAAGTTGAAATTGTCGGCGCATTTCCTGCCGGAGTTATCGGAAATACCTCAGAAAATCTGAAGGCTGCTGCCGCAGGAGAAAATTACGAACACACCGAGATGTATCCCGGCTTTGCTAAAGTTGCTCGCGAGGAAGGGTTTGGAGCCATTGCCGATGTATTTGAAGCCATTGCGGTAGCTGAAAAACAGCACGAAAAACAGTATGTTGATCTTGCCGCCAACATAGACACCGGAAAGGTATTTAAAAAAGAGGAAAATGTAACTTGGCGATGCCGAAACTGCGGTTACCTCCATGAAGGTGAGGAAGCTCCGGAAGAATGTCCGGCATGTGCCCATCCTCAGGCCCACTTTGAATTACTTGGGGAAAACTGGTAGTGTTGGTTTAAGCGGTTGCGCCCGCAGGCCCGATATCCGGTAGCCTTTATTTGGTAAAGGATGTGATGAGATTCGATGTTTCTAATTTTAACTATCATTAAAAACAACCGAAATGTTTTATTTTAAAAGGAGGAAAGAAAAATGGCGGAAAAACTTGAAGTCTATAAATGTGAAATTTGCGGAAATATCGTAGAGGTTCTCCATGGTGGGGGCGGTGAGCTGGTGTGCTGCGGGCAACCCATGGTTCAGATGATTGAGAATACGGTTGATGCAGCCAAAGAGAAACACGTACCGGTGATTGAAAAAGTGTCAGGCGGAATAAAGGTTAAAGTCGGCGATGTTCCACATCCCATGGAAGAAAAACATTATATTGAATGGGTTGAAATTATTGCAGACGGCAAGGCTTATAGGCAGTTCCTCAATCCCGGTGAGACACCGGAGGCAACATTTGATGTTAAAGCTGATCAAGTTACTGCACGTGAATACTGCAACATCCATGGTTTGTGGAAAGGATAATATCAATGTTATCAGATAGAATGCAAAAAGCACTCAATGGGCAGGTGAATGCCGAACTTTATTCTTCTTATCTGTACTTGTCGATGAATGCCTATTTCAAATCCGTCAACCTTGACGGGTTTGCCAGCTGGATGAATGCGCAGGCTCAGGAAGAACTCATGCATGCCATGAAAATTTATGACTTCATCAATCAACGGGGTGGGAGAGCTCTCCTCGTTGCAATTGAAGCCCCCCCCGACCAATGGGATTCTCCTCTGGCTGTGTTTGAAGACACGTTAAAACATGAACAGAAGGTGACCGGGCTCATCAACGGCCTGGTTGACATTGCCATTGAAGAACGTGACCATGCGACACAAATCTTTCTCCAATGGTTCGTGACCGAACAGATAGAAGAAGAAGAAAGTGTCGGTAATGTGCTGGAGCAGCTCAAACTGCTGGGTGATGCCAAACAAGGTCTTTTTATGATGGATCGAGAACTGGTTACGCGACAGGCTCCGGATATGGCCATTGAATCAAAATAAAGAGCACACATTTAGCTGAAAAGGAGGTGATTTTATGCCGAGCTGGAAATGTTCAAAGTGCGGATATGCTCTCGAAACCGATGTGCCCCCGGATCAATGTCCTTCTTGCAAAGAAAAATGTGAATTTCTTGACAATACCTGCTATACGCCGGATTGTGAATTTGAGGGTAAAGATAAACGAATATAATAAAGATGGTATATTGCCGAAGGAGAAAGCATAATGGCAAAGGTACTCGTCGTTTGTGCGACACGAACCGGAGAGACACTCAGAATCGGTGAACTCATCGCAGAAGGTATTCGTTTTTCCGGTCATGAAGTAAAGGTGGTTAACGTCAATACAATTAAAAAAGAAGATGATCTTCAGGGTTATGATGGCCTTGCATTTGGATCAGCCACATATCACGGAGGCATGATCCAAGGAATGAAGACCATGCTTTTTCTTGCTGAAAAAGCCGGCCTTGAAGGTAAAGTAGGTGGCGCTTTTGGTGCATTTGGGTGGAGTGGAGAAGCTCCGGACCGTATCTTCAATACCATGAAAAATATTTTTAAAATGAACATGGTTGGAGGACCGTTGAGGCTCAAAGCGAGTTCTTTGGGAGGAGGCGTCCAGATGGCCCAGGACTATGGCCGTGAAATCGCCGAGAAGTTATAAATTCTAAAGTTTTCAAATCATATCATACTAACGACTCAATAATAAAAGGGGAGAATATTATGTCTACACCGCAACATTGCCCGGGGTTTCAGAATTTCAAAGCCTTGAAATCTTTTATGTGTAAATGCGCCAACTGTGGGAAAGAGGTGGAAATCTTTTCGGATGAATTTGACAAAACCCATGTATGCAGCGGCTGTAACGAACAGATAGACTTTACCCAGTGTAAATTGGACGGGACGTCATAACTTCCCGACGCTGATTTCAGCAACCCGTGTCTATTTTTCTTAAGTTGTCGACAAATTCTGGTTTGGCAATGATTCCAAAATGTTCTGAATTATGATCGTTATTTGGACGTGGCGGACGATTTGAAGAAACGACTGTTTCTATGTGAATTGAATTGCTTGGAAATTCACCATCAATTGAATCCGAAGCGGCATACGAGCTCTGACTCCATGGCTTTTTCAGAAACGGATCATTTTCAAACAGATAAAAATATTCGGATGCGAAACTTGAAAAGATTTTAGTTTGCTGTATTCACAAAGGAGATGCTAATGGATGTGGTATTGCTTTCGCGAATGCAATTTGCGGTCGCAACTATGTTCCACTTTTTATTTGTTCCTTTCACTCTCGGTTTATCCTTAATGGTGGCCTACATGGAAACCAGATACGTCAAAACCGGAGATGAGACTTACCTTCGCATGACAAAATTCTGGGGCAAGCTGTTCCTCATTAATTTTGCAGTGGGGGTTGTTACAGGGATCACCCTTGAATTTCAATTTGGAACCAACTGGTCCCGCTATTCAGCTTTTGTCGGTGATATTTTTGGTTCCCTTCTGGCCATTGAAGCCACCACTTCCTTTTTTCTGGAATCGACCCTCATCGGAGTCTGGATTTTCGGCTGGAAAAAGCTTTCCAAAAAGGCCCATGCCACGGTGATGTGGTTGATTGCTTTTGCATCTACCTTTTCGGCGGTCTGGATACTCATCGCCAATGCCTGGATGCAAAACCCTGTCGGATATACCATCCGGGACGGCCGGGCCGAACTGGTTGATTTTACAGCCGCTTTGATGCAAAAGTGGGCTATTCTTAAATTTATTCATACGGTCAGCGCTGCTTATGTTCTGAGCGCCTTTTTTATCATGGGGGTCAGCGCATATCATTTGCTTAAAAAACAGAAAATAGAATTTTTTACCCGCTCTTTCAGAATCGCTCTGGTATTCGGATTCATTTTTTCATTGGTTGTGGTGATTATGGGGGATCTAAACGGCGTTGTCGTAGCTGAAAAACAACCCAGCAAACTGGCGGCTATGGAATCTTTATGGGAAACGACTACCCGTGCGCCGGTCTATCTTTTTGCACTGCCCGACGAGGAAAACGAACGCAATAAGATTGAAATCGGCGCCATTCCCGGTATGCTCAGTTTTCTGGTCCGCCACGATATCAACGCAGAAATCAGAGGCCTAAAAACCTATCCCAAGGATGAACGACCTCCGGTGCTGCTGACATCTTTTGCGTTTAAAGGCATGGTGGGTCTGGGCCTTTATTTTATCCTGGCAACCATTATCGGTTTCATCAAACGCAATCGCCTGATTGATAGCCCCAAATATTTGAAGCTCATGCTGCTGTCGATACCCTTGCCCTATATTGCCTGTGAATTGGGGTGGATGGTCACGGAAGTGGGACGCCAGCCCTGGATCGTCTACGGCTTGATGAAGACGTCTGATGCAGTCTCTCCCATTGCCACATCTCAGGTATTGACCACATTGATTGCGTTTATCGTGTTGTATGGTTTGTTGGGTGTCACCGGATTTTATTTGATCGCCAAAAATGCTTTGAAGGGTCCCGAGAACATGATTGAGAACTAGGAATTCGAAATACCCGAAGATATAAAAATACTGGAGGAGAAAATGGTTTTACAAACAATATGGTTTTTCTTGTGGGGCCTTTTATGGGCGGTATTCTTCATGACAGACGGATTCGATTTAGGCATCGGAACGCTCTATCCTTTCTTGGGCAAAACCGATCAGGACAAACGGATCATGATTAATTCACTGGGGCCCTTGTGGGACGGGAATGAGGTGTGGCTGATTACCGCCGGAGGGGTTACTTTTGCCGCTTTTCCCCTGGTTTATTCTGTGATGTTTTCATCTCTTTATTCAGCGTTGATGCTGATTTTATTTGCCCTTATTCTTCGGGGTGTTTCTTTTGAATTTCGCAGCAAGATCAATCACCCCCGCTGGCGAAAGATCTGGGACACCTGCATTTTTGTCGGAAGCTTTGTGCCGGCACTCCTTTTTGGCGTTGCCTTTGCAAATATTTTCCAAGGTATTCCCATCGATCACAATGGGATCTACCATGGAACACTCTTTACCCTCTTAAATCCATATGGTCTTTTGGGCGGTATTCTTTTTGTTCTCCTTTTTATGGTTCACGGTGCTTTGTGGATTTCCATAAAATCAGAAGGGAATCTCCAGGAACGGGCTGTTTCCACTGCCAAAAAACTCTGGCCGGTTCTTCTTGGGGTGGCGGTTGTTTTTTTAATCGCCAGCAAGTTCTCCACCCGCCTGTATGATAACTACATTAAACATCCTGCCTTTTTTATCGTCATACTAATGACGGTTCTCGCACTTTTGAGCGTCAGGTTTTTCCTTGTAAGAAAAACCTTTTTTAAAGCCTGGTTTGCTTCAGCCCTGACCATTGTGGGCGCCACGTTTTTCGGCGTGATCGGGCTTTACCCGAATCTGTTTCCTTCCAGTCTGAACCCCAGGTACAGCCTTACCGCATACAATGCCTCTTCAAGTCCTTTAACATTGAAAATTATGCTGATTGTCGTTATAATTTTTATACCTGTTGTCATTGGCTATCAAATTTGGGCATATAACCTTTTTAAGGGAAAAGTGACGGAAGCGGATCTATCCCATGATGAAGCCTATTAGGTATTCGCAGTTTAATTGATATGAAAGTTACATTTATCGAATCAAAAACTTTTATGTTGTCTGTCATCATATATTTTCCCAGAAATTGGGAATTATCAAGGAGTTGAAAAATCAGGCAAACAGGAGAAAAAAAGGTCATGAATCATTGCAGGGGGTGCCACCGCTATCGGATCAAACAGGGCCAAAAGAGCCGGCCCGACTTCCTGTCTAAAATGTTTTAAAAAAATAAAAGAGGTACAGCTGATGATGATTCTTGGATTTCAAGGGAGTCCCCGAAAAAAAGGCAATACCAACTATCTTTTATCTGTTTTTATGAACGAGGCTGAAAATTTAGGTGCTCAAACCCGGATCATTAAAGTGGCCGAAAAAAATATTGTGCCATGTATCGGCTGCGGTTATTGTGAGAAGAAAGGCTACTGTATTACTAAAGATGATGATATGACCAATGAAATCTACCCGCTGCTTCGGGAGGCGGATGTTGTTGTTTTGGCGACGCCCATATATTTTTATAACGTTCCCGCCCAGCTTAAGGCCCCCATCGATCGCACTCAGACACTGTGGTCCAGGAAATATAAGCTGAACCTGACCGACCCGGCAAGACATTACCGGCGCGGATTTCTTCTTGCCCAGGGGGCGACAAAAGGAAAGAATCTTTTTGAAGGCGTCGATCTTACGGCAAAATATTTTTTTGATGCGATAGGAGCGAGATTCAATGGAAGCCTCACCTACCGGCAGATTGAAAATATCGGGGATATGAAAAAACATTTCACGGTTCACAAAGATGTGACAGTTTCCGTGAAGGAACTTCTGACCCATCTTTTGGGCAGAAAAAAAGTATTATTCGCCTGCCGGGAAAATGCCTGCCGCAGCCAGATGGCCTCAGCATTTGCGCAACATCTTGCCGGGGATAAAATTGAAGCGGCTTCAGCGGGCAGCGAGCCTGCGGAAAAAATAAATTCGGATATGGTGAAAGCCATGGCGGAAAAAGGGATCGATATGGGATTTCGCAAAACCCGATCCCTGGATAAGGCTGCATCGGACTTGCAGCCCGATATCATCATTACCATGGGCTGTGGTGAAGCATGTCCTTTTATTCCGGGTATGCAGCGGCTGGACTGGGATTTGCCGGACCCTGCCGGAAAATCGATGGATGTTATGCGCAATGTCCGTGACGAAATTGAAAAAAAGGTTAAAGCTCTGGTCAACAACATTCTGAGCTAAAAATAAAAATTTGTCAAAGGAGAGAATGACATGCCCGTCCAGTTGAAAGTCAAAGAAATTATGGTTCCCATAGATGATTATGCAGTAACGACTGCTGATAAACCGCTGAAAGAAGCTGTTCCCGAACTGATGAAAATCTATTGTCAGGTGGAAACCGGAAAATGTACGGAGGCCGGACACAGAAGCAGCCTTGTTCTTGATGATCAGGGTGAACTTGTGGGGATTCTCGATTTTAAAAGCATCTTGAAAGTGCTGATACCGGAAGTTGCAGGAGGTGTCAGCGGGAAACTGCATGCACTGGGTGTTTCAATCGCTTTTGCAGAAGCCGATGCCCATGACATGGACCATGCAAAACACGGATTCAGATCCAGAGTCAGACAAAACGCACAAACCCATGTTAGAGATGTGATGCTTAAAATAAGAGGGACCATAGATGCCGGCGCTGGATTTCTGGATGCCCTTAAAATGATCTATCGTAATAAAATTACCATTTTACCTGTGTACGAAGGGGGCAAACTGGTGGGCGTTCTGCGGGATTCAGATCTGTTTCTGGCTGCTGCAAATGTTCTGATAGAATGATGAATATTCAAGGAGAAATAAATGGCCGAACCCGAAGAGATGTATCAATGCCAGACGGTTAGTTGTGGATATATTTATAACCCTGACAAGGGAGACCGAAAAGGAAAAATTCCCAAAGGAACCCGGTTCGCCGATCTGCCGGACGACTGGAAATGTCCGGTGTGCGGTGCTGGAAAGAAAATGTTCAAGCCCCTTGCCGGGCCCGGCTCGGTTGCAGCCGGTGGTTAGAATTAATCCTTGATTATAACCCGGGCGAACTGTAAAAAGAATTAATTTGTAAATAACTTACCAAAATCAAATGGAGTAAATTTTATAAGTTCGTAACCCCTTCCCGCTTCAGGTATAATAAAATTTTTGATGGAAGAACTCGTGCCTTACGTGGCAGGCGGGTCAGACAGCTTCCAGCCCAAAATTCAATCATACCTGAAGCTCTTTCTTGTTGGGCGTAGCTGAAAGCGAAGACCAATGAAATCGATTTCAAAGGACTAAACTATTACATAACATTAACAAAAGAGGAGGTCTAAAATGGACAAGTATGTATGTACGGTTTGCGGTTATGTTTATGATCCGGAACAAGGTGATCCGGACAATGGTGTCGCACCAGGTACAAAATGGGAAGATGTGCCGAATGATTGGGAATGTCCGGTTTGCGGTGCATCCAAAGATGATTTTGAAAAAGAGTAATGATAGGATAGGAGGAAGATGAGACCGGTAGAAATAACAAAGGGAATTTATGATGTTGGCGTTATTGATTGGAACATAAGGGATTTTCACGGATATTCGACGTATCGAGGTACCAGTTATAACGCATTTTTAATCGTCGATGAGAAAATTGCGCTCATCGACACCGTCAAGAAGACTTATTCGGATCAACTTCTTGACAATATATCAAAAATCATTGATCCGAAAAAGATAGACTATGTCATCAGCAATCATACGGAAATGGACCATTCCGGCGCCTTGCCACGGGTGATGCACAGGGTCGGTGAAGACAAGCCGCTTTACTGTTCAAAAATGGGCGCTAATAATCTGGCCCGACACTTTCCTCAAAAGTGGGATTATCATGCCGTTGGCACGGGTGAGGAGTTGAGTCTGGGAAATCGGACCCTGACATTTCTTGAAACCCGAATGGTTCACTGGCCGGACAGCATGTTTACCTATCTGAAGGAAGACAAAATTCTCTTTTCCAGTGACGGTTTCGGACAGCATTATGCGGGGCATGAAAGATTTGATGATCAGACCGGGGACGATATCATGCTTCACGCAAAAAAATACTTTGCCAATATTTTGCTTCTGTATTCGCCGTTGATTCTAAAGCTTTTGGATACAGTGGCCCAACTGGGCCTTGAAATCAATATGATTTGTCCGGATCACGGAATCATTTGGCGAAAAGATCCGGGCAAGATTATCAATGCGTATGCAAAATGGGCCAAACAGGAGCAAGAGAAAAAAGCGGTCGTGGTCTACGACACCATGTGGCATAGTACTGAAGCCATGGCCGATGAGATTGCGGCAGGAATCGCCAGTGAGGGTGTATCGGTAAGACCGATACATATTCGAAGCTCCCATCGCAGTGAGATTATGACGGAAGTCCTCGATGCCGCAGCCGTCGTTGTGGGATCGCCTACACTTAACAACCAGTTGTTTCCTACAGTCAGTGATTTTCTGGTTTATATGAAAGGGCTCAAGCCTTTAAACAAAATCGGTGCCGCCTTTGGTTCTTACGGGTGGAGCGGTGAAGCGGTCAAGCTGATCAATAAAGAACTCGAAACCATGAAATTCGACGTCATCGATCCCGGTATCAGAATTCAATATGTTCCGGAAAAGAAGGGATTGGAGGCCTGTTTTGACCTGGGTAAAAAGGTGGGACAGGCAATCAATGAAAAAATATGAAAGTACCGGCTGTTGATCTGAGTCGATGCAGTGTATGCGGGGCTTGCATTGAGGTCTGCCCTTTGGTTTTCAGGATGAACGAAGCCGGATATATTGAGGTGATCGAGCTGCCCTCTTATCCGGAGACGGAAGTCAATGAGGCAATAAAATACTGCCCTGAAGATTGTATCTACTGGGAAGAGAATTCGGGTTAAAGAAACCATTGTGAGTTTGCTATGAAAAAGATGGCGTTGTATTTGTTTAATGGTTTTGAGATTATATTGTTTTAATTATATCCTTGGATCGTAACAATTTAGCTTTTTGGAAATGTTATCGCTTCAAGTATAATTAAATTTTTGCTGAAAGAACTCGTGAATAAGGGCTCGTAATGAAAGAACCTGCCCGGGCCATTAATAAAGGTTTCTATCTTTAACAGGGGGTTTCATCGATAAAGTTAAATCGCCTCTGGTTCTTTCAAAACGATGCCTAATCCACTCAGACAGCTTCCAGCCAAAAATTAAATCATACTTGAAGCGCCTTTGAAGTTGATTTGGTTCAAAGGATTAAGCTATTATTTAGGATCTTTAGGTCCCGGAATTTCATGGGGCAAGCCAATGGGCAGCAGGCAGCTCAAAAAAAAACTTTCGGCACTTTTAAAAAATGAAGAATTTGAAAAGAGCCTTAAAGAGATCTGCCACATACCGGTCCGGAGGGTCGTCAATCCGCTTTTATCCTTTTTTTACCATACGGACGAATTGGTCAAATGGCGTGCAGTTACGGCAATGGGGATTGTAGTTGCGCGTCTTGCCCATGAAGATTTTGAGTCTGCCTGCATCGTCATGCGACGGCTGATGTGGAATTTAAATGACGAATCCGGAGGGATCGGCTGGGGCTCTCCGGAAGCCATGGGAGAAATCATGGCCCGTCATGAAAGACTGGCCAAAGAGTACGCCTGTATCATGGTATCCTACATTAATGAGGCAGGTAACTTTCTTGAACACGAGATGCTGCAACGAGGAGTGCTCTGGGGGTTGGGAAGACTTGCCCATGCGCGTTGTGAACTTGTTCGGGAGGCATCAGCTTATCTTCCTTTGTTTATGCGGTCAAACGATGCTGTCCATCGTGGACTTTCAGCCTGGGTGGCCGGAGCGATACCTTCGGAAATGACAGAATCCTTGCTCAAACATCTGACCACCGATGAAGCAAAGATACATATCTTCATCAACATGAATCTGGAGGAGCGTACCGTGGGCCAACTGGCTGTTGAGGCGCTTTCTCGAACTGTTTCTTGAAAAATTTTCATCATTGATCCGACGGTTGATTTCCGCTGACAAATGCAGTTGATGAATTGTTATGTTTCCCATTCGCGACACAATACCTTCCAAGAATTATCCGGTAGTAAACAACACAATTATCGGTATCAACGTTATCCTTTTTCTGTTTGAGATGTCCCAAGGGACCAATTTAGATCGTTTCATTTATATTTACGGCCTGGTTCCCGCCAGATATTCGATGCCGCAGATTTCATCTTATTTTAACACCGGTCAGCAGCTTCTGTCTTGGCTCTCTTTCATGTTTCTTCATGGCGGGTTCTGGCATCTTCTGGGCAACATGTGGTTTCTTTATATCTTTGGCGATAACGTCGAAGATCGTCTGGGTCCTTTTCGGTACCTTGTTTTTTATCTGCTGTGCGGAATTACGTCGGGTCTTTCCCATCTTCTTTTCAATCTTCATTCCAATATACCCACCATCGGGGCCAGCGGAGCCATTGCGGGTGTCATGGGGGCTTATCTGATTCTTCATCCCCATTCCAAAATATTAACCCTGATTCCCATTATCATTATCCCCTGGTTTATTGAAATCCCGGCGTTTTTCTTTCTGGGTTTTTGGTTTGTCCTTCAGTTTCTAAGTGCAGCAGGCAGCCATGGCAATATCAGTGGAATTGCATGGTGGGCCCATATCGGTGGGTTTGTTTTTGGAATCGTTTTGTTAAAGATTTTTCTTGTGTTACCCGAAACCGGGGTCAGCAGTAAAATGCGCCGTGTCACTGCTAAAAGAAAAACACATCGACTTCAGGTGGTTCGGCCCGGTGGCCTCGGAAAAGATCCCCACCTTTATGGAACCATCGACATTACGTCATTCGAGGCGCTTGTAGGAACACAAAAGCTGATCAATATCCCAAAAGGATTCCAAAAACGGATAGTTAAAGTAATTGTCCCTCCCGGAGTGAAAGAAGGGAGCAAACTGCGGTTGAAAGGTTTGGGTAAAACAGGAGCTGACGGTCAACGGGGAGATTTGTATCTCAAAGTGATGATAACATCTTAACTAAAATGAATGAAAATACCAGAGCAGAACCTTCTCTCCAAAGAAAACATAGGACATTGCACCAATGGAAAGAAATGGACCGAATGGAATGGCAAATTTCAGATTTTTTCCCTTTAGCAGCATAACGATTATTCCCACGAAAGTCCCTGTCAGCGATGCAGCAAAAATGGTAAAAATAACCCCTTTCCAGCCGATAAAAGTTCCAATCATCCCCAGGAGTTTGATGTCCCCACCCCCCATGCCTTCTTTACGGGTGATGAGACTGTATGTCCATGCGACCAGCAAAAGACTGCCCCCTCCCGTCAGCAAACCCAGCAGAGAGGATTTAAACGTTATGTCAGGTAAAACAAAAGAAGCCGCAAGGCCGATGGGAATTCCAGGCAGCGTGATCACATCCGGGATAATTTTATGATCGATATCGATAAATGTGATGACCAGCAGTGATGAAATAAAAACAAAGTATACGACACCTTCTAAAGTCAGACCAAACATGAAAAGAATGGCGATGGCAAGAATTCCGGTCATTAACTCAACCAAAGGATAGCGAAGCGAAATGGATGCCTTGCAGTTCCGGCACCGGCCTTTAAGCCATAAGTAGCTGAAAACAGGAATGTTGTCATAAAATTGTATGGCACTGTTGCACTGAGGGCAGAATGAGCGGGAAGGGTTGATAATCGACATTGAGGACGGCAGCCGATAGATGCAGACATTCAAAAAACTTCCAATGCACATGCCGAACATAAAAACCAGGCCGACGATCAAAACGTTAATCATGTTTTATAAGATGTCCTCTTGAATTTATCACCGGA
>Ga0210086_1000365_pt1 | contig 27183 bp, 27 predicted proteins | sample China_Galinas_PW_3_FD_184867 | JGI IMG/M metagenome (GOLD analysis project Ga0210086, IMG submission 184867) | Wetland microbial communities from San Francisco Bay, California, USA, that impact long-term carbon sequestration - China_Galinas_PWB_D2... | ecosystem: Environmental > Aquatic > Marine...
GCGAGTCCGCCGGCGCCGACGAGTTGCCCGCGAACGCCGACGCGGCGGCCATCAGCATCGACGCCGCGTTGTCCGGGTTGGCCGCGGCCTGCTGCAGCACCGGGCTGAGCTGCTGGATCGCCGGAAGGCCGGGCGCCTGGGCGATGTCGATCGGCAGCGGTGGGGCAGCCGGGTCGGCCGAGGCCGTCCATGACGTGGTCGAGGAGGCCCCCACGGCCACCGCCAGCGCGGCGACGGCGGCGAGCAGCTTCTGGTTCCTCTGGGCGGCAGGCATGCCTGCGAACGTAACGTGGTACAGGAGTTACTCAAGTTACACATGTGGCATTTATGCAACCGTTACTGACGTGTTAGTGCCGCGAGATTCACGCTTTGCAGAACCCAAGTCGCACTTTTCCTGCATAACGTGCATTTCGCGCATCCGGCCTGGCGCTCGCTAAAGTCGGGCGCATCGACACTGTCACCAGCGCCCCGGCGCCGACGCGGGACCGGTTGGCCAGCATCGCCCCGTTGCTGCTCGCGCTGAGCGTCGCCGCGCGGCTGGCCTGGACCTACCTCGCGCCCAACGGCGCGAATTTCGTCGACCTGCACGTGTACGTCGGCGGAGCGGCGACGATCGGCACCGACCATGCGCTCTACGACTTCGTCTACGCGGACCAGACCCCGGACTTCCCGCTGCCGTTCACCTATCCGCCGTTCGCCGCGGTCGTCTTCTACCCGCTGCACCTGCTGCCGTTCGGGTTCCTGTCGTTCGCCTGGACCGTCGCGATCATGGCGGCGCTCTACGGCGTCGTCCGTGTCAGCCAGCGACTCTTGGGGCGAGGCAGTCATCGCGCGGCGATGTGCTGGACCGCGGTCGGCATCTGGATCGAGCCGCTGCGCAGCACCCTGGACTACGGCCAGATCAACGTGTTGCTGGTGCTGGCGGTCTTGTGTGCGGTGTACAGCACGCGCTGGTGGATCTCGGGCGTGCTCGTCGGCCTCGCGGCCGGCATCAAGCTCACCCCAGCCGTCAGTGGCCTGTACTTCCTCGGGGCAAAGCGTTGGGGCACAGCGCTGTTCGCCGCCGTCGTGTTTGTCGGGACAGTCGATGTCTCGGTGCTGGTATTGGGAGGCCAGGTCCGCTACTACTTCACCGAGCTGATCTTCGACGCCGGGCGGGTGGGTTCGGTCGCCACGACGCAGAACCAGTCCTGGCGCGGGGGCATCAGCCGCATCGTCGGACATGACGCCGGCTACAGCGTGCCGGTGATCGTCGCTATCGCGGTGACCGGGGTGCTGGCGGTGCTCGCATGGCGCGCGATCGGCGCGAGTGATGCCCAGCAGCCGGACCGTCTCGGCGGGATCGTGGTGGTGCAGCTGTTCGGCCTGCTGCTGTCGCCGATCTCCTGGACGCATCACTGGGTGTGGCTGGTGCCGACGATGATCTGGCTGATTCACGGCCCGTTGCGGGACCGTCGCGGTGCGCAGATACTCGGCTGGGGCTGGCTGGCGCTGACACTCATCGGCCCGCCCTGGCTGCTGAGTTTCGCGCAGCCGACGATCTGGCAGACCGGCCGGCCGTGGTATCTGGCCTGGGCCGGCCTGGTGTACATCGTCGCTGCGGTGGCGACGCTGGCGTGGGCGGCCGCTACTGGCCGACGATCTCGTCGATCTGTTTCGCCAGCGCAAGATCTTTCTGCGTAATGCCGCCTTCGGAGTGCGTCGACAGCGTGAAAGTTACTGTGCGCCAGCGGATGTCGATGTCCGGATGATGGTCGGCGGCCTCTGCGGCCTCGGCGACCCCACGCACCGCGTCGATGCCGGCCAGAAATGCCGGAAACTTCACGGAACGGCGCAGCGCGTTGTCGACGCGTTCCCAGCCAGCCAGGTCGGGCAGCGCGGCGTCCACTTCTTCGTCGGAGAGCACGGCCATAACGCGACGGTATACCGTCGGACGTGCCATGCAGAACCAGGTCGTCGTAGCCGGGGCGCTGATCGTGGCCGGCGAGCTGCTGGTGGCTCAGCGCGACCGCCCTCCAGAGCTGGCCGGGCGCTGGGAGCTCCCGGGCGGCAAAGTGGCCGCGGGTGAGACGGAGGCCGCAGCGCTCGTTCGGGAACTGGCCGAGGAACTGGGCATCGCGGTGTCCGTCGGGCCACGGCTGCCCGGCGACGTCGCGCTGAGCGACACCACCACCCTGGTCGCCTTCCAGGTCACCCAAACCTGCGCCGGCACCGCACACGCCCACGACCACCGGGCCGTGCGCTGGGTGTCGGCGGCCGATCTCGACCGGCTGGACTGGGTCCCGGCAGACCGGATCTGGATTCCGGAGCTGAGGCGTTTGCTGTCGGCGGCCATCGCCTGACCTGTTCGTTTTCACGATCCACCCCCCGCGCTGACAGAATCGGCCGGTGCCCGGAGCGCAGCGACCAGAGAATTTCCGCAATGTCGCGATCGTCGCGCACGTCGACCACGGCAAGACGACCCTGGTCGACGCGATGCTGCGGCAGTCGGGCGCGCTGAGCCACCGCGGTGATGACGCCCTCGAGCGGGTGATGGACACCGGCGATCTGGAACGCGAAAAGGGCATCACGATCCTGGCGAAGAACACCGCGGTGCACCGGCATCACGCCGACGGCACTGTCACCGTGATCAATGTCATCGACACCCCCGGCCACGCCGACTTCGGCGGTGAGGTGGAGCGCGGCCTGTCGATGGTCGACGGCGTGCTGCTGCTGGTCGACGCGTCCGAAGGGCCACTGCCGCAAACCCGGTTCGTGCTGCGCAAGGCGATGGCGGCGCACCTGCCGGTGATCCTCGTCGTCAACAAGACCGACCGCCCCGACGCCCGGATCGCCGAGGTGGTACACGCCAGCCACGACCTGCTGCTCGACGTCGCCGATGACCTTGCCGCCGGCGACCCAGCGGCCCAGAAGGCCGCCGAGCATGCGCTCGGGTTGCCGACGCTGTATGCGTCGGGGCGCGCCGGGGTGGCCAGCACCATTGCGCCCGCCGACGGACAGGCGCCCGACGGCGACAATCTCGACCCGCTGTTCGACGTGCTGCTCGCGCACATCCCGGCGCCGTCCGGCGACCCCGACGCGCCGCTGCAGGCGCTGGTCACCAACCTGGACGCGTCGGCGTTCCTCGGCCGCCTGGCGCTGGTGCGGATATCCAACGGCAGGCTGCGCAAGGGCCAGACCGTCGCATGGCTGCGCGAAGAGGGGGCTACGAGCGCCAAGATCACCGAGTTGCTCGCCACCGAGGGGATCGAGCGCAAGCCGAGCGATGAAGCCCAGGCCGGCGACATCGTCGCGGTCGCCGGCATCCCCGACATCATGATCGGCGACACGCTGGCCGATCCGGCAGATCCAAAAGCGTTGCCGCGCATCACCGTCGACGAGCCGGCGATCTCGGCGACGATCGGCACCAACACCTCCCCGCTGGCCGGCAAGGTCGCCGGGCACAAGCTCACCGCGCGGATGGTGCGGACGCGGCTGGACACCGAGCTCGTCGGCAACGTGTCGATCCGCGTCGTCGACATCGACCGTCCCGACGCGTGGGAGGTGCAAGGCCGCGGTGAGCTGGCGCTGGCGGTGCTCGTCGAGCAGATGCGCCGGGAAGGTTTCGAGCTGACCGTCGGCAAGCCGCAGGTGGTCACCCGCACGATCGACGGCCGGTTGCACGAACCGTTCGAGGCGCTGACCATCGACTGCCCCGAGAAATTCGTCGGCGCGGTCACCCAGCTGATGGCCGCGCGCAAGGGCCGCATGGTCGAGATGGCCAACCACGCGGCGGGCTGGGTGCGGATGGACTTCTTGGTGCCCAGCCGCGGGCTGATCGGGTTCCGCACCGATTTCCTCACCGAGACTCGCGGAACCGGGATCGCGAACGCGGTGTTCGAGGGCTATCACCCGTGGGCGGGCGACATCAAGTCCCGCCATACCGGCTCGCTGGTGTCCGACCGCGCGGGCACGGTGACACCGTTCGCGCTGCTGCAACTCGCCGACCGCGGCACCTTCTTCGTCGAACCGGGACAGGACACCTACGAAGGGATGATCGTCGGCATCAACCCGCGCGCCGAAGACCTCGACGTCAACGTCACACGGGAGAAGAAGCTCACCAACATGCGCAGCTCGACCGCGGACGTGATGGAAACGCTGGCCAAACCCGTCGAACTCGACCTCGAGAAAGCGATGGAGTTCTGCGCTGTCGACGAATGTGTCGAGGTGACGCCGCAGATCGTGCGGGTGCGCAAGGTCGAGTTGGACGCCACCACGCGGGCCCGCAGCCGGGCACGGGCCAAAGCCACCAGCCGCGCTTAGCCGGGGCGGCTTGTGGTCATCATTACCCTGAAGGGCGTGCCGAGAGCCTCCTTGCGTGTCGTCGCCCTGGCCGGCGCGCTGGCGATCGTCTCGGCCTGCACCGTCAGCCCGCCACCCGCGCCGCAAAGCACGGACACCCCGCAGAACACGGCGCCGCCACCGGCGCGGGCGTTTCAGATCATCATGGGCATCGACTCGATCGGCGCCGGCTTCAACCCGCACCTGTTGTCAGACCAGTCGCCGGTGAACGCAGCGGTCGCCGCATTGGTGTTACCCAGCGCGTTCCGGCCGGTGCCCGATCCGTCCACGCCCACCGGCTCGCGCTGGGAGATCGACTCCACGCTGCTGCTGTCCGCCGAGGTGACCGACGACGACCCGTTCACCGTCAGCTACAAGATCCGGCCCGAGGCTCAGTGGACGGACAACGCGCCGATCGGCGCCGACGACTTCTGGTACCTGTGGCGCCAGATGGTCACCCAGCCCGGGGTCGTCGACTCGGCCGGATACAACCTGATCACCGGGGTTCAGTCGATCGACGGCGGCAAGCAGGCGGTGGTGACGTTCTCCGAGCCCTACCCGGCGTGGCGCGAATTGTTCACCGACATCCTGCCCGCCCACATCGTCAAGGACGCGCCGGGCGGGTTCACCGCCGGACTGGCCCGGGCGATGCCGGTGACGGGTGGGCAGTTCCGTGTCGAGAACATCGACCCGCAGCGCGACGAGATCCTGTTGGCCCGCAACGACCGGTTCTGGGCGGCGCAGGCGCTGCCCGACCACATCCTGATGCGGCGGGCGGGCGCACCCGCCGCGCTGGCCGACTCGGTGCGCAACGGCGACACCCAAGTGGCCCAAGTGCACGGCGGCGCAGCGGCTTTCGCGCAACTGTCGGCGATCCCGGACGTCCGCACAGCCAGGATCATGACGCCGAGAACCATGCAGGTGTCGCTGCGCGCCGTGCAGCCGAAGCTGGCCGACGCGCGAGTGCGCCGGGCGATCCTCGGCCTGCTCGACGTCGACCTGCTCGCGGCCGTCGGGGCGGGTAGCGACAACACCGTCACGCTGGCGCAGGCGCAGATTCGCGCACCGTCGGACCCGGGCTACGTGCCCACCGCACCGCCCGCATTGAGCAAGGACACCGCGCTGGCGTTGCTGACAAGCGCCGGCTACGAGATCGACACGACCGTCACCACATCGGCGACGCCCGCTCCGTTGCCGACGCCGGAAGCGACACCCGAGTCGACGCGCGGGCAGATCAGCAAGGACGGTGCTGCGCTGACGTTGGTGATCGGGGTCGCGGCGAATGACCCGACGTCCGTTGCGGTGGCCAACACCGCCGCCGACCAACTTCGCAACGTCGGGATCGCGGCGTCGGTGCGGGCGCTGGACCCGACGGTGCTCTACGGCGACGCCGTGCCGAACAACCGGGTGGACGCGGTCGTCGGCTGGCATCGCGCGGGCGGTGACCTGGCCACCGAGCTGGCGTCGCGCTACGGATGCACGGCGCTCGGGGAAGCGCTGGCGCCGGACGGGACGACGCCGAGCGCCACCCGGACCGCGCGGCCCACAACGATGCCGTCCACGGCATCGTCCACAATGCCGACACCGACGGTGTCGCCGATCACTCCGGCGTCCGGGCCGGAATCCGAGCCGGGCGCCGGCCCTCCGGTGCCCAACAACATCACCGGCGTGTGCGATCCGGCGCTTCAGCCCCGCATCGACGCCGCGCTCGTCGGCCACGTGCCGATCGGCGAGGTGATCGACTTCATGGAACCCAGGCTGTGGCAGATGTCGACCGTGCTGCCGATCCTGCAGGACACCACGATCGTCGGCGCGGGCCCCCGCGTCGAGAACGTCAGCCTGTCCGGCGCGGTACCGGTCGGGATCGTCGCCGACGCCGGCCGCTGGGTGAAAATGCCCAAGTAGTCATGCCTGACAAGCCGCGGCTGCTGTTCGTGCACGCCCACCCCGACGACGAGACGCTGACCACCGGCGCGACGATCGCGCACTACGCGGCGCGGGGTGCCGACGTGCGTGTGGTCACCTGCACCCTCGGCGAGGAAGGCGAGGTGATCGGGGACCGCTATGCGTTGTTGGCCGTCGACCACGCCGATCAACTCGGCGGCTACCGCATCGGTGAGCTGACCGAGGCGCTGGCGATCCTCGGTGCCGGCGAACCGGTGTTCCTCGGCGGCCCCGGCCGGTGGCGAGACTCCGGCATGGCGGGCACACCGCCCCGCGGGCGCGCAAGGTTCATCGACGCCGGCGCCGCCGCCGTGCACGAGCTGACGGCGATCATCGCCCAGTTCCGCCCGCACGTCGTCGTCACCTACGACCCCAACGGCGGTTACGGGCACCCCGACCACGTTCACACCCACACCGTCACCGCTGCGGCAGTCGCGCGGTCAGCCGAGTCCGGCTGGGCGGTAACGAGGTTCTACTGGGCCGTGCTGGCGTCGTCAGCCGTTGACGCCGCACTGGCATCGCTCGGCGACATACCGGACGGGTCGACCAAACCCCGGCCCGGCGACGTGGACTTCGGTTACCCCGACGACGAGATCGGGGCGGTGGTCGACGCGCGTGACCACCTGTCCACCAAGGCCGCTGCGATTGCCGCGCACGCCACCCAGGTCAGGGTCGCGCCCGACCGCCGATCGTTTGCGTTGTCGAACAACATCGCGCTGCCGATCCTCGGTGAGGAGCACTACGTCCTGGCGTCGGGTGTCCCCGGTCCGCGAGACGACCGCGGCTGGGAAACCGATTTGGTGGCCGGGCTTGACCTTGGCTAGCCGACGGCGCTGCGCGTAAGCTTCGACCACACCAGCGGCGCAAGGGAGGGACTGGCATGGACCCGGATCTGGATCCGCAACTGGAGTACTGGCAGTGGCACGCCGATAGCTTCCAGTGGGTAATCGGCTCGCTGGTCGGCGTGCTCGACAGCATCCCGACCTGACGGACTCTTCCGGTACCGCCGGCTCGCGGGGGCGGCTGGTGGACTCCGCGCTGGGAGTCGGGGTGCTGGTGTTGCTGGCCGTCGACGGGGTGATCTCGGCAGCGTTGGGGGCGATCTTTCTTCAGGTCCGGGTTGGCTCCGTGCCGTTTCCGGTCAGCGCGCTGGTCAGCGGACTGGTGAACGCGCTGCTGGTGTGGGCCGGATTGCAATGGACCTCGTCGCTGCGGTTGGCGGCACTGCCACTGTGGGCCTTCCTTTTCACATTGGCGGCGACGACGCTGAGCGGGCCGGGCGGTGACGTGGTGTTCGGCGGTCCGGGGTTCGGCCAGTGGAGCGCGGCGTTGCTGCTCGTCCTGGGCACCGTGCCGCCCGGGCTCGTGCTGTGGCGACGCCGAGAGGGCCGCGGGCTACGCTGACACGCGTGGTAGCCTCTGAGCCTTTTTTCTGCTCCTCGCGTCCGCGGAAGATCCTTGATCCCGCAGGAGTTACACGAACGTGGTGCTGACGCCCGATCGGCCCGTCCTGCCTGTACCGGTGGTGCCCCCGAAGCCGAGCGCATCGGCGTTGCGGCGGGTGCTGCGGCGTGCCCGCGACGGGGTGGCACTGAATGTCGACGAGGCGGCCGTTGCGATGGCCGCCCGCGGCGACGACCTCGTCGAGCTGTGTGCCAGCGCTGCCCGGGTGCGGGACGCCGGGCTGTCGGCGGCGGGCCGTCGCGGACCGTCCGGACGGCTGCCGATCAGCTACTCGCGCAAGGTCTTCATCCCGGTCACACACCTGTGTCGCGACCAGTGCCACTACTGCACGTTCGTGACGGTGCCAGGCAAGCTGCGCGCGTCGGGCGCCGGGATGTACATGGAGCCCGACGAGATCGTCTCGGTGGCTCGCCGTGGGGCCGAATTAGGTTGCAAAGAAGCCCTTTTCACGCTCGGCGACCGTCCAGAGGCGCGATGGCCCGAGGCGCTGCAGTGGCTGGGTGAGCGCGGTTACGACACGACGCTGGACTACGTGCGCGCGATGGCGATCCGGGTGCTGGAGGAGACGGGACTGCTGCCGCACCTGAACCCCGGCGTCATGTCGTGGTCGCAGCTGTCCCGGCTGAAACCCGTTGCGCCGTCGATGGGCATGATGCTGGAGACGACGTCACGGCGGCTCTTCGAGACCCGCGGCTTGGCGCACTACGGCAGCCCCGACAAGGATCCGGCGGTACGGCTGCGCACGCTGACCGACGCTGGCCGGCTGTCGATCCCGTTCACCACCGGACTGTTGGTGGGGATCGGGGAGACGCTGATCGAGCGCGCCGAGACGCTGCATGCGATCCGCAAGTCGCACAAGGAGTTCGGGCACATCCAGGAAGTGATCGTGCAGAACTTCCGCGCCAAGCCCGACACGGCGATGCGCTCGGTGCCCGATGCAGATTTTGCCGACTTCGTCGCGACCGTGGCGGTGGCGCGGCTGGTGCTGGGGCCGAAGATGCGCATCCAAGCACCACCGAACCTGGTGTCGCGCAACGAGTCTCTGGCGCTTCTCGGTGCCGGTGTCGACGACTGGGGCGGGGTGTCGCCGCTGACGCCTGACCACGTGAACCCGGAGCGGCCATGGCCGGCACTGGACGAGCTCGCTGCGGTCACGGCCGAGGGCGGTTTCGAGCTGGTGCAGCGCCTGACTGCGCATCCGCCGTACGTGCTGGCCGGAGCGGCGTGGATCGATCCGCGAGTGCGCGGCCACGTCGCGGCGCTGGCCGACCCGGCTTCAGGCCTCGCGCGTGACGTGAACCCCGCCGGCCTGCCGTGGCAGGAGCCGGACGCGGCGCTGGAGTCCACCGGCCGGGTGGATCTGCACGCTGCCATCGACACCGACGGTCGGTTGACGGAGACGCGCAGCGACCTGGGCAGCGCGTTCGGTGACTGGGAGTCGGTGCGCGAGAAGGTGGCCGAGCTGGCTGCCCGCGCGCCTGAGCGGGTGGACGCCGACGTGTTGTCGGCGCTGCGTTCGGCCGAGCGTGATCCCGCCGGCTGCACCGACGCCGAGTACCTGGCGCTGGCGACGGCTGACGGGCCCGGATTGGATGCCGTTGCGACCCTAGCGAATTCGCTGCGACGCGAGATCGTCGGCGACGACGTGACGTTCGTCGTCAACAGGAACATCAACTTCACCAACATCTGCTACACCGGGTGCCGGTTCTGCGCGTTCGCCCAGCGCAAGGGTGACGCCGACGCGTACACGCTGTCCTATGACGAGGTGGGGCAACGCGCGTGGGAGGCCTACGTCGACGGCGCAACCGAGGTGTGCATGCAGGGCGGGATCGACCCGGAGCTGCCGGCCACCGGGTACGCGGAGTTGGTGCGGGCGGTCAAGCATCGGGTGCCGAGTATGCATGTGCATGCGTTCTCTCCGATGGAAATCGTCAACGGCGCCGCCAAAAGCGGTTTGAGTGTGCGGGATTGGCTCCTCGGCCTGCGTGAGGCGGGCCTGGACACGATCCCGGGCACGGCTGCCGAGATCCTCGACGACGAGGTCCGCTGGGTGCTGACCAAGGGCAAGCTTCCGACGTCGGCGTGGATCGAGGTCGTCACCACCGCGCACGAGGTCGGGTTGCGGTCCAGCTCGACGATGATGTACGGCCACGTCGATGCGCCCAGGCACTGGATCGGGCATCTGCGAATACTGCGCGAGATCCAAGACCGCACAGGCGGTTTCACGGAATTCGTGCCGCTGCCGTTCGTGCATCAGAGCTCGCCGCTGTACCTGGCCGGCGGCTCGCGTCCCGGCCCCACGCACCGTGACAACCGCGCGGTGCATGCGATGGCGCGGATCATGCTGCACGGCAGGATCTCTCACATCCAGACCAGCTGGGTCAAGCTGGGCGTGGAGCGGACACAAGTCATGCTCAACGGCGGCGCCAACGACCTGGGCGGCACGCTGATGGAGGAGACGATCTCGCGGATGGCCGGCAGCGAGTACGGGTCGGCCAAGACCGTTGCCGAGCTTGTCGAGATCGCGGCGGGCATCGGCCGGCCGCTGGCCGCCTGACCCTCGGCCTCACCCCTTTTCGCGCGAGCGGGCGTGTTTGTCGCCCGACACGCCGCATTTCACCCGCAGTCTGTGCACGCTCACGCGGCGCGAGCGTGCACAGACTGCCGGTCGATACGCGCGACGAAATCCCACGCCCTGTACCGCACGTCCTCGAAGACGATAGCGATGACTATCCAGCCGACATCCATCAGCGCTGTCTGGCGCGCGCGGTCTCTGCGCATGGCCTCGGCGCCGTGTGCCAGTCGAGTCCCTCGTACTCGACCGCCACCCGCTCATCTGGCCATGCGAAGTCCACACGCCGTAGCTCGCGATTTCCGTCGACTATTTCGTATTGCAGCTCTGGAATCGGGAGGCCGCCGTAGATCATGGCCAGCCGAGCCTCGGTCTCCATCGGCGACTCGGCCCGTCCGTCGGCGAGCGGCAACAGCTCGCGAACCGCGACGATGCCTCGGCGTGATTGCATGTGCCGCTGCGCTGCACGGCGTCCAGTGTGGCCAGCGCCCGCGGGCGTCGCAGGCTTCGGGCCACCTCGATGGCAGTCCAAGCAGGCGATGTGACAGGGCGGCCGTTAACAATCTGGAGTGGCGCACCGTCGCGTCGATGTACCACAAGACCGTCGGCGGAACGTAACTGATGACCCGGCGGATTGAGCACATGGAACTCGGGCTCCTCTTGGACGTCGAAGCCGTAGATGGCTGCTGCGGTTGCCATGCAGACCGGAACAACGTCGCCGCATAACAGGTCGAGTCCGCGAAGCCGCGCGCTGTCATCGGGTTCGCCCAGGCAGTAGATTCCCGTCCACATGCGTTCGAGCGCACCTGTGTTGACCATCCGATTGAATTGAATCTGTGCCGGCCGATGACTCTTAGGATCTGCCCGCTCGTGGCAACCCCATCTTGTTCTTGTAATACGCGGGATACGCGCTCAAGTTGTTCGTCCATGACCGGATCGTCACGAATTGAGATGCCTCGGAGCTAGGGCCAACCCCGTCGGCTGTGGATGAACAAGACTATGTGCACCCTCACGATCGCGCGAGGGTGCACAAACTGCGGGTGGAATGCGGCGTGCCGGGGTACAGACACGCACGCTCGGCGCAAACTGGGCGTTGAGAGCCGGGTAGTGTCGACGATCAAGGGGTCCAAACGGGGTTCTCGCGGGAAGGATTTCGACAGTGGTTGACACCCTCACCGAAGGTCAGAAGCTAGCAAAGGGTGAGTCGATCACCTCGAACAACGGGGCGTACAAGCTAATCTTGCAAGACGACGGAAACCTGGTGCTGTATACCCGCGATCATGCGGTCTGGGCAACCGGCACGGACGGCCAGAACGTGGTGCGGGCCGAGGTGCAAAGCGACGGCAACTTCGTTCTGTACACGCCCGACAGGCCGGTGTGGGCCTCTGAGACGAAAGGCAAGAAGGACGTCAGGCTGGTGATACAGGACGACAGGAACCTCGTTTTGTATTCCAAGGGCGACAATGCGGTCTGGTCGTCGAAGACCGACACCAAGGAGCCGCCCCCGCCGCCTCCGGCTCCCAAGCCGGCACCGGAACCTGCCGCTGCACAGTCGCATGAGGGGTGGGGAGGACGTGCAGTGTCGGCCGACCGCTCGGAAGGCCACGCGTCGCGAGACAAAGGGCTCACACAAACCCCGCCCGCGGCAGAACCGGCGGCGGCTCCTGCCGCTCCCGCGCCGGAACCACCGCCGGCGGCGCAGACCTACACCGTGGCGTCCGGCGACACGTTGTGGGCGATTTCAGAGCGGTTCTATGGCGACGGCAACCAATACCAGCGGATCGCGGACGCCAGCGGCATCAGCAATCCTGACCTGATCTACCCGGGGCAGGTGCTGACGATCCCGTAAGGCGCTACAGGCGGGCGGCCAGCTCGGTGCCCTGCTTGATCGCCCGCTTCGCGTCGATCTCCACCGGGAAACGTTGGCGCTTCGAAGCCGTGCCGCCCCACGCGTCGGTGCGTTTGTTGGTTCGCGGCGCCAGGAACTGGTTCAGCAGGTAGCCTTCGCTGCCCATGATCTCGACGCCATCATATCCGGCGTCCCGGGCCAGCCGCGCGCACCGGACGAAGTCGTCGATCGCCTTGAGCGTGCCGCGCCCGGACAGCCGGCGCGGCCGAAACGGGTTGATGGGCGCCTTGGCCGATGACGCGCTCACCGAAAACGGATGATACGCATAGCGTCCCGCATGCAAGATCTGCAGCAGGATCTTGCCGTCAAAGGCCTGGACTGCGTCGGTGATGCGCCGATGGCGTCGGACGTCGGAGGCGCTGGTCATCTGTGCCGCGAAGGGCAGCAGCCAGCCGGTCCGGTTCGGCGCGTAGCCGCCTGTGACAATCAGCCCGACACCACCGCGAGCGCGCTCTGCGAAATACTCTGCGAGCCGGTCAATGTCGCGGGCGCGGTCCTCCAGACCGGTGTGCATCGAACCCATGATCACCCGGTTGCAGCAACATGGTGAAGCCAAGATCCAACGGCGACAACAGGTTCGGGTAAACAGCGGTCACGACGTCAGGGCTAATCGCAGCGTGTCGGGGACGGGCCGCTTGCCCCAGTCGGACGTCGACACCACCACGTAGACGTTGCGGCCGCGCACCGCCACCACGGCGTCGTCGCCCGCGGAGCGCCGCATGACGGAGAACGCCGCGGTGAGGCTCGTCGCACCGACTTGTTCGCACGCCACGCCCACCCGCACCGCGTCGCGCCAGCGCACGGGCTTCGCGTAGTCCAGTTCGGAATGGACCACGTGCACGTCGAGGCCGGAGCCGATCAGGTCCGGATAGCTGAAGCCGACGTGGTCCAGAAAGCCGGTGAACGCCTCGTCGAACCAGGTCAGATAGTGGGCGTTGAAGACCACGCCCTGCTGGTCCACCTCGGCGTAGCGGGGCACGATCGAAAACGAGAAGTCCGCGGTCGTGGGCGGCTGCGCCACGGCGGGAGCCTAGCAAGGCACGCGGGACGGCCTGCGACAGCGCCGGTAGATGCAACGTCTAGTATCAGGTATCAAAGCAGCCCCACAGGAACATCGAGAAGAACTCTTGAGGAGAGCTCTGTGACGTACACGATCGCCGAACCCTGCGTCGACATCAAGGACAAGGCGTGCATCGAGGAATGTCCTGTCGACTGCATCTACGAGGGCGCCCGCATGCTCTACATCCACCCCGACGAGTGCGTGGACTGCGGTGCCTGTGAGCCGGTGTGCCCCGTCGAGGCCATCTACTACGAGGACGACGTACCCGACCAGTGGTCGCAGTACACGCAGCTCAACGCCGACTTCTTCGAGGAGCTCGGCTCGCCGGGCGGTGCGTCGAAGGTCGGCATGACCGAGAACGACCCGCAGGTGGTCAAGGATCTGCCGCCGCAGGGTGAAAGCGCATAGCCTGACCGACACTCGCCGGCCGCGCCTGTCGGCGTCGCTGCCGGAGTTCCCGTGGGACACGTTGGCCGACGCGTCGGCGGTGGCCCGCTCGCACCCCGAAGGCATCGTGGATCTGTCCGTCGGAACACCGGTTGACCCGGTGGCGCCGGTGATACGCGATGCGCTGGCCGCGGCGAGCGCATCGCCGGGCTACCCGACGACGGCGGGCACTCCGGCGCTGCGAGAAGCCGCGGTCGCGGCGCTTGCCCGCCGTTACCGGGTCAGCGGCCTGGCGCCGGAGGCCGTGCTGCCCGTGATCGGCACCAAGGAGCTGATCGCCTGGTTGCCGACGCTGCTCGGCCTCGGCTCCCGCGACATCGTCGTCGTCCCGGAACTGGCGTATCCGACGTATGAAGTAGGGGCTCGACTCGCCGGGGCGCAGGTGGCACTCGCCGACTCGCTGACGCAGCTCGGCCCCCAGCGGCCCGCGCTGATCTACCTCAACTCGCCCAGCAACCCCACCGGCCGCGTGCTGGGCGTCGACCACCTGCGCAAGGTCGTCGGGTGGGCCCGGGAACGCGGCGTGCTGGTGGTGTCCGACGAGTGCTATCTGGGTCTCGGCTGGGTTGAGCAGCCCGTATCGCTGCTCGACGACGCCGTTTCCGGTGGCGACCACACCGGGCTGCTGGCCGCGCATTCGTTGTCGAAGAGCAGCTCGATGGCGGGTTACCGGGCCGGCTTCGTCGCGGGTGACGCCGCGGTTGTCGCCGAGCTCCTGGCCGTGCGCAAGCACGCCGGGATGATGGTGCCGACGCCAGTGCAGGCCGCGATGGTGGCGGCGCTGTCCGACGATGCGCACGAGCGGGAGCAGCGCGACCGGTATGCGCGGCGGCGAGATGTGCTACTGCCGGCCGTGGGGGCGGCCGGGCTGACCGTCGACAACTCCGAGGCGGGGCTGTATCTGTGGGCCACTCGCGGTGAGCCGTGCCGCGACACGGTGTCGTGGTTCGCGCAGCGCGGCATCCTCGTCGCGCCCGGCGAGTTCTACGGGCCGCGGGGCCGTCAGCACGTGCGGCTCGCGCTCACCGCGACCGACGAGCGGATTGGCGCGGCGGCTTCTCGGTTGGCGACAAATTCGGCCTGAGCTCGGTTGGCGGCATAGCCCGCAGGCCCAGCGCCAGCACCAGCCGGTCGTCCGGGTCGCCGAGCGACGTGCCCAGGATCTTCTCGACGCGCCGCATGCGGTAACGCACCGTGTTGGGGTGCACATGCAGCACCACGCCGGCCGCGGCGACGTCGCCGAAGCAGTCGAGGTAGGCGCGCAGCGTGTCCACCAGCGAGCCGTCATGCCCGGCGTCGTAGTCGCGCAGCGCCCACAGCCGCGGGTCGACCAGGTCGTCGGGCATCAGCGCCACGATCCCGTCCAGCAGCACAGTGGTGCGTGCCTCGTCGGTGGACGTGACCGCGCGTATCGCGCCGGGGTGCCGGCCGGCGCTGTCGAACACGCGGTCCACGTCGGCCCGCGCGGTCGGCACCGACGCCAGCCCGTCGATTCCGGTGGCGATGACCGCGCGCAGGTCCACGCCGAGCTCGCGGTCCAGCGCGGCGACGGTGCCGCGGACCCAGGACGCTACCGACGACGACGCTCCGGTCTGCGGGAACAGCACATACACGGTGTTGCCGACAGAAGCGGTATGCGCGTCGTTGCGAAAAGCACTGGCGCTCAACGCGATCGCATGCGCGGGAGCAGGCCCGTCGGCGCAGCGGAAACCGATCAGCGCGCCGCGTCCGTCGGCGACGATGTCCAGCTCGCGGGCGACGGCGGCGACGTCGACGTCCTCACCGCTGAACCCGAGCAACTCCTGCACCCGCAGCGTGTGCGTCGTCGGCGTCGCCGCGAGCCGGGTGATGATCCGCGCGGCCAGCACCGCCGCGCCGCGCAGCACATCCTCGGCGTCGTCGGCGAGCTGGCGCGACCCCTGCTGCAGCCAGATCGTGCCGAGGAAGCCGGGGGAGCGCGGCGTCGATGAGCCGCCCGGGCGAAGAGCATCGGATGTCGATGAGCCGCCCGGGCGAAGAGCGTCGGATGGCGTGTCGTCGCGGTGGATGCCGACGGCGAGACGGGGCCGCAGCCCCAGCTCCGGCCGCTCGGCAACCCGGACCACGTCGCAGCGCGTGCGCAGCGCGTCGAAAATGCCCCACTGGCTGATCCACTCGAGATGTTCCGGCGGCCCGGCCCGGCCGAGGATCGACAGCCGGCGCAGCTCGTCGGCTTCGTCGTTGGACGCCGAGTACGCGAGCACGTGCGACTGGGCGTCCTCGATGCTGATCATGCCGTGGGTCCGTTCGGCGATCGACTGTGCGAGTCCGAAAAGGTCCGTGCCGGAAGCGAATCGGGGGTCGTCGCGGTCGCCGTGATGCTCGAGCACATGGGTCACCAGCCGATAGAGCCGCTCCCAGCGGGCGCGGGGCTCCACGGCGACTACGGCCGCACCGGTTGCGCTCGCGCGCGCTACCAGCGCGTCGGTGGGTTCCTTGACAAAGATCGCTGTCGGAACCTTTTGGTTGTGGCGCTCCAGCCAGCGCAGCGCCTCGGCACCGGAGACACCCAGCAGGAAGAACGCGTCGGCGTTGCCCGCGCCCACGGCCAGCCCGAGTCGGACGTCGTCGGCATCGACCAGCGCCACCGAGCCCACCGGCATGTCGAGGCCGCGGGGTGCCTCCATGAGCGTCACCATGGTCCGGTCCAGCGCCAACAGCAGCTGGCCCAGGCCTACGCGCGCAGACTCCACGTTGTCCGATACTAACAACGACCGCAACCAGTCTTGTCAGATCGGACAAGTTTTTGCGGGGCCGCCTCGGCGATCCTTGCGGAATGGATGCGATCACCAACGTCCCGATGCCCACCAACGAGCAGGCGCACGACTACACCCCCGGCAGCCCTGAACGCATGCGGCTCGCCGCGGCTCTGGAGTCGCTGGCCGCCGGGCCGATCGATTTTCCGCACGTCATCGGCGGTGAACGCCGGATGGGCAACGGTGCGCCCATCGACGTCGTGCAGCCGCACCGGCACTCTGCCCGGCTCGGCACGCTGACCAACGCCACCCACGCCGACGCGTTCGGCGCGATGCAGGCCGCGCTCGCCGCGAAGGCGCAGTGGGAAGCAACGCCGTTCGACGAGCGCGCTGCGGTGTTCCTGCGCGCAGCCGACCTGCTGTCCGGGCCGTGGCGTGAGAAGCTGGCTGCCGCCACGATGCTCGGCCAGTCCAAGACCGCCTACCAGGCCGAGATCGACGCACCGTGCGAGTTGGCCGACTTCTGGCGGTTCAACGTCGCATTCGCGCGCCAGATCCTGGCCCAGCAACCGGTCAGCTCCAGCGGCATCTGGAACCGCACCGATTACCGGCCGCTGGAAGGCTTCGTCTATGCGATCACGCCGTTCAACTTCACGGCGATCGCGGCGAACCTGCCGACCGCGCCCGCGCTGATGGGCAACACGGTGGTATGGAAACCGTCTGTGACACAGATGCTTTCGGCATACTTGACCATGCAGTTGCTGGAGGCGGCGGGCCTACCGCCCGGCGTGATCAATCTGGTGGCCGGCGACGGTTTTGCGGTCTCCGACGTGCTGCTGAGCGATCCCCGGCTGGCCGGGATCCACTTCACCGGCTCGACGACGACGTTTGCGCACCTGTGGCGTGAGGTCGGCAGCCATGTCGAGCGCTACGACGGCTACCCGCGGCTCGTCGGCGAAACCGGTGGCAAGGACTTCGTGCTGGCGCATGAGTCTGCGCAGCCCGATGTGCTGCGCACCGCGCTGATCCGTGGCGCGTTCGACTATCAGGGCCAGAAGTGCTCGGCCGCGTCGCGGGCGTTCATCCCTCGGTCGGTGTGGCAGGCCATGGGCGACGACTTCCTCTCCGCCACTGAGGCCTTGACATTCGGCGACGTCACCGACTTGTCGAATTTCGGCGGAGCCCTGATCGATTCGCGGGCCTTCGCCAAGAACGTCACGGCCATCGAACGCGCCAAGGGCGCGCCGGGCGTGACGATCGCGGTCGGCGGCGAATACAACGACAGCGAAGGCTATTTCGTGCGACCGACGGTGCTGCTGTCCGACGATCCGAGCGACGAGGCGTTTCGCACCGAGTATTTCGGGCCGATCCTCGCCGTGCACGTGTACCCCGACGACGCGTGGGACGAGATCCTTGACGTCGTGGACCGCGGTGCCAAATACGCGCTGACCGGCGCGGTGATCGCCGACGACCGCGCAGCGGTGCAGGCCGCCGCCGGCCGATTGCGTTATGCGGCCGGCAACTTCTACGTCAACGACAAACCGACCGGAGCCGTGGTCGGCCAGCAACCATTCGGCGGGTCCCGGGCGTCGGGAACCAACGACAAGGCCGGCTCGGCGCTGAACCTGACGCGCTGGACGTCGCCGCGGTCGATCAAGGAAAACTTCGTGCCGGCCACCGAGCACACCTACCCGCATATGAAGGTCTGACGATGGGCCTCTTCGCCACCACCGCACGCCCACTCATCCTGGCCGCGAGCAACTCTGAGCGATTACGGCACACCGCAGAACGGTGGCCGGTCACGCAGCGGGTCGTGGATCGCTTTGTGCCGGGCGAAACGCTCGATGACGCCATGAACGCGATTGCGGCGCTGCGAGATTCGGGCCGCATGGTGTCGATCGACTACCTGGGCGAGGATGTCGCCGACGCAGACGGCGCCAACGCCACCGTCGACGCGTACCTCAAACTTCTCGACGCGCTGGGCCGACGGGCCGACGCCAGCCACGACGGCAGCCGGCCGCTTGAGGTCTCGGTGAAGCTGTCGGCGCTCGGGCAGGCGCTGCCGCGCGACGGCGAGAAAATCGCACTGGAGAACGCCCACGCCATCTGCACCGCAGCCCAGCGCGCGGGCGTCTGGGTGACGGTGGACGCCGAGGATCACACCACCACCGACTCCACGCTTTCCATCGTGCGCGAACTTCGGGCTGACTTCGACTGGCTCGGCACGGTGCTGCAGGCGTATCTGCGGCGCGCGCACGCCGATTGCCGCGAGTTCGCCGCCTCCGGCGCACGGATCCGGCTGTGCAAGGGCGCCTACGACGAGCCGGCGTCGGTGGCCTACCGCGATCGCGACGACGTCGACGACAGCTACCTGCGCTGCCTACGCGTGCTGATGGAAGGGTCGGGCTACCCGATGGTCGCGTCGCACGACCCGGCGATGATCGCCGCAGCCGGAGCGGTCGCCCGTGAAACAGGACGTGCGGCGGGCGAATTCGAATACCAGATGCTGTACGGCATCCGCGACACCGAACAGCGCCGGCTTGCCGACGCGGGCCACGCGATGCGCGTGTACGTACCGTTCGGCACGCAATGGTACGGCTACTTGGTCCGGCGGCTGGCCGAACGACCGGCGAACCTGATCTTCTTCCTGCGCGCGCTGGCAGGTCGCTAACCCAACTCGCAGGAGCATGCGCCACACTCGACTCCGTGACCGTTGCCGATCGACGGAGTTGGCTGACCCGCAACGTGCGGGTGCTCTCTGTGGTGTCGTTCCTGCAGGATGCCGCGAGTGAGCTGCTGTACCCGCTGCTGCCGATCTATCTGACCAGCGTGCTGGGCGCGCCGCCGTCGGTGGTCGGCGCCGTCGAAGGCGCAGCCGAGGGCGCCGCGTCGCTGACGAAGATGGCCGCCGGGCCGCTGGGTGACCGGTTCGCGCGGCGTCCGCTGATCGCCACCGGCTACGGTATGGCGGCACTGGGCAAGGTGATCGTCGCCGCCGCCGGTGCCTGGCCGGGCGTGATGGCGGGGCGGGTGGTCGACCGGCTGGGCAAGGGCCTGCGCGGCGCGCCGCGCGACGCGCTGCTCGTCGAAGACGTCGATTCGGCGGCGCGCGGCCGGGTGTTCGGCTTCCACCGCACGATGGACACCGCGGGCGCGGTCGTCGGCCCGCTGCTGGGCCTGGCCGGCTACGAGCTGCTCGACCACCAGATCGCCCCGGTGCTGTGGCTGGCGGTGATCCCCGCGGTCCTTTCCGTGCTGCTGGTGTTCCTGGTGCGCGAGCGCGCCCGGGTCCAGCAGGTGAGGCCGCCGATGTTCACCGGAATCCAGCGGCTGCCCGGGCGGTACTGGCGGGTGGCGGCGGTGCTGGTGGCGTTCAGCCTCGTCAACTTCCCGGACGCGCTGCTGCTGTTGCGGCTCAACGAGATCGGATTCGGCGTCGTGGGTGTGGTCTTGGCGTACGTCGGCTACAACGCGGTCTACGCGCTCGCGAGTTATCCGGCCGGGATGCTCGCAGACAAGTTCACGCCCGCAACGGTATTCGGAATCGGCCTGGTGTTTTTCGCCGTCGGTTACCTGGGTCTGGGGCTGACCACCGACACCGTGGCGGCATGGCTGCTGATCGGGGCATACGGCGTTTTCACCGCGTGCTACGACGGCGTCGGCAAGGCGTGGATCTCCACACTGCTGCCGGGGCGGCTGCAGTCCAGCGGACAGGGTGTGTTCCAGGGACTGAGCGGGTTCGCGATCCTGTTCGCCGGGCTGTGGGCGGGGCTGCTGTGGGGACCGGCGGGGCAGCTGCCGCTGCTGGTGTCCGGCGGCGTGGGTGCGGTTTTCGCGGTCGGGCTACTGCTTTACGCGGCTCGACGGCGTCACTGACGCTGCAGCGGGAACGCCGCCACCGGCATCCACACACTGCCCTCACACGGCCCGCCGTAGATCTCGGTCATCCAGGTACCGCGCAGGGTTCCGTCCGGCTGGGGCACGTAGTAGGTCCACGACCGCGCCGGGGACCACACTTTCGGAAAACCGTCACCCACGAAGCAGTCCCACTGCCAGTCGTAGATGTTCGCCCACCGGCTGCCGTCCCACTTGTAGCGCTCGGGCAGCGGAACGGTCGGATTGTTCGGGCGGGGCCCGTCGACGACGGTCGCGACGCAGGAGCCGCCCGAACACTGGGTGACGAAGGTGAGCTCTCCGCTGAACTGAGCCTCCGGTTGTCGGGCCGCCTTGCTGTTTCCCGTTTTTTGCTCGGCGTATCCGACGAGCGTGTATCTGCCGGTCCACGAAGGGCTTTCGGCGCCGGCCGGAAACGAGCTCACGGCGAACACGGCGATCAGGGCCGCGCAGAGCAACGCAACCCGGTTCCGCCTCAGGACACACATCAGCGGCAGTCTAGGTGCCGGATCTGCGAATCCACCGCATTGCGACCGCGTGCCGAACCGCGGGCCAGGTCACAATTCGGCTTCACAATCGCTAAGCCACATCGAATTTCGTCGCGCCGTACGGCTCCGTCGCGCCGAGCGCGAACACGGTCGACGTCGGCCGGCCCGCTCAATCACAAACCCGTCGAGCAGTTCGCCGCGACGGCTTCGGAACTCATCGCAGTATGAACATCGCGAACGCGACGACGGACTGAGCGTCGACGATCTCGCCGCAGCGGACCATCGCCTCGACGTCCGCGCGGGAGAACCACGCGCTGCGCATGTCCTGTTCCTCATGCTCGGGATCGGCATCGCCCTCGGTGATGCCGGTGGCCAGAAAGACCCAGCCGCGCTGGCTCGACATGCCGGGCGCGACGTCGAGCCGGCCTAGCCGCTCCAAACACGCCGCGCGCAGCCCGGTCTCCTCCCGCAGCTCGGGGTGCGCCAGCTCGTCGGGCTCGGCGTCGGCCAGGTCGGGCGCGGTGCCCTGCGGGAATTCCCACCGCCGTTCGCCGACCGGGTACCTGAACTGCTCGACAAGCGCGAAGCGCTGCCCGTCGTATGGGATCACGAGCGCGTAGGTCGGCTTGTCGATCACGCCGTAGATGCCGAGGCTGCCGTCGGGGCGGCGGATGTCGTCTTCCCGCACCACCATCCACGGATTGCGGTAGACCTCGCGAGATTTCACGCACTCGATGTATGCCACGACCGCCAGTATCGCAACGGGTACCCTCGCTGGCGTGTTGCTGGCCTCGTTGGGCGCCGGTGCCGACCTCGGCGACGCGGTGCGGATCGGCCGTTCGAACGACGACGTCTCGCTGAGCCGTAGCGACCTGGTCGGCGCCGCGACGTCTGTGGCCGAACGCGTCGGCGGTGCGCGCCGGGTCGCGGTGCTGGCCAGCCCGACCGCGTCCACGGTGCTCGCCGTCACCGGCTGCCTGATCGCCGGCGTGCCGGTGGTGCCGGTGCCCGCCGACGTCGGGCACGCCGAACGCCGCCACATCCTCACCGACTCCGGCGCGCAGGCGTGGCTGGGCGAGACCCCGACGGATACCGAGGGTCTCCCGCACATCCCGGTGCGGCTGCACGCACGCTCGTGGCACCGGTATCCGGAGCCGTCGCCGGACGCGACGGCGCTGATCATGTACACGTCCGGGACCACCGGCCCGCCCAAAGGCGTGGTGCTGAGCCGCCGGGCGATCGCCGCCGACCTCGACGCCCTGGCCGATGCGTGGCAGTGGACGCCCGACGACACGTTGGTGCACGGCCTGCCGTTGTTTCACGTGCATGGGCTGGTGCTCGGGCTGCTGGGCTCGCTGCGGATGGGCAATCGGTTCGTGCACACCGGCAGGCCGACGCCGGAGGCGTATGCCAGGGCCGGGGGATCGCTGTACTTCGGGGTGCCGACGGTGTGGTCGCGGGTGGTTGCGGACCGCGCAGCCGCCGAGAGGCTGCGGCCGGCGCGGCTGCTGGTGTCGGGCAGCGCGCCGCTGCCCGTCCCGGTGTTCGAGCGGCTCGCCGAACTCACCGGGCACGAGCCGGTGGAGCGCTACGGTACCAGCGAGTCTCTGATCACGGTCAGCACCCGTGCCGACGGCGAGCGCCGCCCGGGCTGGGTGGGGCTGCCGCTGGCCGGAATCACGACGCGGCTGGTGGACGACGACGAAGCTTCGGTTGGCGCCGACGGTGAGACGGTGGCGAGCCTTCAGGTGCGCGGTCCGACGATGTTCGACGGCTACCTGGGCCGACCGGACGCGACGGCGGCGGCGTTCACCGACGACGGCTGGTATCGCACCGGCGACGTCGCGGTGATCGACGCCGGCGGGATGCACCGCATCGTCGGACGGGAGTCCACCGACCTGATCAAATCCGGCGGCTACCGCATCGGCGCGGGAGAGGTGGAGACCGCGCTGTTGGGCCACCCCGATGTCGCCGAGGCGGCGGTGATCGGACTGCCCGACGCGGACCTGGGCCAGCGCATCGTCGCGTTCGTCGTCGGCGATGTCGCACCGTCGAGGCTGATCGAGTATGTGGCGCAAGAGCTTTCGGTGCACAAGCGACCGCGGGAAGTGCGGATGGTCGACGCACTGCCGCGAAACGCGATGGGCAAGGTTCTCAAGAAGGAGCTGACGGCATGGGGCTGAGGTTCGACGAGCTCTGCATCGACGCGGCGGACCCGACGGCGTTGGGGCAGTGGTGGTCTCAGGTGCTGGGCTGGCCCCACGGCGTCGACGACGACGGGGACGTCGTGCTGACGCCCCCGCCGGGATCCGGCCCGGGCTGGTTGTTCGTGCGGGTCGACGACAAGCGAATCGTGAAGAACCGCATCCATTTCGACTTCCGGCCGGACGATCAGCGTGCCGAGGTCGAGCGTTTGATCGGCATGGGTGCGCGGCACGTCGACATCGGACAGGGGGAGCAGAGCTGGGTCGTGCTGGCCGATCCCGAGGGCAACGAATTCTGCGTGTTGGCCGAGCGCTAGTTGGCGTGCAGGGCTTCGTTCAGCGCGATCCCGTGGCCGTCCCGCGACACCACCTCCACCGCACCATTCAGCGAGTTGCGGCGGAAGAGTAAGTTGTTGGCGCCGGACAACTCTCGCGCCTTGACGGTGGTGCCGTCGGGGGTGACCACCTTGGTGCCTGCGGTCACGTAGAGCCCGGCCTCGACGACGCAGTCGTCGCCGAGCGAGATCCCCAGACCGGCGTTCGCGCCGAGCAGGCATCGGCGGCCGATCGAAATCACCTGTGTGCCACCGCCGGACAGCGTGCCCATAATGGACGCGCCACCGCCCACGTCGGACCCGTCGCCGACCACGACGCCCGCAGAGATGCGGCCCTCGACCATCGACGCGCCCAGCGTGCCGGCGTTGAAGTTGACGAAGCCCTCGTGCATCACCGTTGTGCCGGAGGCCAGGTGCGCGCCGAGTCGCACCCGGTCGGCGTCGGCGATCCGCACGCCGCCGGGTATCACGTAGTCGACCATCCGCGGGAACTTGTCGACGCCGTAGACGGTCACCGGCCCGCGTCTGCGCAACCGGGCGCGCACCGGCTCGAAGTCCTCGACCAGGCACGGGCCGTAGTTCGTCCACACCACATTCGTCAGCACCCCGAAGATGCCGTCGAGGTTGGCGCCGTGCGGCTCGATCAGGCGGTGCGACAGCAGATGCAGACGCAGGTAGGCGTCGTAGGTGTCAGCTGGCTTGCCGTCCAGCGCGCCGATCACCGTGCGCACCAACACACTTTCGACGCCGCGGTCGTCGTCGCGCCCGGCCAGATCGGCGAGCTCGGCGGGCACCTCGGCGACCGAGAGCCGCGCGGTGCCGCTCGGGCCGTAGGAGCCGAGTTCCGGGTCCGGGAACCAGGTGTCGAGCACGGTCCCGTCGGCGGCGACGGTGGCCAGCCCGATGCCTGCAGCACAAGTCACGGGGCTAGACGTTACTGTGCGGCGCCTCTGCGGCCAGCGAGCGGCATGTGGGCGGGCCTTCCGGGAGCCCGGCGACCCGGTGGAGGATGCCACCGACGATCGCGATTGTCAGTGCGCTGACGTCGCGGCTGTCGGGTTCGCCGATGTGTTCGGCCGTGCCGTCGAGAATCAGCTGATACTCGTCGTCGCCGTCGGGGTTCCACACGAGGCCCAGGCCGGGACGTTCGATCGCGTTCGAACGGGTGCGGGGTCCGACGTCGGCGACGAGGCGCCCGCCGTCGATGCGGATCATCGCCGTCACGATGTGCGGACGCAGCGACTCGGACACCGTGACCAGCGTCGCGCGCGGCCCGAACTCGTCGATCAGGCGGCGGACATCGTCGAACTCGGCCTGGTGCGCCATCACCGCATGGTACGACTGCCGCGATCGCCGGCGATTAGCCTTGACGCTCGTGGGGCTGGATTTACGTGGCGACCCGATCGCCCTGACCGCTGCGCTCGTCGACATCCGGAGCGAGTCGCGCCAGGAGGCGCGCATCGCCGACGAGGTGGAGGCCGCTCTGCGCGAACAGACCAGTGGATTCGAGATCGTTCGGCACGGCAACGCGGTGCTGGCCCGCACGAATCTCGGCCGCCCGACGCGGGTGCTGTTGGCGGGGCACCTCGACACCGTGCCGATCGCGGGCAACCTGCCGTCGCGCCGCGACGGCGACGAGCTCCACGGCTGCGGCACCGTCGACATGAAGTCCGGCGACGCCGTGTTCCTTCATCTGGCTGCCACGCTCGACGAACCGAGCCGCGACCTGACACTGGTTTTCTACGACTGCGAGGAAATCGAAGCGGCCGCAAACGGTTTGGCCAGGATCGAAACAGAGCTGCCCGGCTGGCTGGACGCCGACGTCGCGATTCTGGGCGAACCGTCTGGCGGCTACATCGAGGCGGGCTGTCAGGGCACGCTGCGCGTCGTCGTCACTGTTGGCGGCACCCGCGCCCACTCGGCGCGACCGTGGATGGGCGACAACGCAATTCACAAACTCGGCGCCACGCTGGACCGGCTCGCCGGCTACCAGGCACGTCAGGTCGACATCGACGGCTGCACCTATCGCGAAGGCCTGAGTGCGGTGCGGATCGACGGCGGCATCGCCGGCAACGTGATCCCCGACAAGGCCTCGGTGACCGTCAACTTCCGCTTCGCCCCAGACCGCACCGTCGCGCAGGCGCTGCAGCACGTTTGCGGCGTCCTCGAGGGGCTCGACGTGCGGATCGAGCAGACCGACGCGGCAGCCGGTGCGCCGCCCGGACTGTCACACCCGGCCGCGGCCGCGCTGGTGTCCGCCTCGGGCGGGCGCGTGCGCGCAAAGTTCGGCTGGACCGACGTGGCGCGGTTCGCGGCCCGCGGCATTCCCGCCGTGAACTACGGTCCGGGCGACCCGAGCCTGGCCCACCGCGCCGACGAACGTGTGCCGGTCGGGCAGATCACCGCGGCGGTGGCGATGCTGCGCGACTACCTGAGCGCCTGAGTCGCCGGCAACTCGATCACGGGCGCACCGACTCGGCCTGACGCGCCGCGTCGGCGGCGGCCGGCCGCAGCCCGACCGCCGACAACTCGTCGGCGACCTCCTTCAGCGCCATCGCGTCGCCGTCGGTGAGTGCCTGGGCGTGGGCCAGTGTCAGGCGGCCCAGCACGGAGTCGACCTCGCCGGCCAGGCGCTGGGCGCGGTAGATCGCCCGGGTGTCGCCGAGTCGGACCGCGTCCTGCAGAGCCCGCAGCGCGACGGCGGACTGCCCGCCGCGCTCGGCGGCCTGCACGGCATCGCGGGACGCGTCGATGGCTTCCTGCGTGTCGCCTCGGGCGGCTTTGGACCAGGCCCTGGCCAGCGCGAGTTCGGGGGTGAACAGCGCCGATTTCATGCCGTGCCGCGACTCCGCGGCCGCCAGCGCCTTCGCCGCGCCGATCTGGTCGCCCCGCTGGCCCCGGGCCTGGGCCAGCAGCGTCTGCGACAGCGGGCCCCACGAGTAGCCCGTCGGCGCCAGCGCTTCTGCGGCCTGCGCCAGCAGCCGCTCTGCCGTGTCGAAGTCACCGCGCGCAATTGCGACGTAGCAGACCAGCACCTCTCCGATCGCCCGCCCGGGCTGCTGCGAATCGGCGGAGTCGGTGTAGCGCTGCGCCAGCGCCGCGGCCTCGTCGAGCCGGCCGCCCATCAGCAGTGCCGTGACGCGGCCGAATCCGCTGGTGAACCGCAGCAGACCCGGATGGCCGGCGGACACGGCCCGGGCCGCCAGCTCGTCGACCTGGGCGAACCGGCCCGTCCGCGCCGACGACAGCGCCGCCGTCGACGCCGCCCACCCGACCGCCACGTCGTCGGCGTGCGGCGACGCGAGGACGTCATCGGCGAGGCGCAACGCCCTCAGCGGGGTGCCCGCATTCATCGCGAAGGTGGCGGCGAGCGCATCGAGTGTGGCCCGGGCTCCCGGCGCCAGAACCCGGTTGCGGACGGTCTGCAGGAACGCGGCCGCCTTGGTCGGCTCGGACAGCATCCAGAACTGGTTGGCCGCCCGCGGCAGCGCCCACGCCATCAGGTCGGTCTCGGAGAGCCCGTCCGGGTCGACGGCGGCGAGGGCCTCGTCGGCCTCTCGTCCGCGTCCCTGCCAGGCCAGGGCTTGGGCCAGGGTCAGCCGTGCCGCCAGCGACTCAGACTGCTCCAGCGCGGACCGCGCGAGCCGTTCGCCCGACTCCAGGTCGTCGCGCCGCAGCGCCTCTGCAGCTTGTTGCTCTTCGCGCGAGCGCTCATCGGCGGCTTGTTGCTCTTCGCGCGAGCGCTCATCGGCGGTCACTCGCCGCATCTTAAGAGGCTACGTTGGCGGTGTGTCGGAGTCTGTTGAGCCGG
>Ga0210086_1000366_pt1 | contig 27097 bp, 25 predicted proteins | sample China_Galinas_PW_3_FD_184867 | JGI IMG/M metagenome (GOLD analysis project Ga0210086, IMG submission 184867) | Wetland microbial communities from San Francisco Bay, California, USA, that impact long-term carbon sequestration - China_Galinas_PWB_D2... | ecosystem: Environmental > Aquatic > Marine...
AAATATCTCGGAGTCGGGCATGAAGGTCACGGTCGTGCCCGTGCGCTTCGCCTTTCCCACTTCCAGAAGCGGCCCCGTCGGCACGCCGCGCTCAAAGCGCATCTGGAAGAGCTTGCCTTCCTGCCGCACCTCGAGCTCAAGCCACTCCGAAAGCGCGTTCACCACCGAGACGCCCACGCCGTGCAGGCCGCCAGATATCTTGTATGCCTTGCTCTCGAACTTTCCGCCCGCGTGAAGCTCCGTGAGCACTATCTCGGCCGCCGTGCGCCCCTTGGGGTCGCCCGTGTGAGGGCCAGTGGGAATGCCGCGGCCGTCGTCCGTGACCGTGACCGCGCCGTTTCGCCTGATGATGACCTCGACGTTCTCGCAGTAGCCCGCAAGAGACTCGTCGACGCTGTTGTCCACGACCTCATATACGAGGTGATGAAGCCCGTCGACTCCCGTGGAGCCGATGTACATGGCGGGCCTCTTTCTGACCGCCGAGAGCCCCTTTAGTATCTTGATATCGTCCGCGCCGTAGTTGCTGTTTTCCTTCTCAGCCATCTCAGTCCTTTCGCTGTGTATGTCACCTTGGAATCGCCAGAAAATTAATTCTATTATTTTAACTTATTTCACCCCCAAAAATCAGCTTTTTCTTGGGATTTAAGCCTTTGAAATTAAAGGGGTTTTCGCGCCTCACGAGGGGTGCCGGAAACGGCTCCCGGAACGGGCCAGAAATGAGCCCCGAAACGGGATCCAAAGGGGGTTTTTAAAGGGCCCCATTCGGGGCCCTTTAAACGTGCGGAGATGCTACTTCCTGAAGAGTTTATAGACCGCCGAGAAGTCCTCCTGCGCTATGCCCTCGGGGTAGGTCATCGCGAATATCTCCTTAGCCACCGTACCCGTAAGAAGCGGCTTCTTGAGCGACCACGCGAGCTCCTGTAGCAGGTGCAGGTCCTTGTACATAAGCGCGGACGAAAAGTGCGCCGTGAAATCCTCGTTGAGAAGCTTCTCGCGCTTCGCCCCAAACACGAGCGAGTTGCCAGCGCCAGCGCCGAGCACCTCGATGGCCTGCTCCTTCGAGATGCCCGCGTGCTCGGCAAAGGCGATCGCCTCGGCTATGGAGGACATGAACGTGCCAAGCAGAAGATTGTTTACGAGCTTCATGCGAGTGGCAAGCCCCGGCGCGCCCATATAAAAGATGCTCTTGCCGATCTTTTCAATAAGAGGCCGCGTGGCCTCAAACGCGGCCTTATCTCCGCTTACGAGCACCGTGAGCACTCCCTTTGCCGCGGGCACTACGCTTCCGAGCACGGGCGACTCGAGATACCGCCCGCCGTGCTCCCGCACTATCGAGTGGAATTCTTCTGCGGCCTCGAAATGGTTGGTCGTGGTGTCCACGATTATTTTTTCTTCTTGGTACTTGCGCGACGCAAAACCCCCGGCCCCGGTGAGCACCTCGCGCACGGCGTCGCTGTCGTAGAGGCACATGAAGACCTTGTCCGCCTTATCGAATACCTCGGCCGGGCTCTTTGCGACCTCGGCCTTGAGGCCATCGGCCTTGAGGTCATCGACCTTCCCGGGCGTGCGGTTCCAGACAACGAGCTCCACGCCCTCCTCCACCAATCTGCCCGCCATTGCGCGCCCAAGATGCCCAAGCCCTATGAAACCAGCTTTCATGATATATGCCCTCCTCCTGCGCTTTATGTCGTTTCTAATGCGTTTATATACCGGATTCTATCAGGGACTCCGATGGTTTTCCAGCTTACGCGTGGATATAGCGTGAACGAAGAGGGGCGGCGTATCAGGCGGAGACTGAAGAGGAGGCGATTATCGCCGCGCCGAGGGCACCGGTTATCTGCGGCTCGTAGGGCACGTGAATGGTAAGGCCGGTCTCATTTTCAAGGGCGCGCACGACGCCGCGATTCTTGGCCACGCCGCCCGTGAATACCACGCTTTCCCTAAGCTGAACCTTTCCAAGCATCGAGAGCGTCCTTCGCGCGATGGCCTTGAACACGCCGCGCAGCACGACCTCGACGGGCGTGCCGTTTTGAATGATGCTGATTATCTCGGACTCGGCAAACACCGCGCACATGGAAGATATCTCGCAGCTCTCGCTTGAGCCCTCGGTGACCTCGCCCATCCGGTCGGGCCGCACCTGAAGCGTATGGCCCACCATCTCTATGAACCTGCCCGTGCCCGCGGCGCAGCGGTCGTTCATGTTGAAGTTCTCGACCTTGCCGCTATCGTTCATGGCGATTATCTTTGAGTCCTGCCCGCCTATGTCTATCACGGTGCGCGCCTCTGGGAAGAGATAGTGAATGCCCTGCGCGTGGCAGAGGATCTCGGATGAGACCTTGTCTGCCTCCTCGAAGTGGTTACGTCCATAACCCGTGGCGACTACCATCGCGATATCGTCTCTCTTGAGGCCCGCCGCCGACATGACGTCGTGAAGGGCCTTTCGGGCGTTTTCCCTGGGGCGCGAGCCCGTATCGGCGATGCCCGTCTCTATGACCTGAGCGCCGTCGAAGAGCACGGCCTCGATGCTCCGCGAGCCTATGTCTATTCCGCAGGTGTATTTCACAGCATCTCCAGCATGGTCTGTATTCTCACCTTCAGCCTCTCGCGGTCGGAGTCCGAGTAGTCGGTCTCTATCTTTAGATAGGGAAGGCCGAGCTCGCCCGTGACGAACCGCTCTATCAGGTACGACTCCACGTTATAGGTATGGCACGCGTGCCATACGAGGTCCACCACGGCGTCTGCCTTAAAACGTTTGGCAAGGTCCGCAAGGAGCTCTTTTCTTCCGACGTTAGGCGTCATGCACGAGCACGGCAGGTCGAAGTACTTGCGCGCGATGGCCTCGACGGGGTTGTCCGTATCTTCCTCGACCATGAGGTCGAGGGGCTTCCACCCCGAACACGTCTCCTGCGCAACGACCACCGCGCCGCTTTCCTCGATGACCTCTATCACCTTCGTCGTACCCTGCGCGGTGGGACATCCGGTAAGCAACACCCTCGGCGTGCCCTTTGGCGCGGCGAACTTCCCCGCCTCCTTCCGCTTCCTCGCGTCCTCGATGAATGCCCTGAGCATCTCTATGTGGCCGGGCTGTCCCGCGACCCGGTACCTCAGGTCCGAGAGCTCGCGCCCCGTCACCACGGGCGGGTCTTCCGCGCCGAGCAGAAAGGCCTCTTTCAGAAGGCCGCGCTCCATGTTCATCGCCTTTATGGCCGCGTTCAGGCGCTCACGTGTTATCTCCACGCCGAACGAGTCCTCGAGCTTCGCAGCGAGCTTTTCCACCTCCGTAAGCCAGTGCGCGAAGGCCTCGGTCTCGTTTACCTTCTGCGTGAGCTCGAGAATATGCACGGGCTTGTTCTCGGCTATGAGCTCGTACATCTTCTTCTTTCCATCACAAGTCGTCTCGGCCACTATGAGGTCGGTCACTACGTAGAACGGGCACCTGTTCGTAAGGATGTATCCGAATGAAGACTTGATAAGCGGGCAGAGGTTCGAGGGAAGCACGGTCTCGGCCGTGGGAATGGTGCGCGCGCTCGCTCCACAGAGGCAGACCGGCACCGCGCCGGCCGCGAGTATGAGCTCGCGAGGCGTGAACTCGCAGTAGATGCCCACAACGCCCTTACCCTGTCGTTTCGCGTCGCGCACCATGTCCACCTCGTAGGACATGGAGTTGCGGAAGTACTCGGCAGGAGCTACGCCCGCTCCGGCGTCGGCGCTCGGAAGCGCCGCTCCCGCCATGGAGCACGACGACGAACGCCTCGAGCGAAGGAGGTCCATGAACGTCTGCATCCTGTTTACCACCTGCTCGCTGAGCCGGCCCGGCGTATACGGCACGTCGAACGAAAGCACCGGGATGTCGAGCTCATCGCCCACCTCGCGCGCTATCGCGCCCTCGTCAAAGGGGCAGTGGCTTGCGCCCGATATGCCGGAGATGATGATGCCCTCGGCGCCGTACTTCTTCGCGCCCTCAACTATGCGCCTCGCCCTGAAACGCGTGGAGCCTATCATTGGGTCGTCAAGCGCGCTTTCGGCCACGGCCTCGACGACGGGCCTTGCCGTGTCTATCGGATAGAACGAATGGCTTATCAGATACTCAGTGCCGGCGATGCACCCGCCCAGATCCTCAAGCAGTGTGACGAGCGCCGCGTCGGTGGGCGGCGTGACCCAGAACACCCGCAGAGGCTCATCGCCAAGCGGCGAGTCGTCGGCATCGAGCCTGTGCTTAACGGTGTCCAGGAGGTCGTCGAGCACGGCGATGCTTTCGTCTGGGTCGGAGCAGGCGTGTATGGCAATGAACTCGGTCAAGAGCATCTCGAGGCCCGGAAGGGGCGGTCTCTTGGCGCCATAGACGAGGTCACGGAGCTCGGCCACGCGGCTTCTGATGGCGTTAAATGTATCGCGGCTTTGCACGAGCATCTCCTCGGTGACTTTTATGCCCGCGACTTCCTCGAGCCGCCTCACCACACCGCTAAGCTGCGAGGCCGTGAAGCCCAGAGCCGATGCCTGATACTTCGAGCCGCCGCCCGAGGTCGTCTTGAATTTTTCAGATACGAGCGTGGGCGAGGGGTCGAGCCGTGCGGCAAGCTCCCACCAGTGCACCGGGTAGCCGAGGCCCTCGATAAGCTGCATCACCGCCGAGAAGTCGTCGCAGACAGGGCCCACCGCGGCTATGCAGAGGTCGGGCGGGGGAAAGTAGTCGAGCGTGACCATCGCGCCAAGCGCCGCGCGCACGAAACAGAGGTCTTCGCCCGCGCCGAGCTTCGCGGCCTCCTCGAGCAGGTGCGCCTCCTCGGCAAAGCACGGGGCCCACCAGAGCTCGTCGGCGTAAAAGGTGAGCGAGTTGGGCACCGCGTACGAGAGCACCGGCACCGAGCCCAGGTCCTTCATGGCGGCGAATATCTTCCACCCCTTTTCCTTCGCAAGGAAGAGGCGGTCCTTCTCGCTGAAAAGAAACGCCCATAGCCGAAGCGCCGCAAGCGAGTTGTCGAACTTTAATCGCCTGAGGAGCGTATCGCCGCGGCAGGAGTACTCATACGGGCTGAACAGGTACTTCACCCCACCTGGTATAAGCGAGCGCAGAAAGGTGCACCGCTCCCTGTACTCCTCGGGCACACGGGGCATAAGGGCCTCCCAGTCCATAACACCGAGCCGCTTCGCCTTATCCTTGACGCTTATCATGTATCGTTTCCTTTACGCTATCGTTTCTATGAACGCCTCTATTCGCGAACGCAGCCGCCCGCTCTCGCCCTCGGCATAGACGGAATCGAGCACGAGCACGGGGACGTCGAGGGCCTCGGCCATGCGCCTGTTCTCGGTATGCCAGAGGTCGCAGAACTTCAGACACTTAAGTATAACGCCCTCTGCCATCGTGGCCGACACGTTTGACTTCAGCCTTGTATACACTGCCGCGTTGGGCCTCGCCCTCGCGCAGGGCGCGCGGTAGAAGGCCTCAAGGGCCATCCGCTCGACGGCCTCATCGCTGCCCGGGACCTCGACCGTCTCGTCGGGCTCAAGCGCGTTAAGCCCGGTGCAGTTAAGCGGCAGAGCCGCGATGCCCGCCTCATCGAGCGCCTCGTAGAGAAGCGCGTCTTCGTACTCTATCGGGCTTCCCGTCACTACAACCCGTCCGCGCGCCTCGAACCTGGGCGCTGAGTCAATCAATTCGCCGAAGAACTCCGCGAGGCCGAATGGGTTTGCGATGAAGTACAGGTGAAACATCGCGTGTATCAGGAGCGGCGAGTGCTCCATGGAGCGCACGGCCTTTATTAGAACGTCCGCCGCACCGTCGCTTGCCGTTTGCCACTTATTCGCCTTCTCGACGTCGAACCCGAGCCCGTGAAGTGCCTCCACGTCTTTGACGAATCGCTTTACCTGAGAGGCGTAGTACCTCGCCGACTCTTCGGTGCGGGTGGCGGGCAGCTGGATGGGATGAACCTCGCGCCCGAACTCGTCTGAGAGCGCGAACAGCCCGCGGCGCATCTGGTCGCAGCTTAAAAGGCCCACCCAGAGATCGACGTGTGCGTGAAGGCCGCTACCGGTGGAGACGTTGCCAAGGAGGCTTTTGATCATGGGGCAGGCGTCGGCGCGTACGATGCTCTCGCCTTCGCTTTCGGAGCCTGCCGAGGCACCGCAATGCACTCTTACTGGCCTGAGCCCCAGCCCCGCGGCAACAGGTGCGGGAAAAGCCTGGCAGATATATCCCGCGGTCTTCACTTCTTCGGCATCGCTTAAATTCTTAAGCTCGGCCTCGAAGCGCTCCCTGCATTTCCTTAACGCGTCGGAGACACGGGGAGGCTTATTTCTTGACGCCAACAAGTCTGGCCCTTCCGAACGCGCCCTCGCGGGCCTTCTCGAGCATGAAGGCCATCTCGCCGCCCATTGCCTTGAAGAGTTCCATGTCCCATCCGATAATGCGCAGGGCGTCGAAAGAGAGTTGCTTGGTCAGCATGTCGATATAAAAAGCGATGTGGTCCGCGAAGTCGGGGGTGAGGTCGTCCGAAACCCTGACTTCGAAGCCGTGCTTTTCGAGTAGCGCCTCGTATCCCTTCCCGCTTTCGAGGTAGGGGAACTTCATGAAGCGCTCGATGCGTTCGGCGTCGGCGTCGTTGAGGCCTGCCGTGCCTTCCACCCAGTCCGTAAACGCGATGGTGCCGCCTGGCTTTAATACACGCGCGGCCTCAGAGACGAGCTTGTCCTTGTCCACGACGTAGCACCACGCGTCCTCGCCCCAGACAACGTCGAACTCGCCGTCGCCCCAGGGGATGGCGGTGACATCGCCGAGCTTGAACTCGAGGTTGCCGTTCATACCGTCGCGGGCCGAGCGCTCCGCGGCCTTCTCGAGCATCTTCTTCGTGCCGTCGAGGCCGCAGCCCTTCACGCCGAAGTTCTTTATCAGAAACCTGAGCCCCGCCCCAAGTGCGCTGCAGAGGTCGATGACCCTCTGGCCTTCCTTTATGCCCGCCTTCTGTGCCAGCTCCATGGAGCTTGCGAAGCCGCCCACATGTATCTGCTCTCCCATTATCAGCTCCCAGAGCTCGCCCTCCGGGCCTTCGTATACCGCGTTAACGTCCTTAAGGGTGATGTCTATCCTCTTCACTTACGCCCTCCATGTATTCTTTTCTCTATCTGAGGTTCTTGATAATCGAGTAAAGCGTAAGGCCGATGCTCACTGACGCCACGCTCCAAAGCACCACGCGCGTGCGTTTGCCCACGTCGCCCTTACCCTTGATGTATACCCTGTAGAAGGATATCCCCAGGAGCGTGAACGTTATGCCGTAGAGGAAGAACCTGTACTTGGCGAACCACGCCCCGAAAGCCACGCCTCCCAGTCCCAAACTGACCAGGATTATGTTGAGGTTTCATATGACTATGGTAAGTATCGCCGTGCCGAGGGCGCCCTTTGCCGCGCCAGTGCCGACTTTTACCGGCAGCGGACAGACCTGTCCGCTTGCTATGGCATCGAGATCCTCGCTTGTCTTGCGCTTGCCAAGTGATTTCACCTTTTCCTCCAGAGTTTTTATAGGTATGTCTATATAATTTACCCTATATACGTACTTATGTCTAATTGTTATTGTCTATAGCAATAGCGGGAAATGCGGGTAAAACCTATGGTTTATGGATTTTAGCGACGGGGTTTCGGCCGGATTTGGCTATCAGTCTATCCTCATGAAGACCTCGACCACCTCGGGGTCGAAGTGGGAGCCCGAATTCTCCTGAAGGAACTCCAGAACCTTATCCCTCGGCCAGGCTTTCCGGTAAACGCGGTCGGATATCAGCGCGTCCCATACGTCCACGACCGCGAATATACGGGCCGAGGGGGGTATCTGCTCTCCCTTCAGCCCTCTTGGGTATCCGGTGCCGTCCCAACGTTCGTGGTGGCAGTAGGGGATATCAACGGAGGCCCGGAGGAATTTGATCGGGTATAGTAGCTCGCGGGCGAAGTCGGGGTGGCGCTTCATTACCTTCCATTCCTCTTCGTCGAGCTTGCCCGGCTTAAAGAGTATCTTGTCCGGCACGCCGAGCTTCCCTATGTCGTGAAGCAGGGCCCCCCTTCTGAGGTGGACTATCTCTTCCTCATCCATATTCAGCTCGTGCGCTATCCTCACGGTCATCTCCGTCACGCGCTGCGAGTGGCCCTCGGTCTCCTTGTCGCGGTAGTCCAGGGCCTTGGCCCATCCCTCGATGGTCCTTTCATAGGCCACGGCAAGCTCGTCCCTCGATCTCTGGAGGTCGGTGAACATGGTGGCGTCGTCTATCGCTATGGCCACCTGCCCGGCAAGGGCCTCGAGGAATTGCAGCCATTCCATCTCTGGCTCGATGGGCGTGCGGTGAAACGCCTCCAGCACTCCCTTGACCTGCCCTTTGGCAATGAGGGGAATCGCGAAGTACGACCTGAACCCTTCCTCCGTCAGAAGGAACCTGCGGACCAGCTTCGAGGAGACCTCCTCGAGGTCGGGCAGAATTGCGGGCTTGCGCTCAAGCGCGGCGTTTCCGGCAACGCCTTCGCCGAGGTTCAACTCGCAACTTTCTATCTCCGTCCCCCTGAACCCCTTTGACGCGGCATGCTCGAGCGTATGGTTGTGCGGGTTTAAGAGCAGCACGCACGCGGCGTCCACCTGCAGTTGCGATAACACCTCGCGGATGAACACCTCCAGGGTTATCCCGAGGTCCAGGCTCGACGATATGGCGGTGTCTATCTTGCGCAGCGAGGCGAGGCGCCGGAGCTGCCGCTCCGTTCTCTCTTCCGCGAGCTTACGGTCCGTTATATCGATGAGGCTCCCGATTACTGCCGGCCCTCCTTCATACAGCGTTCGTGAGCCAAGTGCCTGGACGTGTATGACGGTGCCGTCCTTCTTTACGCACCTGAATTCGTAATTGGCCAACTCTATCTCGTTCTCAACGCGCCTGCGGATGTTCTCACGCACTATGGGCCAGTCTTCGGGCACGACCAGGTTCTTTGGGCCCATGTTCAGGAGCTCCTCGAGGCTGTAGCCGAATATCTCCGCCATCTGAGGGTTCAGGTACTGGAAGATGCCGTCCTTGATGAGATATATGCCCACGAGGGATTTCTCGGCGATCTTTTCGAACTTCTCCTCGTTCTCCCGGAGCTGGGTTTCCGTCTTGGCGCTCTGGTTTAGATAGTACCCGAGCACCGAAGTGATGAACGGCCCGCAGAGCATGAGGGCGCGGAACCTTATGGCCCGGTCGTCGGTGGAAAGGAAGTCGTAAATTATCCTCAGGCTGAACCCCTCCTGGTCGACGGTCGTCAGGATGAATATTACAAGTAACACCCACCCCGAGAGGGCAACGTACAGCGCGAACCTCGATATCCTTGCATTTTGAGGGTTTCTCATAATACCTTCTACCCTTGCCGAATCAATAAGGGGGTAATACTGAGACATTCATTACCAAACGGTATTCCTTGAATAATTACATGAGTAACACACATTTATCCCCGTGTCAACAAACCGACTTTTGAATTGGTTGTGTATATAAATTGGAATTCGTGAAAATACGGAGGTTTACTTAATGGTTAAATGCCAAAAATATAAATATTGCAACCGGCCCCCAACGCCGCCCGGCCCAATAAAAAAGGCGCCCCGTTACCCGGGGCGCCTTTAACTTGCGGTTCAGTCGTTAGAGTTATATCCGCATGGGCATGGCCACGCAACGGTAGGCATCGTTGCCTTCCTCGCGAAGGAGGGTCGGGCTTAAGGGATCCTGGAGTTCGAACTGTATGTTCTCGCCGCTCATGGCGCCGAGCACGTCGAGCAGGTAGCGCGCGTTAAAGCCCACGGCAACGCCCTCTCCCTTGTAGTCTATGGACACCGTGTCCTTGGCCTCGCCGATGTCGGGGTTGGAGCTCGAGAGCGTCATGTTGCCGTCTTCGAGCTCGAGCTTCACGGCGTTTGAGCGCTCGCGGCTCATGATGGACACCCTCCTGAGGGCCTTCATGAACGCGGCGCGCTCTACCTTGAGCTTCTTGTCGTTGCCCTTGGGGATGACCTGCATGTAGTCGGGGTAGGTGCCCTCGATGAGGCGCGCGAGGAACTCCACCGCGCCTATCTTAAAGAGGATGTTGTTCTTGCCGATGACGATCTGCACCTTGCCCTCGGTCTCAAGGAACTTGCGAAGCTCCGAGACTGTCTTCCGGGGCACTATCACCTTTGCCTCGGCCCCTGCGGGCGCCTCGCTCTCTATGACCGCCATGCGGTGGCCGTCGGTGCCGACGAGGGTAATCTTTCCGCCGGCCAGGTGAAAGAGTATGCCGTTTAAGGTGTAGCGCGTGTCGCTCTCACCGGCGGCGTATATGGTCTTCTCTATCATCTTTGCGAGGGCGGCGGGCTCGAGCTCGAGCTCCTTGGCCTGCTCCATCTGCGGCCACGAGGGAAACTCGTCCGGGGGAAGACAGGCGAGCCTGAAGCTCGACTTCCCCGCGCTCACCCTTATCCACTCGGCGTCCTCGGTCTCGATGGTGACGTCGCCGTCCACTTCCTTTACTATCTCGAAGAGCTTGCGCGCGGGTATGCATAGGCGCGCCTCCTTTGAGACCTCCATCTCGATGGGCTCCCTGAGGGCCGTCTCGATATCGGTGGCCGTGATGGTCGAGCCTCCCTTCTTGGCCTCGAGCATGAAGTGGCTCAGTATGGGCATCGTGTTTCGCTTTTCGACGATGTTCTGTATGTTGCCGAGTTTTTCCAGGAGTTCATCCCTCGTTACGGTGAGCTTCATTTCGCTTCCTCCTATGCCTTTATGTTGTTCCTGAGGGTCTCGACCATGCGGTCGTAGTTTTCGTCAGCGGCACGCCGCTTCTCCACCTGCTTGCACGCATATATTACAGTGGCGTGGTCCTTCCCGCCCATCTGTTTTCCAATATCGCTAAGGGACTGCTCTGTGAGCTCCCTCGCGAGGTACATTGCTATCTGCCGGGGCTGCGCGATGCCCTTCGTGCGCTTGCGCGCCTTGAGCTCCGCGGCCTTAAGGCCGAAGTGCTCGGCCACGCCCTTTAAGATGCCGTCCACGGTGAGCGGCTTGTCGGAGTCCTGAATGATATCCCTGAGGACCGTCTTCGCCATCGCGACGTTAATGGGGCTCCCCGTAAGCGAGGAGTGGGCGCCGAGCCTGATGAGGCAGCCCTCCATGTCTCTAACGTTCGTCTTAACCTTGTGCGCCACGAGGTCCACGACGTCCGGCGGCACGTCGATGCCGTTTTCCGCGGCCTTCTTCTCTATGATGCCCCTGCGGAGCTCGAACTCCGGGAGCTGGATGTCCGCCGTGAGGCCCATGGAAAACCTCGAGCGCAGGCGGTCCGTGACCTGGCGGATTTCCTTCGGCGGCCGGTCGCTTGAGAGCACTATCTGCTTCTGGCGTTCGTACAGGGCGTTTATCGTATGGAAGAGCTCTTCCTGCGTGTAGTCCTTGTTCTCCACGTACTGAACGTCGTCTATGAGCAGGACGTCGAGATTGCGGTATTTCCTTTTCAGCTCCTCGGCCTTGTTGTGCCTGAAGGCGGAGACGACTTCGGTCGTGAACTGTTCGGCCGAGACGTAGAGCACCTGGAGGTCCGGCGCGAGATCGACGATGCGGTTGCCTATGGCCGTGATGAGGTGGGTCTTTCCGAGGCCGACGCCGCCGTAGACGAACATGGGGTTGTACTTTCTTCCGGGCTCCTGGGCCACGGCCTTCGCTGCCTCGTAGGCCACACCGTTTGAGGGGCCCGAGACGAAGTTCTCAAACGTGTAGCGCGGGTTTAGGAAAATGCCCTTGCGCGCCAGCTTGCTCTTTCTGTTTTCTATTTTCGCGTCTATCTTCTTCTGGGCCGGGTCCTCGCGGTCGGCGATGCGGAACTTGAGGCTCACGTCGGAGTCGGTGACGCTCTTTATGGCCGACTGTATGAGCTCGGGGTGGTAGTCCTCTATCCATTCCTTGTAGAAGCGGTTGGGGACCTCCACCGTGGCCTGCCCGTCCTTGAGCGAGACGAGCTTCGCTGAGCCACAGGTCGAAGAAGTTTTCGCCCACGGCCCCCCTCATCATGGGGAGGCTCTGCTGCCATATGTCATCTAGGGATATGGATGCCTTCAAGTTATCAACGCCTTATCAACAATTGTTAATATTTCCCCGGCTGGGGTCGGAGTCGTATTATAACCAAAGCGGGTGCCTTTGGCAAGACGATTTCGGGCACTTATCAACGCCCCAGAAAACCGTATAACGCGCTGATTTCATAGTATTAAATCGGGTTGCCACCAGCCCCGCAAACAGCTTGCTCACAAAAGCACCAACAAATATTTTTTCGCCCTCCACAGCACGACCCTGGCCGCGCACGATTGTTCGGAAGCGGTCGATTCAGGCGCTCGGAACATGTTGGTAACTTATGAGTAAGTTGCGACTGTTGGCGATGTTGGCAAACGCTTCGGTTCGCGGACATTGCCGTCAACAATAGGTATTCTCTATTTCCCGCGTGCTTTAGGCACTTACCAACATACTGACACCGCATACTACTCATACTCATAAATTTTATATATAAAAGATATTAGAAAACCTTGTTAAGAAATGGACATCCTTTTCTTATTGTACTATCTTATGTATCAGGAGGAGGTACGCCCGGAATGAAGAAGAACATATTAACCTTTACGCTATGCGTGCTCATTTCCATATCGCTTGGCGGATGCCTCGATATGGAGTCCAGCAAGACAAGCATCGACCTTGAAAACAGTAAGGCCGAGATCATATATAAGAATATTGTCTCAAACGCCAAGACGGAAAGCGAGATAAAGGACGACTTCGAGGGACTTCTTATCACTGCCTATGAGAGAAAGGGCGACGGACAGGAGGTAACTCTCGTAACGAGCGAGCTATACGAAAAAGACGGAGTACTAAACGGCAGGAAGACATACATCATAAACGACATGGACGCCCTGCTCGAAAACTACGGCATAATCACCGACTACAGGGGCTACGTCATGAACATAACTGATGAAGGAACAAAGTACGTCGGCGGAAACGGCGTGTTAATAGAAAGCAGCGCGGGAAGGCAAGTCGTCTGGGACAAGAACTCGAAGGTCCTCGAGGCGGAACTGAAGTACGATACGTCGAGCAAGCAGACGACCTCGATGCTTCCCATGTGGAAGAAGTGGATCAAGTGGGACGAAGAGTGCGGGCCGGAATCGGTGAACCTCCTGAGCCGTTCCCTGGGCGAGATGATAAAGGAAGACAGGGACAACGGCACGATAGATTTCTGCCCAAACGGGACGTGCTATTCGTTTTCCACGGACTTCGTCACCCCGGGCGCGTTTAACCGGCTTGGGGACTTCGTGTACATCTATCTGCAGAACATGGTGGACGACCCGGCGCTCAAGAAGTTCAAGGCCGAGGGCGAGGACCTTATGATAGTGGACAGAAACATGCTCGACTGCCCCGAGGCGGGCGAGCACGAGAACGCCAGGTGCGCGCTTCGACACCTTCACAGAAAATACGACATAAAACTCCTATCCGTCGAGTACGGCAAGATGGAGAGCAAGCAAACGCCCATAGACCTCGCGACCGAGCTCGGCGAGTGAGACAATGGGCGTATTCACACGTCGGCCTTTTAAGACACACTGCAGCGGCTAAAATAGACCCCTACTTCTTCCTCAGCGCGGCGTGGATGAACTTGTCCAGATCGCCGTCGAGCACGGCGTCCACGTTGCCTACTTCCATGCCCGTGCGGTGGTCCTTTATCATCTGATAGGGATGCAGGACGTAACTTCTTATCTGCGAGCCCCAGGCGATGTCCTTCTTCTCGCCGATCATGCCCTCCATCTTTTCCTCCTGCTCCTTGAGTTTCAAGTCGTAGAGGCGCGAGCGGAGTATCTTCATCGCCGTCTCGCGGTTGCGGTGCTGGGAACGGTCGTTCTGGCAGCTAACCACTATGCCAGAGGGCGCGTGCGTTATCCTCACGGCGGAGGAGGTCTTGTTGACGTGCTGGCCGCCCGCGCCCGAGGCGCGGAAGGTGTCTATGCGCAGGTCCTCGTCGTTGATCTCCACCTCCATGTCGGTCTCCTCTATCTCGGGAGAGACGAGCACCGACGAGAACGACGTGTGACGCCGCTTGTTGGCGTCGAAGGGGGAAATCCTCACGAGCCTGTGCACCCCGGCCTCGACCTTCAGATAGCCGTAGGCGTATGGGCCGCTTATGTTAAGCGTGGCGTCCTTGATGCCGCCCTCGGGGGCGTATTGAACGTCGAGGATGGTGGCCTCGTATTCCTTGCGCTCGGCCCAGCGAAGGTACATGCGCATGAGCATGCCCGCCCAGTCCTGGCTCTCGATGCCGCCCGCGCCGGGGTGGATGGTGAGTATCGCGTTGTCGGCGTCGTGGGGGCCCGCGAGCATCGCCTTAAGCTCGAGTTCCGCCACCTTGTCCCGGAGCTCTTCGGTCTTCGTGGCTATTTCCTCGGCGAACATCTCGCCCCCGGCCTCATCGAGTATGCTCGAGGACTCCTCGAGGTACTCGAGTTTTTTTAGAGTGTCGTTAAAGGGCGTGAGCGTGCCTTCCATGCGGGCCTTTTCCTTGCCAAGGGCCTGCATCTTATCGGGCTTCGACCAGTACTCCTCGCTCTGTAGCTTCTTGTTTAACTCGGCAAGCTCGTTTTCAAGGCGGGATACATCAAAGATAACCTCGGAGGTTCTCGATCTTCTTCCTGAGTGCCTGCAGCTCTTCTCTTATTTCTGCCTTTTGCATCTCTGCTACAACCTCCTTATGCTCGCCAGGAGAATCACCGTGGTGATTATGCAGAGGTAGGAGAACAGGTCTCCGAACCTCGAATAAAACGTCCTGGTCGTATCCGTGCGTATGGTCTCGGTCAGGGCGCCGCGCTCGTAGAGCGGGAGGCTTTTAAGTACCCTGCCGTTTGAGTCGAAGTAGCCCGATATGCCCGTGTTCGCGGCCCTGACGAGGGGCTTTCTGTTTTCCACCGCCCTTAATGCGCCCATCGCGAAGTGCTGGTAGGGCCCGGTGGTGCGGCCGTACCAGGCGTCGTTGGTGATGTTGACCATGAAGTCGCCTTGGCGCTTGTAAAACTTCCTCACGAGCCCCGGGAAGATTACCTCGTAGCAGATAATGGTGCCGAAGCTCCCCTTCTCTATTTTCGCGCTCTCGGGCTTCTTGCCAGGCGAGTACTCGCCGATGCCCTCCACCATCTTGTCCACGAAGAGCCCCAGGAGGGGCCTCAGCGGGACGTACTCTCCGAAGGGCACCAGGTGTATCTTATCATACGTAAATTTGACCGCCCCGTTCTTGTCCAGCAGTATGGCGCTGTTGCCAAGCTGGTCGGGCTCCTTGAGGGTTATCGCACCGAAGAGCAGGTTGGTATTTATCGAGGCGGCGAAGTCCTTAACGTTGAGCGTGTACTCCGCGTCGCGATCCCAGTAAAAGGGCATGGCCGTCTCGGGCCAGACCACGAGGTCCGGCTCCTCCGTTGCGGCGGCCGCCGTCAGCGTCTCGTATACATTAATGGTCTCTTCCTGATAGACGGGGTTCCACTTCTGGTCCTGCGCGATGTCGCCCTGCACGACACTTATCTTCACGTCCTGGCCCGGCCTCTGCTGGTGAAGCCTGAATGCTCCGTAGGAGAACGCCGCCGTGAGCGCAACGGCGAGCGAGATGTAGGCCACCGCCGTCGGCCAGAGGTTCGCAAGGGGCTGAACCTTGCGCCTGCTCCTCGAGATGAAGACGTCGGCCAGCGCACCGTTTACGGCCATGATGAGGAACGAGACGCCGTAAACTCCAGTGATGTCGGCAAACTGTATCACGGGAAGGAACGTGGCCTGCGAGTACCCGAGGCTCGACCATGGAAACCCGGTGAAGGCGTAGGAGCGCACGAACTCGAGCACCGTCCAGTACAGGGGCGCAAGCAGCGTGGCCGGAAGCGAGGTGTTCCGTATGGAGTGCGAGTAGAGCAGGGCGAAGAGCCCCGTGAATAAACTCTCGTAGGCGGCAAGGGCGAGCACCACGCCCATCGAGAGAGAGAACGACGCGCCGCCGTAGTAGTTGATGGCGTAGTATATCCAGTACTGAGTGCCGAAGAAGTAAGGGAGGCCCAGTATGAAGCCGGCCTTGAAGGCCCTGCCCGGCGTGGCATCGGCGAGGGAGGTGAGAAACGGGACGAGCGCCGCCCACGCAAGCCACCAGAGCCCGGCCGTGGGAAAGCAGGCCACCAGCAGCGCCCCCGATAATAATGCGAACACGTGCACCTTGTACACGGGCTTGCGCTTCGGTCGTCCGAACCTTTGGTAGAGCATCCTCTATTTTAAGGAAGTTGACCCAACTTGACAATAACCCAGCGAAAATTTAAAATTTTCATGGAGGGCAGTTAGCTCAGCCGGTAGAGCAGCGGCCTGAAAAGCCGCGTGTCCGCAGTTCGAATCTGCGACTGCCCACCATTTTTCCCCTCCATCCAGCACACGGCCCGCACCCGGCCCCAAGCCGCGCGAAAGAGCAACATTTTTGGCACTAAGCGGTGGTATTATAATAAAAACATCATGTGGAGAAAACTCGATGTCCGGGCTTAAGACGGCGGTCGTCATACCCGCCTACAAGGTGGTAAAGCACATAAAGGACGTGGTGTCCTCGGTGCCCGAAAGCGTCGCATTTGTAATAGTTGTGGACGACGCCTGCCCCGAGGGCTCGGGCAACGAGGCCCGGGCCGCGGGCCGCGAAAACCTCACCGTTGTCACTCACGAGCAGAACCAGGGCGTGGGCGGCGCCGTTATAACCGGCTACCGCAAGGCCCTCGAGCTCGGCGCGGACATCATTATTAAGATGGACGGCGACGGCCAGATGGACCCCGCGTACCTTCCGGCCCTCATCGAGCCCATAGTGAAGGGCGAGGCCGACTACACCAAGGGCAACCGCTTCCGCGACTTCGACAAGCTAAGGGACATGCCCATCCAGCGGCTTTTGGCAAACAGCGTATTCTCTTTCTGCGTCAAGGCCGCCTCGGGCTACTGGGACGTCGTGGACCCCGTAAACGGATATACCGCCATTCACCGTAACGCGCTCGAGCGGCTCGATCTAGACCGCATAGCGCGGCGCTTCTTCTTTGAAAGCGACATGCTTATCAACCTCAACATCGCGGGCGCGGTGGTGCTGGACGTGCCGATTCCCGCGCGATACGGCGAAGAAAAGAGCACCATCGCGGCCTGGAAGCTCCCGCTGGACTTCTCGGCGAGGCTCTTGAAGGGCCTCGGGCGGCGCGTTCTGCTTCGGTACTTCATATACGACTTCAACATGGCCTCTGTTTACCTGCTGCTCGGTATCCCGCTGTTTCTCTTCGGCGTGATATTCGGCGCGGTAAAGTGGGCAGACTCTTTTTACACCGGGATGCCGACGCCGCTTGGCACCATAATGCTTGCCGCCCTGCCCATCATTCTGGGGCTCGAGATGCTCTTACAGGCGATTAACATAGACATCAACTCCGTCCCGCGCAAATAGAGCGCCAATCGACGCGCCTCCCGGAATGTTAAAATAATCAAGGCCTTCATTCTCGTAGATACCAATGGCGGCGGAGAGCGCAAACTGATGATCGATAAAGCCGAAAGAGAAGAAGTCGAGTCCGAAACCGGGAAACTCTTCCCGAAAATACATTCCACCGCCACGCACACGGAAGTCCAGGGTTACAAGGACAACATTGCCTCAATCGTAAGCGTTTACCGGAACAGGTTTAACGACGAGGACTTTATAGCGGGCAGGGACGTGCTGGAGGTCGGATGCGGTGGGCGCGCCGCCGGAGTGCAGGCCCTGATGCAGTTTAAGCCCGGCTCGGTGCGGTGCATAGACCTCAGCGAGGAAAACGTGCGCCTCACCGGCGAGCGCGCGGCGGAGCTTGGCTACGACAACGTCAAGGTCAGCGTGGACAACGCCCTGGCGCCGGATTTCCCCGACGGCTCTTTCGACCTCGCCTTTTCCACAGGCGTTATCCACCATACGGTCGACCCGTACCGCTGCTTCCGGGAGATGGCGCGCGTGCTCCGTCCCGGCGGATATCTCCTGCTCGGGATATACGGCTACGGCGGACTCTGGGGCAGGGTGGTCCATCCGCTTGGCATGCTATTGGGCAAGATAATACCCCTGAGCGTCATGGAGAAGTTCGTAAACGCCACTGGCATACTTCGCTCTCAGGAAAACTCTCTGCTCGACTGGTTTTACACGCCCATACAGATGAAATTCTCCGAGGCGGAAATATACAGGTGGTACGAGGAGTGCGGGTTTGAGGACACGCTTCGGGTGAGGTCGCCCAAGTGGTTTTACAACATGGGCGTGCTGACCTCGCTACTGTTCGGGGACGGTTATCTCTATTTTATCGGCAGGAAGAAACGCCCATGAGGATACTCGCCATACACGACGGACACACCGCGACGGCCTGCCTGATGGTGGACGGCGAGGTCGTCTCGATGGTCTCCGAGGAACGCTTTACTAACCGGAAGAACCAGGGCGGCTATCCCGCGCAGTCGGTGAGCTGGATACTCGGGCAAAACTCTCTCAAGACCGCCGACATCGACCACGTGGTCTTCCCGCACCTGATCTCCCCCATCGACTACGCGGTCTCCTATGGCACGCACCACTCCGTGCGCCATGCGATATTTCATTACGCAAACGTGCTCGTGCCGCGCTCGATAATAGGCTCGCACGCCCTCGTTAAACCCTACGTGGGCTTTTTCAGGGGACAGAGAAAAAACACCGTCATGCGCCTTGCGAAGGAAAACGGTTTCCACTCGGGCAGGGTAACGCAGGTGGAGCACCACGCCTCGCACGCCTACGGGGCCCTCTACGGTGCGGGCTTTCACCGCGAGGGCGCGCCGGTGCTAGTGTTCACGCTCGATGGCTCGGGCGACGGCATATCGGGCAGGGTTTCTCTCTGGGATAAGGACAAGGGCATGACCACGCTTCATGAAAACCCGAGCTTCCACTCCGTGGGCGAGCTGTTCTCGCGTGTCACGCAATTTCTCGGCATGAAGGCCGGCGAGCACGAGTACAAGCTCATGGGCATGGCCCCCTATGTGCCGGACGACAAGTCCGAGCGGGCCTTCAGGCGTTTTCTATCCTATCTCGACTTCGACCCATCGACGGGCGGGTTCGTTAACCGAAAGTACTTCGGGCAGGCCATGCTCGACGTGCTTCGGAAGGACTTCGCCTTCGAGCGCTTCGATAACATATGCGCGGGCATACAGCGGCACTACGAGCACGCCGTCACGCGCTGGGTGAGGCACTGGGCGCAAAAGACGGGTATACGCAGCGCGGTCTTCGGCGGCGGTTGCTTCATGAACGTGAAGTGCAACATGCTCATCGCCGCCTTCGACGAGTTCGATAGGGTTTATTTCTCGCCGAGCGCCGGAGACGAGTCCACCGCCGTGGGCGCCGCATACAAGGTCGCCGCGGAGATCGAAAAAGACGTGAAGCCCCTTGAGTCCCTCTACCTCGGGCCGAGCTTCAGCGACGCGGAGGTGGAGGCCGCGCTTCAGGCGCACGCCCCGGAGCTTCAGTGGGAGCGTCACGAAGATGTCGAGCGCAAAGTGGCCGAGCTCTTAAGGGACGGGCACATCGTGGGCAGGTTCAGGGGCCCGGCCGAATGGGGCGCGAGGGCGCTTGGCGGAAGGAGCATACTCTGCCGCGCCGATGACCTCGGCATCATCCACAGGCTTAACAAATCCATCAAGAGCCGCGACTTCTGGATGCCATTTGCCGCCTCCATCCTCGAAGAGGACGCCGACAGATATATAGTCAATCCAAAGCAGCTTTCTGCCCCGCACATGATACTCACGTTCGACACCACGCCCGAGGCCCGGAAGGATATCGCCGCGGGCCTTCATCCCTTCGACCACACCTGCCGCCCGCAGCTCGTAAGCGCCGATGCCAACCCGTCGTACCACCGGCTGCTCGAGCACTTCAAAGAGCTGACGGGTTTCAGTGGACTGCTCAATACGTCGTTTAACCTGCACGGTTCGCCCATAGTGGGCACGCCGGAGGACGCCGTGCGCACGCTCATGGGCTCGGGGCTCGACGCGGTGGCCATCGAAAACTACGTCGTGCGAAGAAAGGCCGCTCAGTGAGGTTCGCCCTCATAAACCCGCCTTATCCCGAACTCGTGCTCAGGTGCGGCTACTGCTCTACATTCTCAAAGAGCGATTACTACTGGCCTCCGCTGGACCTGATAATACAGAGCGGCTTCATGGACCGCGCGGGCCACGAGGTGAGGATATTCGATTTCAACATCGCGCGTACGGAGCGCGGCAGGGCCCTCGACGAGGTCGCTTCCTTCGCGCCCGACGGCGCGTTCGTGCTCGTGGGCGCGGGCTCGTGGAAGTCCGACGTGGCGTTCGCGGGCGCGCTCAAGGAACGGATGCCCGGGCTGAGGATAGTCGTGAGCGGCGGCCCGCCGCTTTATAACCCCGAGGAATTTTTAAAACAGTTCCCCGCGCTCGACGCAGTGCTCATGGACTTTACGCAGGACGTGGTTCGCGGGTTCTTCGAGGGAGGCGCCGCGCCGCCCCATTTGTCGTACCGAAAGGACGGCGGAGTGGTGACGGGCGCGCCGAACACGGAGAAGGAATTTTCCTATCCCCCCGGAAGGCACGACCTCCTGCCCCTCGGGCTCTACCGCAACCCCTGGCGCACGGGGAAGTTCACGGTGACGCTAACGAGCTTCGGGTGCCCCTACTCCTGCACCTTCTGCAACACCACCGGCGTGCCGTTTAAGTTCAGGCCCGTGGAAAACACCATGGAGGAGCTGAGGGCCATAAAGGCGATGGGCATTGGCGAGCTCATGTTCCGCGACCTCAACTTCGTAAACAACCGCGCGAAGACGCGCGAGCTCATGCAAAAAATGATAGACGGACGACTCGGCCTGAGCTGGTACACCTGCGTGCGCGCCGACATGCTCGACGACGAGACACTCGGCCTAATGAAACGCGCCGGGTGCCACACGCTCCACATAGGCGTCGAGTCCGGAAGCGAGGAGATCTTAAGGCACTACCAGAAGAAGGTGGACCTTAAACGCATCGAGGAGGCCTTCGCCCTCTGCCGAAAGCACCGCATTAGGACGCTCGCCTTCTTTATCATAGGGCTGCCGGGCGAGACCCCCGCGTCGATCGGGCAGACCATAGAGTTCGCGAAGAAGATACGCTGTGACTTCGCGTCGTTTAACATCGCCTCTCCGCTCTACGGCAGCCTCCTTCGTAACGAGTGCATCGAGAAGGGCTACATAAGCTCGCCCGAGGGGCTCGAGGAGCTCGAGACCTCGTTTCAGGAGATAAGCATCGCCACGCCGTTCATAACGAAAGAGCAGCTGCACGAGGGGCACCGCCGCGCAAGGCGCGAGTTCTACCTCAGGCCCTCGTACCTGCTATCAAGGCTGTTCTCTATCAGGAGCGTCTCGGACATAAGAGTGCTGTGGCGCATGGGCATGCCCGTGCTGAGGGGAATCATCAAGGGAGAATGAACCCCCAGTGCGAAACGACCGCATAAGAAGGAAGAAGACGCCGAAACGGACGCCCGGCAAGACCGCGGGCGATATCGTGCGGGAGTTAAAGGGCATGAGCACCCGAAGCGACTACCGCGAGCAGTCCCTGCGCATTCACGGCCTCATCTGCGCCAAGTGCGGGCGGGAATTTTCCGAGAAGGACAGGCACCTCCTTACCGTGCACCACAGGGACGGCAACCCGCGCAACAATCCGCCCGACGGCTCCAACTGGGAGAACCTCTGTGTGTACTGCCACGAGGACGAGCACTCCCGCGGCCGCCTGGGCGATTACCTCAAGGGGGAGTAGGGGCAATGTGCAATATCGTATGGGAATCCTTAGATTGCTTTATCGATTTATCCGGAATAGAAGGTGATACGCGTTAATGAGTTCGAAGGATCAGGAAATAAAAGCTAATTTGAATAAGCTTGCGCGAGGATTATTGCAAAACGATTTGAATGGAGCATATCAAAGTTACCGCGAGATATATAATGAAGGTCCAGTCGCCGTGCCTTATGTAAGCAAAGTGATTTTGGAGCATGATTGGCGGCACATTAAAGAGAAAGGGAAAGTCCGCTACTTAGGAGGTCTTTACAGCTTACTTCGTGATATAGATGAAGATTACGCGAAGGAGATTTCAACACAAATAATTAATAGCGGTTGTGACAACGCCATCAAAAGTCTATTAAATTCGCTCAATCGCTTCTCCTCTGAAGATTATGTCAATTACGAAGTTGCGGGGATTAAAGTATTTGAGCACAGGGGGCTGGGTTCTCCGCTACGGATCAGGCCTCGACTTGAGCAATGGATAATGGAAGTGCCGGAGGCAGATGTCCGCGGGATAGATAGAATTTATGTCGTCAGAGAGGAAGAACAAAACTATAGCGGATTATTTCGTCCTGTTTTAAATGTCATAACTATCGTATGGTATGACAGGTATTCTAAATTCAATCCACTGTCTTGGTTAATGCTTAGGTTTATAAAGCATACATTCTTTCATGAGCTAGGTCACTATCATAATGAGCACACCTTTGGAAACGACGTCGAGCAGGAAAGGGAAGCCGACGAATATGCATCTATGCGTATGTCAATATCACATCCGATATCCAGTCTGCTGATACGGGCATTAATAAAGTTAAAGATAATTAAGAAGGAAAGTGAGTGATGGTTAAGAGGCGAAAAGGATGAGTAGAGTGTTAAGGGTATTTATCGTCGTCGTTTACGTTATGGTGCTGTTCGTTCCGGCGGCGTACGCGCAGGAGGACGGGAAGTGCACCACCGTTCACAACGGGCCGATAGGCATATTCATCGATCCCACGGACGAAGAGCGCGAGGCGATGAAGAAGAAGTACTCCGCCGAGGATATGGAGACCATCTACGACGACTCGATGTGGTACGACTACGAGGCGAACAAGTTTCTGCACAAGCTGGGCATACCCACCTGCTCCACCACCGAGGACAGGCACGAGTTCGCCGCCAAGGACGGAAAGAAATTTTCACTCGACGCGAAGTGCAGCTACTGGTGCCTTATAATCTGGAACGGCAAGGAAGAGCCCATGCTGATAGATTCGATTGACATAGATCTCTACGAAGACTACCTGAGGGTGGGAATAGAAAACGGAGGAGACTAAGCGATGGACAAGAAGCGCGAGGAGGGCGTGAACACGAGGTGCGTGCACTCGGGCACTTGGGAGGACGCGGCCACGGGGGGCGTGAACTCGCCCATATTCACATCGAGCTCGTACCTGTTCCCGAACCCGTCGGGCAAGGCATACTACCCGCGATACTTCAACCTACCCAACCAGGCGGCGGTGGCCTCAAAGCTCTGCGCGCTCGAGGGCACCGAGGAGGCCATTGTGCAGAGCTCCGGCATGGCCGCGATAACCGTGGCGCTATTCGGGCTTCTTAAAAGCGGCGACCACGTCGTATTTCAGCCAGACCTCTACGGCGGCACGCACCACTTCGCCGTGACCGAGCTTGAAAGGTTCGGCATCGAGATGACATTTGCGAAGGGACGCAGCGCCGAGGACTTCGCGCGTGAGATGAGGGACAACACCCGAGTGCTATATCTCGAAACGCCCTCGAACCCGCTATTGAATATCGGCGACCTCAGGGAGGCCGCATCGGTGGCTAAAGAGCGCGGCGTGATAAGCATGGTGGATAACACATTCGCCACGCCCGTAAACCAGAGGCCCGCGGAGCTGGGCATCGACGTGGTGCTCCACAGCGGCACGAAGTACCTCGGCGGCCACAGCGACATCAACTGCGGCGCCATCGCAACGACGCGCGAGCTGATGAAGCGCATCTTCCCCGTGGCCGTAAACCACGGCGGCACGCTCGACTCGCAGGCCTGCTACCTGCTTGAGCGGAGCATGAAGACCCTCGGCCTCCGCGTGGAGCGGCAGTGCGCAAACGCCATGGAGCTCGCCCGCTTCCTCGATGCGCACCCCGGGACGGGCAGGGTCTATTACCCGGGGCTGCCCGCGCACGAGGGGCACGAGACGGCGAAGCGGCAGATGTCGGGCTTCGGCGCGGTGGTCTCCTTCGAGGTGGAGGGCAATAAGGCCGACGCCAACGCCCTGCTTCAGAGGCTCAAGCTCATAACGCCGGCCGTGAGCCTCGGCGGCATAGAGTCGCTCGTCTGCATCCCGGCCGAGACCTCGCACGCCAAGATGACCCCCGCGGCGCGCAAGGAGGCGGGCATAAAGGATACGCTCGTCCGTCTCTCCGTGGGCATAGAGGACGTGGAAGATTTGAAGCGGGACCTCTCGGAGGCGCTGTCACTATGAGTTTCGGCGAGAGGTTAAAAGGCGCGGTCATCGCCATTGTGGTCTGCATACTCTCGGCGCCGATCGCGGTGGGAATCACCATCGCGCTCCTTCCGCTCTGGCGGTGGGTCGAGGCCACCTTCGGCGTGGAGAGCGTCGGCCACTCCGGCCCGGCCGGGTGGTGCTACCTGGCGACCTATATCGTGTTCCTAATATGTGTAGCGTTCATCTGGCACGCCGCAATGCGACGAGCGATGAGGGTTAAGTGAATTATGTAATAGGAGCTCGGTCCATGTTTCTTAAATATTCAGAGACAGATGCTGGTAACTTGTTGTTCGCATCAGGATTCTCCCACACATAGTTTCTAGCGCCTTCCCCCTTAATCCAAGTGCTTCTAAATAAAATACCGCGTAGTTTTCTTGATTTATTTATGAAATCCTCCGTGCTGTTGTAGCCTTTTTGCTTGAAGAACTCATCATTTTGTTCACCGACAAAGCCTCTAATTGATATGAGCGCGTCAATCAAGCTGTCTTCATCGTGAGCCCAAGTATTTGTATTAATTACAAGCATATTTATCATGTCGGGAATCGCTTGTCGAAGTTTATCTATGATGATGTCTCCAAATTTATTTTGCTCCTTCCCTGTATATGGCAGAGGGAACACCCCACCTCCATTCCAGGAAGTGTTATTAAAATTTCTTTTCATTGATGGTTTAATTAATTCAAGTTTAAGGTCATTTGCCCCTTCAATTGGATAAATTCGATATCTTGTAGGTTTGTCGTATTCGAGTATCGCTTCTACTCTTTTGATAGTCTTTCCTATGAAGTCAACAATTTCATCTTCCAAATGTTCCATTTTCTCGATTAACGACGAGCTTGGATTTATATAAATAAAATTAGCGCCCAAGTGCGATGGGATTTGATAGACACGCTTTGCGATCTTCCTTTCTATTTGCTCCAAGCGATCACAGAACTCTGATTCTCGAATCCTTGCAACCTCGAAGTTAAGTGGTAAAGTTTCTTTATAAGTGATCTTAAAGTCAGGAGCTTGCTGTGAAGTTCCATATGCTTCATACTGAACGTTAAAATCGTTATTTAAAAGGAGCAAATATGGAATTTCTAATTCAAACCGAATGTCTTCAATATCATCTTCAGTTTCTGCACCTCGCACCTTCTTTCGTATTTTGTTTTTATATTCATCTATAAAAGCTCGAAAGCGTTTGCATGTCGTTGTCCAGTGCTGAAATGCACGACAAATTTTACTGTCCTCCGGGGTTTCTTCGAGGACATATTTTATGAGTTTGTCAGTCATGCCCCTCATTTCCCCAGCATTCGTAGCACCCGCGTGAGGATGTTGCCCAGTGTGTGGAGCTCTCCCTTCGTAAGCGACGCGCGGCCGAGGAAGTGCTTGATGATGACCGGCACCTTGCGCGCCGTGACGTGCTCGCCGTCCTCGGGATAGCCCACGCGGGTCAGTATATCGCGGGACTTCTGGACCACCTTCGCGGTCTCATCGTGAGTGGCGAGGGCATCGTCCCCGTCGCCGCCTCCCGCTGACTTCACCCTCAGCTTTTCGAGCTCGTAGGCCACGACCATCACGGCCTGCGCGATGTTGAGCGAGGGCTGGGGCGAATCGGTGGGTATATTAATAATATAGGCGCACTCCTCCACCTCGTGGCTCAAAAGCCCCGTGCGCTCACGTCCGAAAAGAAGCGCCACCCGGCCTCCCCGCGCGGCGGTCTCCATGACCTTTTGCACGGCCTCCTCGGGCCCGACGAACTTGCCCCTGCGCTTTCCGGTGCGCCGGCTCGACCCTACCACGAGGGCCGCCCCCGCTATGGCCTCCTCGAACGATTCATATATTGTTGCCGATTTGAGAACATCCATCGCGTTGTGCGCGAGGCGGTCGGCCTCGGCTTCGGGGTCGAAGGGCGGGTTCACTACCGAGAGGTTCTTAAAACCCATGTTCTTCATGGCCCGAGCCGCGGCCCCGATGTTGGCGGGCTCCGTGGGCTCGACGAGCACGAAGCTGACAAGTCGTTTCCAGTCGCTCATGGTGGTATTATAATCGCAAAGCGGTTTTTTGGTGGAGGGTATATCTCGATGGACGGAACGAGGCGTGCCGACATAAGGCCCGGCGCAAAGGTGGCGATAGTCCAGAAGCACCACCAGCGCACGGGCGAGCTCACCGAGGGCGTGGTGAAGGATTTACTCACCAAGTCAGCCACACATCCCCATGGCATAAAGGTGCGCCTCGAAAGCGGAGAAGTGGGAAGGGTTAAGGAGATAAGGGGATAAGGGCCCCCGCAGCCGCTACTGCTAAAGCTCCTTGAGGAGTATGACGGCGTTGTCGAACTTGCCGTCAAGGCTCATCAGGTATCCCGGGATTCGCGTGACCTCCGAGAATCCGACCTTAAGCATGGTCTCGATGGAGTCCCGCTCGCCGTTTTCCGCGAGCACCGAGGAGAGGTACTTGAGCTTCCTGGCCCTGGCAAAGATGGTTATCTCTTCTATGATCTTGATGCAGAGCCCCTTGCCCATGTAATCGTCGCGCACCACTATTCGCAAGCGGCCCACGTGTCGCGACGGGCCGAAGGGCCTCTTGTGGAGCGTGGCGTCGGCCACTATCTCGCCCTCGTGCTCGGCCACAAGGGGGAGGATGAAGTCGTAGTTGAGGTTGTCTATCCAGCCGTCGATGACCTTCGGGTCGGTGACGTCGTAGTAGAGGAACTGACGGGATTCGTCGGTGAGGGTGAGAAAAAACCTTTTAAGCGCGTCCCGGTCGGCCTTGGCAAGCAGCCTCAGCGTGACCTCTGTGCCGTCCGTAAGTTTTACCGTGTTTCCCTT
>Ga0210086_1000371_pt1 | contig 26898 bp, 24 predicted proteins | sample China_Galinas_PW_3_FD_184867 | JGI IMG/M metagenome (GOLD analysis project Ga0210086, IMG submission 184867) | Wetland microbial communities from San Francisco Bay, California, USA, that impact long-term carbon sequestration - China_Galinas_PWB_D2... | ecosystem: Environmental > Aquatic > Marine...
TGTTCAACAAGTTCCTCGGCCAACTCCATCACTGCCTTCAAACCGGCCAACACTACGACGAACACGTTGCGTTCCCACCTCCTCTCCAACTCGCGGCTTGACATTTAACTTCGTGAGATGTCTTTCTCGTGCGTCGGATCGCTTGGTCACCGGCTCTGCCCGGTGCTTTGTTGCCACGGTATGGAGAGGTTCGACGGTCCGACACGGGGCGCGCTCCCCTATCCAAGGCAGGCGGTACCGGGTTCCGCCAGCAACACCCATTAGGGGATTAGGGGATCAGCCCAACTGGGGGCGAGCGAACAGCGAATTCCCGGTTTCAGCGCGATCAATAGAGTTCAGAGGCGTTCATCGGCGATATCGAGGCCTCGCATACACGTGAATTCGCCCCGGGAAAATTGACACAGTCGCATATTCTGCAAATCCGCGCCCCCAAGATCCTGCTCAATGCGGCCTCAACTGAGCAGAACCAGAAAAGGCGCACATAAATCCCGTGCGCCTCACCGGCCGGCGGGCGCGTCGGACCGCGTCGGCTAGGACGTGTGGCGGTTCTGCCAGTGGTCTGGATGCTCGGCCAGCCACCGACGTTCCACGCGTTGCACGCGGTGATGTTCAGCCATGATCAACAGCCCACCGGCGATCAACAGGCCAGCCACGGCTGATCCCAGCATCAGCAGCAGCTCGTGGTGGTTGTAGGCCATCGCCGCAACGATCCCGGCCATACCGACCACACCGAGGGCGATGAGGAACAACCCCGGTAGCCACAGTGTGTCGGTGAATGACTCGCCAGCATGCGGTTGTGTTGTTCGAGCGTGATCCACCGGATCACGAAATGCACCCTTCATCGCGTCTCCCTTCCTCGAAGACACGCCCCCAGCCTACGCCCGTTTGTGAGGTAGGTCACACGACTGTGGCGTCGTCGGTTCCAGGTAGTTGGACCGCCCGTCAGGGCTTGGGCGTCAGCGCACTTCCCTTGAGCCACTCGCCCCACGGGATCGACCAGTCGCCGTTCTGCCAGACCTGCAGCGCCGGACCACCGGTGTGACGAATTTCCACGACATCACCGGGCTGGGAGAAATCGAAGAACCACGATGCGTTCTCACCGTTGAGATTCAGACAGCCGTGGGACACGTTGGTGTTGCCCTGTGCCCAAGTCGTCGCATTGAGCTGGTGCAGGTAGATCCCGTCGGTGCTGATCCGGGTGGCATACGGGATGGTCACCTTGTAGCCCATCGATGAGGCGACCGGCAGACCGTAGGTAGAGGAGTCCATGACCACCGTCTGAGCCTTGTCGATGACGGTGTAGATACCGGGTGGCGTCCAGAACGAAAACCTGTGCCCGCCAATGGTCTCGAACCCACCCTTGCCCATGGAGGTCGGCATGGTGCGAACCAGCCGGCCATTGTCGAACACACTGACCTGCTTGGTGTTGTCGTCAGCGATAGACAGGTGCGCATCACCAATGGTGAATGCCGCCTTCTCGTCGTCCTCCCCGTAGAGCCCGTCACCGAGTTTGACTCCGAAGATGTTGGCCGAGACGTTCACGGTGGTGCCCGGTTCGTAATACTTCTCGGGCCGCCAGTGTGCGGTCTTATCGTCGATCCAGTACCACGCCCCCTTGACCGGCGGTTTCGTGGTAACCAGAAGATGGCTCTCGGCGCTGCCCTTGTCCACGATCGGCTCGTCGAAGCGCGCCGCGATGATCGTGCCGATGCCGTAGCGCCGATCTTCATGGATCGGCAGCCCGCCGGGCGTCTCCAAATACACCGAAACTTGATTGCTGGGAGTGGCAGTCGCGAACGTGGTGGTGCGCACCAGCGGCACACCGCCCGTCCCACGGCTGGCGACCGTCATCGTGTAGGTACGCCCGTAGCGCAGGTGCCCGCTCGGCCGCCACGACGTCCGGTCGGCCGACATGATCCCGTCCACGGCGTTGCCGTGGTCATCGACCAGCGTGACATCGGTCAGGTTGCCGTCGAGCACATTCGCGGCAACCCTGCTGTTCGGGCTGAGATCCGCGGCACCATCGGCCGGGGCGACACCCACCAACGGCGGCTCCGGCGGCGGCGGAGGCAGCTTCAGCTGCGCGGCGGCCGTGGCGGTCTTGCAGATGTGGCCACACCCCGGCAGTCCGGCGACATCACTCACCAGCACCCCGAGCAGCAGCACCCCGACGATCAGGCTCGCAGCACGCACACGGCCGGGAAGGGTCACCGATTTCACTCCAGCACAGATCGACGAGGTGTATCCGCGTCACCATTGACGTTGCGATCATAGTCGCCATCGCCCCGGTGACGTCGGACGAAACGGGACCGGACTCAACCGTGCTTATAGCAAATAATCATTACTTAGCCATGGAAACTGGATCGCGGAGTCGACGTCGAGTCCTCGCACGGCCGACGGCACGGGGCTCAGTGCAACGCGCTGCCCTTGAGCCACTCACTCCATGGCAGCGTCCAGTCGCCGTTCTGCCAGACCTGCAGCGACGGACCACCGGTGTTGCGGACCTCCACCACGTCGCCGGGCACCGAGAAGTCGAAGAACCACTTGGCGTTCTCGCCGTTGAGGTTCAGACACCCGTGGGAGGTATCGGTGTTGCCCTGCGCCCAGACCGTGGAGTTGAGCTGGTGCAGATAGATCCCGTCGGTGCTGATGCGGGTGGCATAGGGAATGGTCTCGCGGTATCCGAGGCGCGAGTTGATGGGCAACCCGAACGTCGAGGAGTCCATGATCACCGGGTTGGCCTTGTCCATGACGGTGTAGACACCGGGTGGGGTCCAGAACGACAGGGTGCGGCCGTTGATCGTCTCGGTTCCCCCCATGCCCATCGAGGTCGGCATCGTGCGGACAATCCGGCCGTTGTCGTAGACGCTGACCTGCTTGGTGTTGTCGTCGGCGACCGAGATGTGGGCATCGCCGATGGTGAAGGCCGCTGTGCTGTCTTCCTGGCCGTAGAGGCCGTCGCCGAGCGGCAGGCCGTAGATGTTGGCCTTGACCTTCACTGAAGTGCCTGGGGCATAGTACTTCTCAGGCCGCCACCGGGCGTTCTGGTTGTCGACCCAATACCACGATCCGCGCACCGGCGGGTTGGTGGTGACGATCATGTGACGCTCGGCGATCGCCCGGTTGCTGATGGGCTCGTCGAAGTGGGCCACAACGATGGTGCCGATGCCCCAACGACCACCATCCAGAGGCGCACCTCCGGGGGTGGCCAGGTAGACCTCGGTCTGGTTGCTCGGAACGAGAGTCTCGAACGTAGACGTCAGACTCGACGGCACCCCACCCGGGCCACGGCTGGAGACCGACAGCGTGTAGCTGCGACCGTAGCCCAGCGGAACCGTGGGCTTCCAGGTCTTGAAATCCGGGGTGGCCACGCCGGGCACCGGCTTGCCTGCGTCGTTGACCATCTTGACGGCGGTCAGCATCCCGGTTTGCGCGACGACGTTGATCTTGGCGAGCGGGTCGACGTCCGTGCTGCCGTCGGCAGGGGTCACGGTGATGACGGCAGGATCCTGCGAGGGCGCCGGCGCGGGGAGCGCTGCGGCGGCCTCGGTGCGGCAGTGTTGCGGGCAGCGCGGCGCCGCCGAGATGACGACGCCGCCCAGCACGGCGAGCGTCGCCAGAACGACGCCGAGGCAGGCGCCGCGGGCGCGACGACTCAAAATCACAGCTCACTCCACACTGGATCGGCATTCTCGCCGCGACCCCCATCCCAACGGATCGGGCCCCTGAATCATAGACGGCTCTGAGGGACCCGATGTTCGGGCAAAGTCGCGTCCTTCGTCACAAGATGAACAAGACTTGGGCACATGACCGAACCCGGTGCCGCCCGTGTCGCGGTGTACCTCGACTTCGACAACATCGTGATCTCGCGATACGACCAGGTCAACGGTCGCAACTCTTTTCAGCGTGACAAGGCCAAGGGCCTCGACCCGGACCGGCTGGGCCGGGCGCGCGTCGACGTCGGCGCGATCCTCGACTTCGCATCGTCGTTCGGCACGGTGGTGCTGACCCGCGCCTACGCAGACTGGTCGGCCGACGTCAACGCCGAGTACCGCGAGCAACTGGTAGGCCGGGCGGTGGACCTGGTACAGCTGTTCCCCGCCGCGGCCTACGGCAAGAACGCGGCCGACATCCGGCTGGCCGTCGACGCCGTCGAGGACATGTTCCGGCTGCCGGATCTGACGCACGTGGTGATCGTGGCCGGCGACTCCGACTACATCCCGCAGCCGCAGCGACGCCCGCGGAAGACCAAGGGCTCCGCGGAGCCCGAACCGCCGGATCCGCAGGCCGCCGCCACAGCGTTGCTCAAGCGAGCGCTGCAGATCGGCCTGGAGAAAGACGACGTCGAATGGCTGCACAACTCCGCTGTCAAGGCACAGATGAAGCGGATGGATCCGTCGTTCTCCGAGAAGGCGCTCGGGTTCAAGTCGTTCAGCGATTTCCTGAGGTCGCGCTCGGAGGCCGTGGAACTGGACGAGAGCTCGACAACGCGGATGGTGAAGCTGCGCTGAGAAACGTCAAGCGACGAGGCACCGCCTGTCGACCTTAAGCAAACCCGATACCTGCCACCGGATTCGTCCTACCGTTGCCCTACCGATTGAAACGAGGGAAATACATGCGCAACCGGTTGATCTCCACAACAGCGGTCGTCATCATGGCCGCCGCAGCGGCTGCCGGATGTGCCGAACAGACCGGAGCTGCGGCAACGCCACAACACACCGCCGAGATCACCGTCAACAACACCACCCGCACCGGCCACGTCTCGTGTTCGCAGATCCAGTGGTTGTTGACCATCAACGCAACCGCCGACCAGTCCCAGGCCCGCGCGATGCTGCACCTCGCCGGAGACAAAGTGTCGGTACGGTCCGTCAATCTCGAGAACTTCGACGGCTTCTACGGCGTCACAGGCAAAGGCACCGGCCACGCCGAGGCGAGCTTCGCCAACGGCGCCTACACCATCACCGGAGACGCCGCCGGTACGCAATCGGACAGCCCGGCCGACCCGAAGACGGTGCACTTCCGCATCAAGGCCCGGTGCTGACCGTCGGCCGCCGCCGCGCGAGAATCGACCCATGAGAATCGCGATCAGCGGGGCCGGCGTCGCCGGCGCGGCGCTCGCCCACTGGCTACACCGCGCCGGGCACACCCCGACACTGATCGAGCAGGCGCCACAGTTTCGCACCGGCGGCTACATGATCGACTTCTGGGGAGTCGGCTACCAGGTAGCCCAACGGATGGGAATCGGGGACCAGGTCTGCGAGGCCGGCTACCAGATACAGTGCGTGCGCTCCGTCGGCCCAGACGGGAAGGTCAAGGCGGAACTCAGCGTCGATGTATTCCGCCGGATGATCGGCGAGGACTTCACCAGCCTGCCCCGCGGTGACCTGGCCGCAGCGATATATCGCACCGTCGACGGCACCGTCGAGACGATCTTCGGCGACAGCATCACCACCGTCCACGAGCACGGCGACGGGGTGTACCTGACGTTCGAGGAAGCCGCACCGCGCGAGTTCGATCTGCTCATCGGCGCCGACGGACTGCACTCGAATGTGCGCGATCTCGTGTTCGGGGCGGAGCGCGACGTCGAACGCTACCTCGGCTGCAAGGTCGCGGCCTGCATCGTCGACGGCTACCGGCCGCGTGACGAACTCGCCTACGTCACCTACAGCGTTCCCAACCGGCAGGTCGCGCGCGTCGCGCTGCGCGGCGACCGCACCATGTTCATGTTCGTCTTCCGCGCCGAGCACGACGACGCGGGTGTGGCACCAAAAGACCAGCTGCGCAAACAGTTCGGCGAGTTGGGTTGGGAATGCCCGCAGATCCTGGACGCGGTGGACGGTGTCGACGACCTGTACTTCGACGTCGTCAGTCAGATCCGCATGGACCGGTGGTCGAGCGGACGGGTGTTGTTGATCGGCGACGCGGCCGGGTGTATCTCGCTGCTGGGCGGCGAAGGCACCGGCCTGGCCATCACCGAGGCCTATGTGCTGGCCGGCGAACTGGCCCGCGCCGGCGGCGATCACCGGCGGGCCTTCGAAGCCTACGAGGCGCGGCTGCGTCCCTTCATCGAGTCCAAACAGGCCGGTGCGACGAGAATGCTCGGCTTCTTCGCGACGCGGACCCGCTTCGGCCTGTGGTTCCGCGACTTGGCGATGCGGACCATGAACTTCGGTCCACTGGCGTCCTTGTTTGCCGGTGCCGTGCGCGATGACTTCGAGTTGCCGGACTACCGGATCTAGCGCCCCGCTGTGACGTCGATCCACACCGCGCGTGCGGCGGCCAGCAACTCGCCCGCGCTGGTGTACAACGCCGAGTGCGCGTCGATCTTGCGGCCCTCGCGCCGGCGCGAGGATGCGATCACGACGCACGGCTCGCCGACATTGGGAGCACGCTCGATGTGGGCGGCCATCTTGCCGAGAACCGCGACACCACCGGGGATCTGATCGAAGGCCGCCCACCCGCCCGGGCAGTCGAGCGCGGCCCACACGATCTCGGGCCGGACCGACCCGTCGTCGGCGGCCAGCGAGGAGTCCGGTGTCCACCTATCGGCCAGCACCGTCTGCCCCGGAATTCGCCTGGCGAAGATGCGAAGGCCGTCGCCGGGCGCTCGCTGCGGCCCGCAGGTGAAACAGCCGGGGAAAGGGTGTCGCTCGGCGGCAAGGGCGGGTGGGGCGTCGGCCGGGATGTCGAGCACCGCCGGATCCGGGATGATCGGCTCGGCGGCGGCTTCGGCGACAGCGATGAGGTCCTCGCCGTTTCGCACTTCGTAGCGCTGCCCGGTGTGGTCGATCGACAGCGCGGTGTCGAGAGGCGGCGGGCGGCGCAGGGTGACCTCGACGAGGTCGGCGGGGACGTGCGCGGCGATGACACCGCACGCGTATCCACCGTTGGCACTGCCGGGTGGGCCGTTGAATCGCCCCGGAAACATCACCGTCTGCGGCACCGCGTCAGTGTATGCCGGGCGGGATCTCATCTGCCGGTGGTGCGTACCGCCAAGACGGGCCACAGATCCGGCACGCCCTTGAGTTGCTGGCTGCCCCGGTCGTCGAAGGTGATCCGGGATCCGAGTACCAACGGGGGGATCGCACCCGACACCAGTACCTCGCCGGAGTCCGCGAGCGCCATGATGCGCGCGGCGATGTGCACGGCGATGCCGTGAACATCGCCGCCGGCGACCTCCACCTCACCGGTGTGCAGTCCCGCGCGGATGGTCAGGCCCAGGTCCTGCACCGCATCGCGGATCGCGCAGGCACAGCTGATCGCCCGCGCCGGGCCGTCGAAGGTCGCCAGAGCACCGTCACCGGTGAACTTCACGACGGTGCCGCGTGCACCGGCCACGTGGCGCTCGGTGAGGCGATTGTGGGCATCGAGAACCGCGCTCCAGGCTCCGTCGCCCAAGGCGGCCGCACGTTCGGTCGACGCGACGATGTCGGTGAACAGCACCGTCGACAGCACCCGGTTGCTCGTCACGGGCGCGCGTCCGCCGGTGACAAAGGATTCGATCTCGTCGAGCACCCGGTCGGCATCGCCGGCGAACCAGACATGATCGTCTCCGTCGAGCTCCACCAGCCGCGCATGTGCGATCCGCTGGACGAGGTCGCGGGAATGCTCCACGCGCACGTGACGATCGCCACGCCGGTGTAGCAGCAGGGTCGGCACCTGGATACTGTCCAGCGCCGGCCGGACATCGGTACGCAGGAACAGGTCGAGGATTGCCTTGAAGTAGCCGGGCCCACCGGCCAGCCGCTCGCCGCGGGCCCACCAGCGTCTCTTGGCGACGTCGTTACCCCAGCTGGGTGCCAGCAGGTCGACGACCGCTCCGCTGCCGACGGTGTCCTCAAAGGAGGCAAGGTATTTCGCGAGTGCCGGTTCGGGCATCCCGAACGGGTGGTCGGAGCCGCGCAGGAAACGAGCGAACGGACTGGACAACACCAGCGAGCGCACGCGGTGCGGATGGCTCGCGGTCAGGAGCATGGCAGGAAGCGCCGACTCCGCCATGGCGAAGACCGACACACACTCGCTGCCGACGGCGTCGAGCACCGCGACAAGCCCGTCGGTCCATTCCTGCATCGCGGGTCGGTCGTTGATCGGCACCGCATCCGAACTCCCCACCCCCAGCAGGTCGGTCAGGATCAGGCGGCTGGACGACGCCAGGCGGTTCAGGTAGCCGGCGACGGTGGGCTCATCCCAGAGTAGGTCGATCGGAAAGCTGGCGGTCGGCACGAAGAGCACGTCGGGCCCGTGGTCCCCGACGATCTGATAGGCGAGGTGAACGTCGCCGTCGCGCGCATACACCGTCTCGGGAACGGCCGCCATGCCACGAGCATGCCACCCGGGCCCGGGTGGCGGACCTAGGTTTGCGGCGAAACCGATGGCGTGGTGGCGGCGGGACACTCGGACGCCGGCGTCCGCGGCGACGAGATCGGCGGGACGTCGTTGATCGCCCGGACCCGGATCCGCGCGCCGCGGTGCGGCACCAGGGTGACGTGCTTGAGCTGCTGGTGTTCGTCGGCTGCGCCGGTGGTGTCCAACTCGACCCGGCGCAGGATTTCGCGCAGCACCACCCGCATCTCCACCATCGCGAAGGTGGCGCCCAGACAACGCCGGTTGCCGCCACCGAACGGGAGCCAGGTGGTGGGGCTCAGGGTCGCCCCGAGCATCCGGTCCGGATCGAAGCGGTCCGGATCCGGGTACACCTCGGCATCGGCGTGTACCAACACGATCCCGGGCACCACCATCACCCCGGCCGGCAGCCGGTAGCCGGCCAGCTCCACCGGCTCTTGAAGCACCCGGCCCACATCGAACACCACCGGCCGGATCCGCAGTGTCTCCTTGGCCACCGCGTCGAGGTATTCGTCGCCGGCGGGATCGCCCGCCGCGCTGGCCTGTGCCGCCTTCACCGCCTTGTCCAGCACTGCGGGATAGCGGGTCAGCCGCTCCAGGGCCCACGCCAATCCCGTTGCGGTCGTATCGTGCCCGGCGGCCAGCAACGTCATCAGCTGATCGCGCAGTTCGACATCGGTCATCGAACGGCCGTCCTCATCGGCCGCGCGGATCAGCATGGCCAACACATCGGTCCGGTTCGCCAGATTCGGATCGGCGCGATGGTCGGCGATCTCCTCGTACAGCAGCCGGTTGGCTTCCTCGATGCACCGGCGCAGTCTCCGCCACGGCCAGCGTTGTTGCAGCTTCGGGTTCGCGATGGCCAGCGTCTCCCACGCCCCGACGTTCAGCAGCCGCGGCAGCACCGCGCGTAGAGCGGCCAGCCGGGCCGGATCGCTGGCCCCGATGACCGTGCGCAGGATCACCTCCAGGGTGATCTCGTTCGTCTTGGGTGCCACCGGGAACGTTGTGCCCACCGGCCAGCCGGCGATGTTCGCCGCGGCGATCTCGGCCATCACGTCGGCCTGGTGTGCGACGGCGTCGCGGTGGAACGGCGCAAGCATCAGACGGCGGCGGTCGCGATGGACGTCGTCGTCGATCACCAATACCGAACTCTCGCCCAGCAGACCCTTCAGCATCGAGTTCGCCTCGCCCGCGTGGAAGACCTTCGGGTCGCCGGCGAACACCGTCTTGATGTCGGCGGGATCGGCCAGATACACCACGGTGCCCATCGAGGCGACGCGCAACGTGAATACCTTGCCGTAACGGCGCCGGCATCCGGCGATGAACCGTACGCCATGGCGCAAGACCAACCACGCCTGGACGGACTTGGAAAGCCGAGGACCGGGCGGCAGCGCAGCCGACGTCGTGTGGCTCATCGTCTCCACCCTACGAGCACCGAGTGCAGCCGTGTGGGCTTTGCCGCGGGTCGTTCACATGCGCAGCAGTTCCGGCGCGCGATCGGGCACCACGAACGAGGCCCCGGTGTGCACCGGCGCGCCCGGCCGCGACACGAACGGCACCACCCGGAACTCGGCGCGCAGCTCGTCGCGGGTGATCCGGGTGCGTACGTAGCCGCGGCGGTTGCTGAAGTAGCGGATGTGCGGGTTCTCGGACAGGACCGTGGCGAGGTCGTGCCGGGAGTCCGAACCGTCGCCGCCCGAGCTGATCGAGGTGGTGACGAGTTCAGTCGCCACCACCGGCGACGACGGGTCGTCGAAGTCTCGGTGCACCTCGGCGGCCCAGTGCGAGTGGATGTCGCCGGTCAGCACCACCGCGTTGCGCACCGGCGAGGCGACGAGCCCGGCGACGACCCGGTCCCGGGCGGCCGCGTAGCCGTCCCAGGCGTCGGGGTTGAAGCCGCGGCCCGGGCCCGGTGTGAGGTCCAGCTGTGAGAAGAACACCTGCTGTCCCAGCACGTCCCACCGTGCCCGGGAGCGGGAGAAGCCGTCGGCCAGCCAGCGTTCCTGCTCGGTGCCGAGCAGTGCGCGGGCCGGGTCGAGGCGCTGTGTGCAATCGGTGCGGAACTTGTCGTCGCAGGCCTGGTCGGCGCGGTACTGCCGGGTGTCGAGCAGGTGGAACGTGGCCAGATTGCCCCAGTGGATACGCCGGTAGAGCTGCATGCCGACGCCGCGCGGCGTCGACGACCGGCGCAGCGGCATGTTCTCGTAGTAGGCCCGCAACGCCGCGGCCCGCCGCTGCCGGAACGCCGGCTGCGGTGTCGCCGGCACCTCGCCGGCCCAGTTGTCGGCGACCTCGTGGTCGTCGAACACCACCAGCCAGGGCGCCGCGGCGTGGGCGGCCTGCAGGTCCGGATCGGTCTTGTACTGCGCGTAGCGCTGCCGGTAATTGGCCAGCGTCACCGTCTCCGGCCCGGCATGGTCGCGCACATTGCCGCCCGGCGCGATGGCTTGGCCGGCGGGGAACTCGTACTGGTAATCACCAAGGTGCGCAATGAGATCCGGCTGCTCCTCGGCCAGTCTGCGGTAGGCGGTGAACCACCCCTGCTCGTAGTTCGAGCAGGACGCGAAACACATCGTCAGCGGCCCGGCCGGAGAGCCGGGCCCCGGCGCGGTGCGGGTGCGCCCGGCCGGTGAGACATGGCCGTCGGTGCGAAACCGGTAGAAGTAGTCGGCACCTGGTCGCAGCCCGGCCAGCTCCACATGCACGCTGTGCGCGGCCTGCGGCCCCGCGGTGGTCATGCCGCGCTGCTCGATGCGGGTGAACCGTTCATCGGCGGCCACCTCCCATTCCACCTCGACCGTGCGTGGCGGCATGCCGCCGTGACCGTCGTCGGCCAGCGGATGCGGCGCCAACCGGGTCCAGATCACCGCCCCGTCGGCGGCCGGCTCGCCGGAGGCGACCCCGAGAGTGAACGGGTCGGTCGGCACCGGGTCGCGGCGACGATCGGTGGCGAACCCGGCGACGGGCAGCGCCGCCAGTGCCATCCCTGCTTTGAGCACCGTGCGACGGGTTGGTCGCGCGCCGTGGGCGATACCCGTCGGACCCGTCGAAGGGGACACGTCGAAGTGTCAGAAGGCCGTCTTTCGGACCGGTGACCGGCAGCCATACGGTGTCCGCCGGTGCGGATGCGATTCCGCAAACAGGTTGTGTACGTGAGCTTTCCGCCAGCCGGCGAACCGATGGACGAGGCCGCTACCGCATGTTCACCGATACGTCCCGACACTGCGAACCCGCACGGGAAACCCGGTTTCGCGACAAGTCGTCAGGTCGAGTCCCGGCCCGGCAGTTTCCGCATGGCTTCCCGCGGAGCCGAATGCGTCCATTCCGGGTGGGCCTTCGCGAACGGGCGCAAGGCGCGCCACGACCGCCAGATGCCGGCCGGGGAGGGGATCGTCGGCAGCCGCGCGAGTTCCCACTGGATACCGTTGATCGGGTCGTCGAAGAACACCGCGTAATAGCCCGGCGCGTACTGCGGGTATTCCATGGGCGGGTAGACGACGGGGATCCCCCGAGGGATCAGGAACTCGTCGTGGAAGCGGTCGACCTCTTTGCGGCTCCTGGCCCACAGTGCGATGTGGTTGATACCGACCGACTGGTCTGTGTGCACGAGTTTGTCCCCGGTGGCAGCCGGTTGGATACCGATGTAACTGTGCGCGGCCGGGAAGCGAGCCATGTAGTAGGTGGATCGGTATTCGATGTCGAGCGTCCAGAAGCTGCTGTATCCCAGCCAGCCGAACATGGCGTCGTAGAAGGCAATCGACTCGTCGTAGTCGAGCACGTTGAACTCGACGTGGTGGACACCGCGCCAGCGCATGAACACCACCGTAGCCTGCCGGCACCGCCGATCAGGCCACACCCCTGGCAGTGTTGACCCGAACCGGACGCAACCGCGGGAACAGCATGCCTGTTCGCGCCCGATATGCGGCGAAGCCGGGGTGGCGGGCCATCGCACGGTCCTTGTTGCGCATGTTGCGCAGGAAGAACCCGAAGATCCAGGCGAAGTTGACGGCGAACGGGACCGGATTCCACGCGATGATCGCGTATCCCATGTAGGTGAGTATCTCGCCGAGATAGTTGGGGTTGCGGGTGCGGGCGAACAGGCCGGTGTCGATCAGACCGGAACACACTCGCAGCGTGTAGTGCTTCTGGGCATCGGCGACGAAGTGCAAGAAGATGCCGAAGGTGAAGACCGAAACACCCAGCGCGACGGCCCAGCCGGGAACATCCGGGTGCAGCCAGGCCAGCAGGATCGGTGCGGCGTAGTAGCCACCCAGCGGCACGAAGACGAACAGGATCCCGATCCAGATCGCCACCTGCTCGGCGAACCGGCGGTCGGGATAGGTGCGTTGCTTGATCAACCACAGGATCGAATAGCTGCCGTGCATGCCCAGGGGTCCCGCTGCCGACCATCAAGTACTACATCCGCGAGGGCATGCTCACCCCGGGCGATTCGGCGCTTCCACGGCGCGCCGAGTATGACGAGTCGCACCTGAGCCGGCTGCGGCTGATTCACGCGCTCACCGGCCCGGCCCGGCTGTCCCTGGCCCAGGTGAAGGCCATCCTGCACATCGTCGATGCCCCGGACGGCGACATCACCGATCGACTCGCCCGCGCGACGACCGTCCTCGCAGGCAAGGACGAGATCGAGATGGCCACCGCGTCGTATCCGCGGGCCCAGCGCGTGGCCCCACTGCTGGGCGAGGACTACCGCGCGCAACCGCCGGCGATTGCGCCGCTGGAAGACGCGCTCGTCGCCGTCGAGAACGCCGGCCTGCGGACCGACCCGCGTCAGCTGGCGGTCTACGGCGAACACATGATGGCCATTGCCCGCAGTGAAATCGACGCCATCCCAGAAGATCCCGCCGAGGCAGTGGTGTATTCCGTTCTCGGAACCGTGGTCTACGAGCCGGTGCTCACCGCGATTCGCCGGCTGGCCCACCAGAGCATCGTCGTCAATCGCAGCGAGGGCCGGTGAGCCGCCGAACGTGGCATCGCTCAGCCCTCCGGGATCGACTGGGCGGGATGGCTGGCCTTGCGCCCACGCAGCTGGATCAGCCCCTCGAAAACCACCGCACCCAGCAGCAGGCCACCGAGCACCCAGAGGTGGTCGGGCGTCGTGCCGGCGGTGTAGGCGATCAACGCGACCACCGACCCCACACAGGCCACCGCGCCCGTCGCGGCAAGCACCTTGGTCACCCGATGGGCGCGCAGCCGGAGCACCGCGAGGTTGACGGCAGCGAAGATGATCAGGAAGCCGGCCGAACCCATCAGGCTGATGCCCTCGATATCGACGCAGTTGACGACCAGCAGGGTGCCGACCGTGGTCGCGATCAGACCACCGATCGGCTGATCCCAGACCGGGCGCGCCAAGGCCGGCGGAAGCTCACCGTCCCGCGCCATGAGGAAGGTGAATTTGGCGGTGCCGTACAGGGTCGCGTTGATCGCGCTCGCGGTGGAGATCATCGCGGCAATACCGATGAGGACGAACCCGGCCGAACCCAGGAACGGGCGGGCCGCGGCGGCCAGCGCGTAGTCTCGGTCACGGTCGATCTGGGCGACGTCGAGATTGCCGACCGCGACGAACGCGACGAGGACGTACAGGACGATCACGACACCGATCGAGACCGCGAATGCGCGCGGCAGCGTACGCCGAGGGTCCCGGGCGTCCTCGGCGGCATTGGCGATCAGCTCGAAACCCTCGTAGCCCAAGAAGATCAGCGCCCCGGCGTAGACGACCACCCCGAGCGACGGGTAGTGCGCGGGCGAGACGCGGTCGCCGTTGACGAAGAACAGTCCGGCCACGCAGAACAGCATCAGGATGGCGAGCTTGCCGTAGACGAGCACCGACTCGGCACGCCCGACTATCCGAGCCCCGGCCAGGTTGAGCACCGCGAAACCCAGCACCACCGCGCTGGCCAGAATCCGCCGCCACGGACCGTCGGGATCGGCACCCAGCAGAGCAGCCCCGTAGCTGCCGAATGCGACCGCATAGAGACCGAGCATGACGAAATAGCTCAGCCACAACAGCAGGTTCAGCGGACCGGCGATCCCGGTGCCGAAGCACTTGTCCAAGAAGACCGCGGTGCCGCCGCGGCTGCGGATACGCACCGACAGCAGCGCGTAGGACCGTCCGGTCAGCGCCGCGATCACACCGCCGACAACGAATGACAGGTAGGCCCCGGAACCGGCGATCTGCACCGTCAGCCCAAGCACCGAGAAGATGCCGCCACCGACCATGCCGCCGATGCCGATTGACACCAGAGCGCCGAGCCCGAGCTCGCCCGGCGGGCTCTGCGCGGTCATGGTTGAGCGACCATCGCAGGTCGGTGAAGCGGGTCATCGGTCACGGTAGCCATGGATCGTAGTGGTCGAGCCTGGGAGTCCGGGGCATCGCCGGGTGGTGAACCGCCGCCTGCACGCCAATTGCAGCGGATCGACGCTGCACAGCGCCGATCCAGGTCGGTCAGACAATTGCCGCTGAATTCTGGAGCCAGAGGGGGTCGGCAGGGTACCGTCGATGCGGCTGAAACACCAGCCTCCCGGACACGTCACGGCGGCGATCTCAATACCCCGCCGGCCCGGCTCCAAGGCCCGACGCAAGGCCGGTATATCTACGGCTGTGCTTGATGCGCGCATGGAGTCCCTTGCTTGCAGTCCCGGTGCCGATCGGCGTGCTTGGACGACCGACGGTGATCACGTTGGTAAAGTCAGTGCGTCTGAAATGCTCGGCCCCGCCCTCCGCTCGGAGTGACGGACCACCTGAGGTGTACACGAGAGGGTCTCGCGCTTCTGCAGTCCCGGTCAGCCAACCTCACCGACGACAGTCGTACCCCAGCGGCTTCAACCCCACCGGAGCCATCGCAATCGTGCACCCGGTTCCCGACACGACATCGATTCGAGGCGGACCCCACTTCCGTGCCTACGGCCCTCCCCGAGCAGGCCTGCACGCAGCCGCAACACCGCATACCGCGCCCCTGCGCCGCTTCCAGAAGGAGCATCCGTGAGCCGATTGACCGAGACGATGTTCGCAAACGCCCGGTGGAGTCTGCGCGGAATGATCACTGGAGAGCCATCCGCCGCCGTTCGCCACACCTGGGCTGAAGTCCATGAGCGCGCCGGCCGTATCGCCGGCGGGCTGGCGTCAGCCGGTGTGGGCCACGGCGACGCCGTGGCAGTGCTCGCCGGGGAGCCGGTGGAGATCGCGCCGACCGCGCAGGGCATCTGGATGCGCGGCGCGAGCATCACCATGTTGCACCAGCCCACCCCCCGCACCGACTTGCAGCGCTGGGCCGAGGAGACCACGGCGGTCATCAACATGATCGGCGCCAAGGCCGTCGTGGTCTCCGAGCCGTTCATGCCGGCGGCGCCGCTGCTCACCGGGCTGGGCATGCGGGTGTTGACCGTCGACGAGCTCCTACGAGCGCAGCCGGTCCGCCCCGTCGACACTGTCGACGACGACCTCGCGCTGATGCAGCTGACCTCTGGGTCGACCGGTTCCCCGAAGGCTGTTCAGATCACCCATGCAAACGTCGTCGCCAACGCCGAGGCGATGTTCGTCGGCGCCGAGTTCGACATGGATACCGATGTGATCGTCAGCTGGCTGCCGTGCTTTCACGATATGGGTATGACGGGCTTTCTGACCGTGCCGATGTACTTCGGCGCCGAGCTGGTCAAGGTGACACCCATGGATTTCCTGCGCGATACCTTGTTGTGGGCGAAGCTGATTGACAAGCACAAGGGCACGATGACCGCGGCCCCGAACTTTGCCTACAAGCTGTTCGCGAAGCGACTGCGCAGCCACGGATCCCCCGGCCAGTTCGATCTGTCCTCGCTGCGGTGGGCGCTCTCGGGCGCCGAGCAGGTCGACCCCGCAGACGTCGAGGACCTGTGCGAGGCCGGCGCCCCCTACGGCCTGCGCCCCGAGGCGATTGTGCCCGCCTACGGCATGGCCGAGACGACGGTGGCGGTTTCGTTCTCCGAGTGCGGCGCCGGCATGGTCATCGACGAGGTCGACGCCGACCTGCTGGCCGTCCTGCACCGTGCCGTGCCGGCGGCCAGGGGAAACACCCGGCGCCTGGTGTCCCTCGGCCAGCTGCTTGACGGCCTGGAGGCCCGCATCATCGATGAGGACGGCGCCGTGCTGCCGGCCCGCGGAGTCGGTGTGATCCAGGTCCGCGGCGAACCCGTCACACCCGGCTACACCACGTTGGCCGGATTCGTCTCGGCACGGGACGACCAGGGCTGGTACGACACCGGCGACCTGGGCTACCTGACCGAGAACGAGGAGGTCGTCGTCTGCGGTCGGCTCAAAGACGTCATCATCATGGCCGGGCGCAACATCTACCCGACCGACATCGAACGCGCAGCCGCTCGTGTCGACGGTGTCCGGCCCGGTTGCACCGTCGCGGTGCGGTTGGACGCCGGGCATTCTCGCGAATCCTTCGCTGTCGCTGTGGAGTCCAAGGCTTTCGACGACCACGACGAGGTCCGCCGCATCGAGCACCAAGTCGTTCACGAAGTGGTGGTGGAGGTCGAGGCCCGGCCACGCAACGTGGTGGTGCTGGCCCCGGGGACCATCCCGAAGACACCGTCGGGCAAGTTGCGCCGGGCGCACGCCATGTCGCTGGTGACGTGACAGCGGCGGGTATCATCGACCGCGCGCGAGTATCGCGTTGCGGTCATCGGCGGCCAGCGCCAAGGGAGGAGGAGGTGATGGCCGACTACGACGCCCAGCCCGGCCGCAAGCCGCCTCCTGAGCCGCAGCTCTCCCCGGCACAGCTCCAGGCCGACGAGCTGGATCTGCACGCCGGTCTCGACGGTGTAGCGGGGATAATCGCAGGCGCACGCAGTGTCGACGAAATGCTATCCCAGGTAGCGGAATTCGCCGTACGGGCCATCCCGGGTGCGGACGGGGCCGGCGTTACGCTGATCCATCCCCACGACATCAGCTCGGGTCATGACGCACTGCGCATCCAAGCGTGGTCGGTAACCGCCGAATTCGTACGCGTCATCGACACACTGCAATACGAGCAGCTCCAGGAGGGGCCCTGCATCACCTGCATGCGGTCCAGACGGCCCGCCGTCAGCGGTTCGCTGGGCAGCGATCGCCGCTGGCCGCGTTTCGGCGGCCGGGTGGCACGGATGGGCGTGCATTCCGTGCTGGCACTGCCGCTGATCGTCGGTGAACAGGTCATCGGCGCGATCAACTCCTACGCCCACGGCCGAGACGCGTTCGCCGAGCACGCCGTGCAGTTGGGAACTCAGTTCGCCGGGCCCGCAGCGGTGTCGGTGTACAACGCGGCTGTCCTGGAGAACGCACAACGGCGCACGATGCAGCTGCAGCAGGCGTTGCAGAGCCGGGCGGTGATCGATCAGGCGATCGGCATCGTTCGCAGCCGTTCGGGCGGTACCGCGCAGGAGGCGTTCGACCGCCTCACCCGCATCAGCCAGAACGAGCACATCAAGCTTGCTGCGGTCGCCGAGCGACTGGTCCAGGAGGCGGTGCGACGGGTCCGCGCCCGTCAATCCTGAGCCACGGTCACTGCCGGCCACCGGCCGTTTCTGCGATCGCCCTGACCAGCTCGGGACGGGCACGCCGGTCGCTCATCAACCGCTCGGCGACGTCGGTGAGGTGTTCGCCGCGGCTCCGGCTGTAGGTCCTCAGCAACCTGAAGGCCTCCTCCACCGACACTCCGAGGATCTCCCTCAAGAATCCCTTGGCCTGCTCGACCAGGATGCGGCCGGCCAACGCGGCGCGCAGCGGTGGTAGCACCGTCGAGAGAGTGGGCGGGTGCTCCTGCAGCATCGCCACACACGCGATGTGGGCCAGGGTCTGGCTCACCAGTCGATCTGCCTCGCTGAGCTCACCGGGCCGATTGTCACACAGGCCGAGCGCACCGAGCACGACGCCGGCTGCGCGCATCGGCACCGCGTGCACCGAGACGAAGCCCGCCTCGACCGCGGCCGGGACGAACTGCGGCCACCGCTCCCCCTCGATCCGCAGATCGGAGATCAGGACCGGCTCACCGGTCCAGTAACACTCGACGCACGGACCCTCGTCGGCCTGCAGTTCGAACAGCTCCAATTCACGGGCCCGTTCGGAGGTGACGGCCAGCACGCGCAGCCGCCTCAGCGGATCGGCCAGCAGGAAGCCGGCCACCGCAACGTCGAGCAACTCAGCGCAGCGTTCGGTCAGCTCGGTCAGCAGATCGACGACGTCGAAGTCGTCGAGCAAACTGTCGACGAGCGAAACCACCGCGCTCAGTACTCGGGTTTCCCGCGGGATGTCGGTCACCATGGCTTTCCTCCCGGCCTGGTTGTTTGTAATGGTTCGCAGCCGTGCATCAGTCGGTTTCCAGTCTCAGGCGCCGGTCGAGGATGTCGCGTGCGACGTCGGTGGCACTTCGGCCGGTGGTGTAGGCGTGGGCACGCAACCGCACCAGGGCCTCGGCCGGATCCACGTCCAGCTGCGCGACCACCATGCCGGTGGCCTGGCTGACCTCGGCGCGACTCAGCGCGTTGAGCTCCGTCCAGGCGTTGCTGGTCGGATCCTCGACAGCGGCCCGCAAGTCGCCCGCGAGCAGGTCCAGCACCGGCACACTGGCCAATTCCGCGGCAATCAGCGCACCCGCGAACTGCTCATCCGCCAGCCGACCCGGGCGGGCCCGGAACAGGTCCAGGGCGCCGACGTACTCCCCCGCCGCCAGCACCGGCATGGCATAGACCCCTCTGACCCGCCGCTCCAGCATGGCACGACCGTATACCGGCCAACGCGCTTCCTTGGGGTCTGCGAGGTCGGCCACCAGCACCGGAGCCCGCTGTGCCACCGCATCCAGGCACGGTCCCTCGCCATATATGAACTGCAGCTCGTCGTAACTTCGCGCCTGTGCACCGCTGGAGCCCAGCGTCCCGGTGTTCGCGCCCTCGAAGACAAGCGAAATCGCCGCAGCGTCAACATCGAACAGCAGCACACACGCGTCACACAAACGGTCGGCGGCCGCCATCCCACGCTGGCCGTCGACAGCCGCGAGAAGCTGGTCCTGGATCGCCACAACTAGCCGGACCACAGTCGAGCCACTGGTGCGGCGTCTGATGGTCCCGTGGTCACAACCTACAGCCTCCACTAGTGCGGTCGGCATTTCCTGCGTTTGCCCAACCGGCGCGGGCGAGGTGACCATCCGGTGCGGGCCGCCCTGGTCACCACGGTAGGGAGCCGCCGGGACCGCCACCACGAACATGCCCTCGCATGAAAGGCCCGACGATCTCGGACAAATCCCCACCTATATCATGTCGAGCCGTCCGGCAACTCTCTGAAAGAGAAATGTGCCGAGAACCGTGCGGAAACCGATATTTCGCCCGCCGACAACATATTGAATCTCACGCAGCGCCGGCCGCGTCGGCTTCGCCAACAGATAGCGTTTCTTCTTTGTCGGACATGGCCTTACGCTTCCCCCTGACCGGACGTAGCCCACGGGAGGACCATCGTGGCGCGGCTGGGGATTCCGAGGTTTGCTCGTGCTATCCTCATTGCAGGATGTTTGGTACATCCTTTCAACAATGAGAGAAGTAACAAGAATGGCACAGGGAACTGTGAAGTGGTTCAACAGCGAAAAGGGCTTCGGCTTCATCGCTCCCGACGGCGGTGCGGAGGACGTTTTCGTCCACTACAGCGAGATCACCGGGGGCGGCTTCAAGTCACTCGAGGAAAGTCAGCGGGTCAGTTTTGACATCGGCCAGGGCCCCAAGGGGCCTCAGGCACTCGCCGTGAAGCCCGAGTAGCACAACGACGTCACAACATGTGGACTGGCAGGGATTCCTGCCGGTCCACATTGTTTCGCGCCGCTAAACTTATTGCGGCATATCATCTTTGATGAATGCCGATGACTGCTGCCCTAGACTTGCCCGGCACGTCGGCACGGTTCTGTCGACCCAACCAGCCCAGTGCGGAGAAGCCCACCGGTGCCGTTGGCATACCGCGCACGACCACGGCGGTCGGCTCCACCCTGCGACACGATGCGGGTAGGCTAGAACTGCTAGGCACCTAGCCGGCCCGAAGCGGCGCCCCACCATTTGCAGCGCCGTGAGCATCCGCTCAGAGCCGGGCACGTCTTCCAACACCGTTGCAGCCCAACCGCGCATCCACACGCGCAATGGGCAACCAGTTTGAGGACACAGCCATCGCCATCACCGACATCGCCAGATACGCGCATCTGAGCCGGGCAGACATCGAGGCACTCGGAGCCGCACTCGATGCAATCCGTATCGAGGTCGAGAGTTCCCGCTGTGAGCGCGACGCCGCCTACATCCGCAGAACCATCCTGTTCCAACGGACGCTGGAAGCGGGCGCGCGACTGCTGATATTCGGTACCCGTTCGCAGATCGGGTGGGTGCTGGGGACTGCGTCGCTGGCCGTGGCCAAGAGCGTCGAGAACATGGAGATCGCCCACAATGTCGGTCACGGGCAATGGGATTGGATGAACGATCCCGAGGTCCACTCGACCACCTGGGAGTGGGACATGGCCGGGCTTTCCTCCCAATGGCGATATTCACACAACTATCGGCACCACGTGTTCACCAATGTCCTCGACATGGACGATGACATCGGCTTCGGCGTCATGCGGGTGACGCGGGATGAGCCGTGGCGGCCACGTCACTTACTGCAACCGCTGCGTAACCTGCTGTTGGCCATCATCTTCGAATGGGGTATTGCCCTGCACGGCCTGCACGCGGCGCACGCCCGAGCGCCAACAGCCACCGAAAAGACCCTTGCATCGAAGACCCTGACCAACAAGATCCAGCGTCAGGTCATGAAGGACTACATTCTGGCTCCGGCCCTCCACGGACCTCGATGGCGGCGCGCGCTGACCGCGAACGCCGCGGCCAACGCCCTGCGCAACGTCTGGGCCTACACAGTCATCTTCTGTGGGCATTTTCCGGACGGCGCGGAGAAGTTCACCACCGGCGCAATGGAGAACGAGAGCAGGGCCGAGTGGTACCTACGTCAGATGCTGGGTACCGCCAACTTCACGGCCGGACGGGTGCTCGCATTCTTGAGCGGCAATCTCTGCTACCAAATCGAACACCACCTGTTCCCCGATCTCCCGAGCAATCGCTACGCAGAGATCGCCCAGCGGGTCCGGGCGCTGTGCGACAGATACGACCTGCCGTACAACACGGGATCGCTGCTGCGCCAGTTTCTCTTGGCCGAGCGGACCATATTGAAGCTGGCGCTCCCGGACCGCTTCTTGATCGCCACGTCCGACGATGCTCCAGAAACCGCCTCGGAGCGAAGATTCGCCGCCGAAGGGGCGTATGTGGACAGTGCCCACGACGCGCCTCGCGCGGGACTACGCACAGCTGTGCGCGCGATGCGTCACAACCGGGGCAAGCGATCTGGGCGAGGTTACGCCGCACGGCTGCGCAGGGCGGCGGGGTACTCTGCGTGAAGATCGCCCTCGTTGTGGGAGCAACTCGAACGGCGAAGTGGAGCCGCTCCGCCTCCGTCAGTACCGTGTGCCTGTACCATGGTAGTTGAACCGCCTTTTTCTGAGCGGTGATCTCGAACGTATGGCGCATGCCGGGATTCGATCTTTAGACCGACCGCCTGCCGCATACTGCATCGAGACTAGCTACGAAGGATAATCGTATGAATGATGCATTGTTCTCTCACCCGGTGAGGGCTGAGCCGGTTGTGTCGAAACAAGGCGAATCGTCGGCGCCGGTAGAACACCCGGTCTTCTCGGACCAAGACACGGCGGCAATGCCGCCGCCACAATCGCCAGCCGAAAGCGAATCAACGACACACGGTCGCTGAGATCGGGCCAACGGCAAGGTCCCACACCCAATGGGCCAGCACGATCCGATAAGTCCGCGCGCCAATCGACGTCGGGGGCCAGCCATGAGTCCTTCGATCCTCGGCCGAAGCAGCCCCTCCGGAGCCAGCGGTTTCGATGAGTTCGAGCAGCACACAACGCGATGACTCTCAGCCGATCGACACCAGCTGGTCAATCGAGTCCCTGGGCAGGTCGCCGTCGACGACGGCCGTGACCTCCAACCGGCTGAGTATGATCACACCCCTGTGGTTGTCGAGGAAGGCGATGTCAGCCGCGTCGCGTCCAGTGGCGATGCGCACCAGGGTCTGCCGCGGCGCCAGGAGCGTCCCATCGACCACTCGCCACCGCCCGTCAACGAACGCCTCGGCGACCGCATGGAAATCCATCGGGTACAGACCCGGCGCGTACACCGAGACAACACGGGCCGGTACGTTGACCGCCCGCAGTAGTGCGACCACCAAGTGTGCGAAGTCGCGGCACACCCCGGCGCCCGCCAGCAAGGTGTCGACCGCTCCATCGATCGGGTCGCTGGAGCCGGGCACGTAGTTCAGTCGCGAGCCCACCCACAGGGACACCTTCTCCAGCAGGGTCGCCGAATCGACGTAGTTGCCGAATTCCGTTGCGGCGAAGCCGTAGAACTTGTCGGCCTCCGCATAGCGGCTGGGGCGCAGGTACATCGACAGGTCGTACTCGGTTATCGGGGCGGGCGCGGTGCGACCCACGATCGTCGCGGCGTATCGGACCCTGAGGTTGCCGACCGGGGCGTCGAACTTGTGGATACGGTTGCCGTGCACGCCGCTGATCTCCATGGGCTGGATGGCATACCCGTCCAGCAAGAAGGACAACGACTCGTACACCGAGGTACCCGGATGTGGCGCGACAGCAATCTGAAACTCCAACGTCCCCGGTGCGGTGATCTCGACGTCGAGCTCGACGCCCACCTCTCGCTTCATACCGAACCAATCATGCACGCTCGCGTCGGCCAGCGCCCAAGACCGCCATCGGCGTCATCCTTCGGGGCTCGGCTCATCTCCCGCCTCGGCTTGTCCGGGCCGAGTTTCACCGTCATCCAGATCCCATGTGGGTTCTGCCACAGTTGCTTCCGCACGCATGACCGCACGGCGCAATCCCGCACGCACTCTCTGCGTGGCGGTCGGGGCCGGACGAGCCGCTGGTGTCGTCAGCCTGCCTGCATCGGCATGGTTGCCAGTCATCCGCGCGCTGTTGATATGCGTCATCATCTGTCTCTCAATCTGCCCGCAGGAGCGGGCCGCCTCCCGGCGAGGCCTGTCAGCACCACAGTCACTGCTGCAACATCGAGATTCGTCGGGCGCGCTGCAGGGTCGAGATCACAGCCAACGTCGACTCCGTACCCTGATTTCGGTTCACCCCGTCCGCCTGTAGCCCGTCGAACCCACCGCCGGTCGCCGGGTCCCACATGCGCTGCCCGACATCGTTGTCGCCCTCGAACCAGGCCGCGGCGGCACGCACGCCGCCGGGCCATATTGCACTGGTGTCGACGGCAGCAGCACGTGCGCAGGCATCAGCGAGGGTGGATACCTCGACCGGCCGCTGGTCGAACGCGGGCCGGAGGTCGTCTGGGCCCCTGCCTCCGACGGGCGTAGGAGAAAGGTGACCGTTCGTCTTCTCGAAATCAAGCAGCCAGGCCAACAGATCAAGGCCGCGCTGCCACAGTTTGGGGGCTTCCAGCGCAACACCCGCTGCGATCATCGCGTCGGCGAGGACCGCGTTCACGTAGGTGAGGCGCGGCTCGTACCACGGCCACGCCGGATCGCCGTTCGGCTTGGGGATCGACACCGCATAGTCGGTGATCAGCGCGCGCGCCGCGCGGTGATCAGGGTCAGCAGTGAGGACTTCAGCGGCGCCCAACGCCGCAAACGCCATCGCCCGCGGCCAGGGCGACCGCTCTTGAGCGGCGCGCTCGAACTGGACAAGGGCCATCTTGCGCACCCGGGTGACCTCACTGTGCGCTACCGCGGTCCCCAGCCCCCATATGCATCTCCCCCAGCAGTCGCCCAGGCTCGGTTGGTCCTCCCAACCACCGGTGCTGTCCATCCGGTTGCGGCAGGCGCCGGTGAGCGCCTGGGCTTCGCCCAGAAACCGCAATGCGACACCTGCGAGGCGATTCACGTCACCTGTTGGGTCGGGTTCCCGGGTTGCGACGACGAGCACCCCGGCCATGTCGTCGGTACGGTACCCGTGCTCGGGGCTCGGTTCGGCAAGACGGGCGTGCTCGACGGTGCCGCGGCGATCTGTCATCCGCATCAGATGGTCGAAGATCGGATCCGGCGCGCTGACGCTCATATGAGCGCCGACCATTCTGAGCACACCCGTCGCGCTAGAGACAGATAGGATTTTGACACCGCGCGCCAGGCCATCGTCGGCGCCAGGAGACGCGCCTCTGCGGCCATGGATCCGGCCAGGCGTGGCTCTGACAGGACCCGGTGCAGGGCCGATGCCAGTGCGTCGGGATCGCCGTGGTCGACGACAATCCCTGCCCCGCTACTGAGCAGTTCGACGGCATGCGGGAATGCGGTGGCCACGACCGGCCGGCCATTGGCGATGGCCTCGACCAGAACACCGGAGTTAGCTTGATCAGTACAGTCGTAGGGCAGCACGACCGCTGCCGCGGACTGGATCAGCCCAGTCAACGACGGAAGATCGCGGTAATCGGAATCGAAGTTCACCGCATCCGCAACACCACGGCGCTGCGCTTGCTCGCGAAGGGCGTCCCGATACGCTTCGCCTTCGACGGCCAAATCCCTGGGGTGCGTGCGCCCCGCGACCAGATACCTGGGACGACCGGGTAGGCCACGCACCGAATCCATGACGTCGATGACCCGCTCAACGCCCTTGCCCCGGCTCAAGAGGCCCCAGGTCAACAACGTCGGCCGCCCCGAACGCTTCACCTGCGGATTGGCCGAGACAGCGGCCCCATGCGGGATCATGACGATTTTCCGATGATCGATGTCGTAGCCCAGGCGGAGACGCTCATTGGCGACCTCTGACATGACGACGACCCGACCAGCCGTGGCCGCGATGGTCTCCAACACCCAACGCTGACGCGGAGTTGGGTTCTTGAGAATCGTGTGAGCGACAACGATTGACGGGATGCGCAACCCGCCGACGATGTCCACAACCTCATCTCCGTCAGCACCGCCGTACATGCCGTACTCGTGCTGCACGATGGCAACGTCACCCTGGTTCAAGAGGTCCAAAGTTGCCGCCGCTGAAGTCGGGCAGCCGTTGACCAGCTCTCCGATGACCCTGGTGTCGCTGGTTGCTGATCCGTCGGCTATCCGCACGACGCTCGCATCGACACCGTTGGCCCGCAACCCCCCGGACAGGCCTGCACTGAACGTCGCAAGTCCGCATAGCGTCGGTGGATGCATACTGAGGATCCCGATGGCCGGCAAGCTGGAAAGGCCTTGCCCGGCAACGGGGACAGTCGGAGATTGAAGAACAGGCAGAAAGCTCAAGGTGATCCCGACTGGCGGTTGTCACCGGGGTGTCCGGCATGAACGGATGCTCGGCGAGTTCAGCAGCGGACAGCTGACTCTTCCCGGACCGGCTGGGTTCCCAACGCCTTCCACGCTACACCGTGGCTCTAGGCTCAGCGCGACCGGCTATGGTGCAAATGCGCAGGCCGACCGCCTCGATGTCAGGGGCCCTTGCGAACATGCGCACGACGCACCGCTTCATCGACGACATTTTGCGCCACTTCAACCAGTTTGCGGTGTTCAGCTTGGCTTACCGCTCGCAGCTGGGCGAACGCATCCTCGGCGCTGCGCCCGGTGCGTCCGCGGATGATTCCGATCGCCTGGTCTATCACGGGCCGCGACACCAGCGCCGCCTGCAACTGGGCTGCGAGAGCTGTTGCCCGCGCCAGGATCTGTGCATTGTGTACGGCGACAGCCGCCGGCTTCGCGAACAACTCCCCGAGTTCAGCCGCGTGCTCATCGAAGGCGTCTTTGTGGTGGGCGTACACGTTGATCGCACCGACCGTCTGACCGCTCACCGTCAGCGGCAACGCCAGCACGCTGTGCACTCCAGACCGGCCCGCGCGCGGGCCGAACCGGGGCCACAGTTTCTCCCCACCCAACGATCCGGAGCGCACCGTGCGCCTTTCCAGTGCCGCCGTGATGCACGGACCCTCATTGAGGGTGACGTATTGAATTCGCTCGATCTCATCGACGAATGGAGCGCTGCCGGCCAGCGCCTCGACCATGACCTCCGCCCCGTCCATCCGGAACAGGGCAACCCCGACACCGTCGGCACCCGGTATCGCGCGCGCCGCAAACGCCGCCACTTCCGCCAACAACTCCGGCAACGGCCGAGAACCCGCGACCAGACCCGCGAGGTCGCTGATCCCCGCGTGCAAGTTGGTGTGCTCGGCACCCACCCGTTCGGAGGCCACGGAGTTGTCGTTACCATCGGTGAAATATGCCATCGTCGGGGAGCTACACTCACAATCTTTCCGGAGCTCGACGTGCACCATCGGACCCAGCCACGGTTCGGCAACGCTCCCGCCGCGCACGCCCATCACCCTACCTCGACCCGGGTGCAGCGACGACAGTGTTGGGCCGCGTGATAGCTGCCCGACGTGCGCAACCGTCGTCGGGCGTACAGTCGCTTGCATCGGGACCAACCCAGGCCCCCAAGATGGAAGGGCCGAAAGTGTCTGACAAGTCTCCCCGCC